>Ga0182004_10002488_pt1 | contig 14355 bp, 9 predicted proteins | sample Sormic07211540_1_FD_120479 | JGI IMG/M metagenome (GOLD analysis project Ga0182004, IMG submission 120479) | Endophyte microbial communities from Sorghum bicolor roots, Mead, Nebraska, USA - 072115-40_1 MetaG | ecosystem: Host-associated > Plants > Roots > Unclassified | place: USA: Nebraska...
TGTTATTGAGCTTGCTAGTGAGCTTAGGCTTTGTGCGCTTTGCCTCACTAGTTTGTGTAGGAGCTTCCCCGGTTTGCAAAGTACTAGTTGCATAGGTTTGTGTGACCTTGCTCCTAGAATTGTATAGGCGAGCTCTTGCTAAGGTAGCACCTTGCTTACTTGTTTAGAATCTTTTCAAGGTGCTAGAGAACTTAGATAGAGGGGTGTAGTCTTGGCTAGACCGATAGTTTTAATTCCACATTTGTTTCGGTTAGCCGGAGCGATAAGTTTTAGAAAGGACTATTCACCCCCCCTCTAGTCCGCCATCTCGACCCTTCAACGGCTGCTGGTATAGGGAGTTATGGTGTTATATTTGTGACAATTTGAGTTGGAGAGTATTTTGTTTTGTTTTTTTAATAAAGCCACCTGTATTTCGAAACTATAAAGTATACATATACGTCTAAAGATTCGATGTGACGGGGAATCCGAAAAGTTTTGCAAAATTTTTGGGAAACTAAACAAGGCCATGGTGGATACGAGGGTAGTTTGATAAGTAAAAAACACACGAAAAAAAATAATTTGCTCTTTAATATTAGATATAGCTATAACTATTGATAGAGATATAGATATAGATAAATGTAGGACAGACTCATAGTTTGTGAGCCACAAAAGAGGTGTATAGTGCTGGTACATATCTTACCTTAAGGTGCATTTCCTGTGTTCGTGTAGCATTAGCACACCCAAATACCAAACGAATGATTAGCGCTTGTTCCGTTCCATGCCCCGCCGCTGAACGCCTGAACTGAACGTATCACAAGCACCCCGCCTTCTCGATGACACGTCGGACCCACGTTACGAGCACCCACACATGTCAAAACAACAAGCAGGACTGCAGGCAGTGCTAGACACGAACTTGTGTGGCCGTACCCTTTTCTTCATTTCCGTCCGAGCTCAGTCAGTGGGCCCGCGACGAACCTTTTCTCCGCCCCGATCCGTCCGGCGCCCGGCCGTCCACCTCCTCCGTCCGGTGCGGTGCACCGCGTCGACCATTTTCTCCCGCGGCCTCGGTCCCAGCACATCGACGTCCAACCAATGGCGAGGCCTCCCGCGGCTGGCACGCCCGTTGGTTGGAGTTGGAGCTCGATCGGCACCACCACGGCACAGTTGTTGGCCGCGGCTGATGCATGGGACCGGGGCTGCCGCGTTTCGACCGGTCCGATCGCGCCGGCCGCCCGAGTCACTGTGACGCTCGCCTCGCGGCGGCGCCGCGCCTACCCTAAAGTCGTTACCGTCCTCGTGACGTGGCCCTCGATCTGTCTCCTCCCGCGGAGTCTTGACGACACTGTGGACGATTGTGGTCACTGGCCCGACGCTCCAGCGGTTAGCGTGATCGATCTGCCGACTACCGCTGTGAATTGGCCTGGCCCGCACCCATCTTCAGGCCTTGTTTAGTTTTAAAAAAAATTTAGGAAATCAACACTGTAGCAATTTCGTTTATATTTGACAAATATTATCCAATTATAAACTAACTAAACTCAAAAAAATTATCTTATTAATTCCGACCAAACTGTGCAATTAGTTTTTATTTTTATCTATATTTAATACTTTATGCATACGTCTAAAGATTCGATATGACGAAAAATCTAAAAAAATTTGCAAAATTTTTTAGGAACTAAACAAGACCTTAGTCATCAAATCAAATCTTACGGCACATAAGCCTATTTAGTTCAGGTTTAATTTGCAAGACGAATCTTTTAAACCTACTTATAATCTATAATTTAAATAATAATTACCAAATACAAATGAAAGTATTACCGTGTCTAAATCTAAAAAAAAATACTAGATTTAAACAAGGCCTTAATCATCAAATCCTCTGCGCTTTTTTTTCTCTCTCTTCGGCCGTTCGGCGTCGGGAATTCGGGGACTCCGACTAGCCTTTTCCGTTAGCGTGGGGTGTGGGTGTGCGGGAGTGGAGCCAATGAGCCGTGGATCGCGAGCAGCGCCCGTCCCGCCGTCCGTGCTGCCTGTAAAGCGCAAAGGCTGTTCTGTTTTTCGGGGACGCTGCTGGTGCCCGTCGCTGCGATGGACGACGGATATATATCGTGGTGGTGGGCGACCGCTTTTTTTTTTTTTCCCTGCAGATTTCCGCTATCTGGCCACTGCGTGGTGCAAGTGAGTGGAATCATGCTGTCCGCTGGTTTGCACGGTTGGCTCTGGATCGTGCTCGCACGAGCGCGCCAAACCGCCAACCATGCATGATGGTTTATGGATCCATCGTTTGGAACTTTCGATTCGCCCACCTAAATTTTTTTCGTCCATCCTATCGAATCTTTGAACACATACATGGAACATTAAACGTACATAAAAAATAAACTAATTACACAGTTTGATTGAAAAACGTGAGACGAATCTTTTAAACCTAGTTACTCCATAATTAGCCTTAAGTGCTACAGTAACTCACATGTGCTAATAATAGATTAATTATACTTAATAGATTTGTCTTGTAGTTTTCTGATGAGCTATGTAATTTGTTTTTTTATTAGTTTTTAAAAACCCCTCCCGACATCCTTCCGACACATCCGATGTGACATCTAAAAAAATTTCATCTCCAATCTAAACAGGACCATTATCCGGTGATGCGCCGATGGCAGGGCCCTAAGCTGCCTGCCGCGCCGGCGTCGTAGGCCTCGTGCTCGTGGTTCGGGCTCCAACACTAGTTCATTGCTGCTCACTCCTCAGCCACGCTGGGCCGATGCCCTATAATTTGACTTTCAGTACGTACAAATACGGTGAAAAGAGCTTCAAACGTCTTATATAGTCTTATAATTTAGAATGACGAAAAAAGTACATAACAAATTTAAAGAAATCTAAGTAACTAAGACTAATCTAACTATATTAATTTATAATCTAAGATATCTTTTTACTATATGCGTACTTGTTGCGATACGCTACGCAATAGTATAACGACTACAGTGCACTACCCTTTACATCCTCAAGTTGTAGTGTGTCGATAATGCTAAAAATAATATTAATTAAAATTTTTGCATATATGCAAGCCACTGCTCACCCTACCAAATTATACAAGGTTTAACGTTCAATTTTCCTTAAGGATAATAAAACTTGGTCAACGTAATGGGTGTTGAATATGCTCTTGTAAGTGCTGACAGTGCCTCATCCGAGCTTTTTCTATTTGATGTCTTGGAATTCAAGCATATCTTCTATGATATTCAATAGTACTCCTTGGTCTTTTATGAGGTGTTGATCACTTGATCTTCAGGTTTTATTTGTCCAAACCATCCTTGCATCTAAATGAACTAAAATCTTATATACTAGCAGACAATATTAGTCCATTTTGATCATGCTGTCATTCAGTGACCAAAACCACATATGGCACATATGCTAGGTGCCATTTTCCTTATAGATGGGACCCTATCCTCTGCTAACTTTTTGTTCCTAGTGAACGAATTGAGACACCAATTTAGGGTTTACTAATGATAGAAATAAGTTATTGAGACTAATATGTGTTTTGCATAATTTATTTACATTGATTGGTCATATTGATGAGGTCCATGTCCACATAAGTATGAATGCAAAGAATAATCATGAAAGGTAAGGATTTTATATAGATTTTAAGCGCGTACTTGGTGTCAGGATGCACTTAGAAGTAGAATATGTCTTTGTTCTCCTCGAGCCATTGAATGCATCTAGACCTTAGTGTGGCAAAAATAGGTTTTTGATGATCGATGAATACAAGTATTTGTGACTAACATGTACAAGAATAGTGAGATGGAATGTTGACTGACTTGGTGGTTTAGAGTTGGTGCCTATGAGGGACTAAAGCTATACGTTGAGAGGAGGCGACATGTAGGATGAAGTCAAGGAGGAGGCTTGGCCACGACCTTGTTGATGAGTCGATTATCCTAAGGTTGCAAACCACAACAATATATACTAGAATCACTATCTCTCTCTCTTCTTTATTTTTCACTTATGCTCTTTGATAGACTACATATTTTAGTGGCATTCAGTTAGAAGGACTGAACCTAAGGGCTTCTCGATCCAGTGGCAAGGCAAAAACGACTCACGATCCTAGCTGGACCACGATGAATCAAATTCATACAAGTGCACTAATCGACTCAATGAAGGAGAGAGAAGAAGTTGGCTCATATTCTTACATCGGCTCGTCATGATTAAAAAAAGTCTGAGAGAGACACCAAGAGAGACTAGAGACTGAGACGCTTTGCATGATGTTTTTTATTCGTGTACACACGGCTGCTTGCACGAGAAATTGACCCATCACTAGAGAAAGCAAGAGTCGAATTAAACCGAATCTGCCAGCCATTTAGCAGTGTTTTTCTTTCACAATAAATCAGTCATAGTACTTTCTGCCATGGCTTATCAACCTTGTACACATAGTTTGTAGACTTGATTGAGTTTAAACTCCGATCTTGTGTAATATTATTTTTTAACAATTTTTTTACCTAAAATCATCTAAATATATAAAAGTACACGCAATAACCAAAATATCATGTTTGAATATTTTAAAAAGATGTAAAAATTGAATTAGGTATGAAGAAAGGGAAAATTTTCCCGTATTCTTTTTTTTAAAACAAATTTTCCCGTCAAGCGAAGTCGAATCTCGCTCCAGCGCCTGTGCCAAAACGGCCACCCAAGAGAAGTCGAATCCCGTTCTCAGGCCCCAGCTTCAAAATCCTGGCTCCACCGCTGCCGCCGGATGATCCCCAGCCGCTGCCGCCGCCTCCTGCCAACCTTCTCACAACCCAATGTCCCGCTCCGCCGTAACCTGGCCGCCAACGCAGCGCTGCAGTGGCTGGACGACGAGCTCGCGTCGCTCGCGCTCCCCAAGCTCGACTCCTACGCGTGCGCAAGGCTCCTGCAGCGCTGCATCGCTCGTGGTGACGCCCGCGCCGGCCGCGCCGTGCACGCGCGTGTCGTGCAGCGCGGAGGAGTGGCGCAGCTGGACACCTTCTGCGCCAACGTCCTCCTCAACCTCTACGCGAAGCTCGGCCCACTGGCCGCCGCGCGTAGGCTGTTCGACGGAATGCCGGAGCGGAACATGGTGTCCTTCGTCACGCTCGTGCAGGGCTACGCTCTGCGTGGGGGGTTTGAGGAGGCCGCGGGGCTGTTCCGAAGGCTGCAGAGGGAAGGCCACGAGGTGAACCATTTCGTGCTCACCACGATCCTGAAGGTGCTGGTCGCTATGGATGCTCCTGGGCTTACCTGCTGCATCCACGCCTGTGCATGCAAGTTGGGCCACGACAGGAACGCCTTTGTTGGGTCATCGCTGATTGATGCCTACTCGCTTTGTGGGGCTGTCAGTCATGCGAGGTGCGTGTTCGATGGGATCATCTGGAAGGATGCTGTCACTTGGACGGCCATGGTTTCTTGCTATTCTGAGAATGACATACCAGAGGATGCGCTTAATACTTTCTCCAAAATGAGGATGGCAGGTGCCAAGCCTAATCCGTTTGTGCTTACCAGTGTGCTCAAAGCTGCAGTTTGCCTGTCATCTGCTGTGCTAGGCAAGGGCATCCATGGTTGCGCAGTCAAAACACTTTGTGATACTGAACCTCATGTTGGTGGCGCCTTGCTTGACATGTATGCCAAATGTGGATACATTGAGGATGCCCGCACTGTTTTTGAGATTATTCCCCATGACGATGTCATACTCTGGAGCTTTCTGATATCCCGTTATGCTCAGAGCTATCAGAATGAACAGGCATTTGAGATGTTCCTCAGAATGATGCGGTCTTCTGTTGTGCCAAATGAGTTTAGTTTGTCCGGTGTTCTGCAGGCTTGTGCTAATGTCGCCTTTTTGGATCTGGGCCAGCAAATTCATAACCTTGTTATAAAGTTAGGCTATGAGTCTGAACTATTTGTTGGCAATGCACTAATGGATGTGTATGCGAAATGCAGAAATATGGAAAATTCACTTGAGATCTTCAGGTCATTACGGGATGCCAATGAGGTGAGCTGGAACACAATTATTGTTGGCTACTGTCAGTCTGGTTTTGCAGAAGATGCTTTGAGTGTGTTCCAGGAAATGCGTGCTGCGCATGTGCTCTCAACTCAAGTTACGTTCTCCAGTGTGCTCCGGGCTTGTGCAAATACAGCATCCATCAAACATACTGTCCAAATTCACAGCTTGATTGAGAAATCCACATTCAATAATGACACAATTGTTTGCAATTCACTGATTGATACATATGCCAAGTGTGGATGCATTAGGGACGCTCTGAAGGTATTTGAATCTATAATACAATGTGATGTAGTTTCATGGAATGCCATAATCTCAGGATATGCTCTCCATGGACGAGCCACAGATGCTCTGGAACTTTTCAACAGGATGAATAAAAGTGATACAAAGCCAAATGATGTCACTTTTGTTGCTCTTCTGTCCGTCTGCGGTAGCACAGGCTTAGTCAATCAAGGACTCTCTCTGTTTAACTCTATGACGATGGACCATAGAATCAAACCATCTATGGATCATTACACTTGCATTGTTAGGCTTCTGGGACGTGCTGGCCGTCTAAATGATGCTTTAAAGTTTATTGGGGATATTCCTTCAACACCATCTCCTATGGTTTGGCGAGCTTTGCTTAGCTCATGTGTAGTTCATAAGAATGTAGCTCTGGGAAAATTTTCAGCAGAGAAGGTGCTTGAGATTGAACCACAGGACGAGACAACCTATGTATTACTGTCAAATATGTATGCTGCAGCCGGAATTTTGGATCAAGTTGCTCTTTTGAGGAAATCAATGAGAAACATAGGTGTAAAGAAAGAGGTTGGTCTTAGTTGGGTTGAGATCAAGGGGGAAGTTCATGCCTTTTCAGTGGGATCAGCAGATCATCCAGATATGCGGATAATAAATGCAATGCTGGAATGGCTAAACCTGAAGGCTAGTAGGGAAGGTTATGTTCCAGACATAAATGTAGTATTGCATGACGTGGATGAGGAAGAAAAAGCTCGCATGCTATGGGTCCATAGTGAGAGGCTGGCTTTAGCATATGGCCTTTCTATGACACCTCCTGGCCATCCAATACGGATAATGAAGAATTTGCGTTCCTGCTTGGACTGCCATACCGTGTTTAAGGTTATATCTAAAATAGTTCAACGGGAAATCGTCGTTAGAGATATCAATCGCTTTCACCATTTTGATGAAGGAATATGCTCCTGTGGTGATTATTGGTGATGTTCTATCATTCATTGGTTTATTTGAACATAGGATAGCATATCCTATATAGTGCTACCAGTACAATTTTGTAGGAAAGCTTCTTTCCATGACAAGATCTCCAAAATATACATGCATACTTGATTTTCTGGATGAACTATTCTGAAGATGATATGTTGCTTGATCTGAAGAGTACTGCTGCTGATGTCCTGTTTGGCAAAAAGTGGTGGAGACCATGTCTTGGCAATAGCACTGGAGCTCGCTACCAGTGCAGCTCCCATGCCTCCGCCACCTGTCTTTGCTCCCATCGCTGACTCCTACTATCTCTGGCCCCACCACAGCCTCTGCAGTCTCTGGACCCACCGCTGCTTGCAGATCCATCCTGGATTTTTGATTCGCTGCAGTGACCATCACTGTGGCATTAAGGACGACGAGGCTGAGTTAACAATGCTGCTGTGATACTTGCAATGGGGGAGCTTAATGAGCGGTTAATAAATCATCTGGGCTATTACATCTGCAGTTATGCATAGGGATACATTTAGAGTAGCTCTCAGCTAATGATATGCTGTTTCTTTCTGCTATAACGGTATAACCATAAGTTGCTGTTGCTGCTTTAATTTTTGAGGTTCAAAGAAGTCCAATGGCTGAGACTACAAGGGAGGCAGTTCGTAAACTGGAACTTGAGGTAGTGTCTTTCACTCGATGCCATTTCTCTTCTGTCTTAGATTTTGAACTCATACAAATATTCTATGGTAACTGACCTTATTCGCTACTCCATTAGAGCACAGGAGAATCATGAAATGTAATGTCTCCCTATCATGTAGCCAGAGAAACAAAAATATTCGGGCAGTTTTAGTTTTGGAGATACCTGGATATCTGAGAATATTGCATAAGAATTAATTAACGTCTTTAGTGTAGTTCTCCTGTCAGAAATTGATCATGATCTAACCTAATACTATTACTATATCATATGATCGTCGTGAATGCACTGCTCGCATTATATTGGCCCTTTTTATGTGCTAGAGCCTGGAATATAGTTGGCTTTAAGGACAGTGATATTGAAGTCGTCTGGGTGATGGATCAATTAAAAGCTATTTCACAGCACTGTCAAATGCACTAAGCACTACTGTATATGTGAGCTACCATCAGGAGTTTGTTGTGTTAAAAGAATCAACTGTTTCTGAATGCTGGACAGAATCTCTCTCTCTTTTTTTTTTAGAAACATGACAGAATCTATTCAGGCTTCTCCAGCTTTATCATTTCCTTTTACCACCTCACCGCAGCCTCACTTAACTAATCTGCAGTTTCATGCCTTACCTATATTTATTTTAACGATCTGTTGTTTCAAATTAGGCCTTATGATATGTTGTTTATCATGAAGATGATGGTGCCTCACTAGATAATGGAACTGCCTTTAATGGTGCTTAGCTTGGAGCCTGTTGATGGCAACAAAATGGTTCTACATGATTGTGCAAAGGTATTCTCGACTGTTGTCTGTCATTATTGTTAAGTATTTTGATCACTTACACTATGGTGGCCATGTGGTTCTGCGACCTTGGCAGCAACACTGCTGCACCTCTTAGTCCCTACCTCAAGCTCTTCGTAAGTGGAGCTAATAAATCCTATAATATTTTTAGAGTTATAGGGCCAAGTCCCTGCCTTAACCAAGACAAAAAACGTTTTACAGCATCTAGATAGATGGACCACATCTTACCGTCTAGAAAAGAAAACATAAACAGTTTAGAACCCAACTAGAAACATTTCACGAAACCAGAACCCAGCCTCGCTCACATCTCCCAGGATACCCATAGCCTTGAAGGATGCACCTCTTCTGCTTCGGCCGGCAGGAAGTTGTCTTTCCAGTTTGTAGCGTTCTGAAATAAGAAGCTTCTCCCTGTGTTCTATTGCATCAGCAAGTAAATCTTGCTGGGCTTGCTGCAATTCTTCTCAGGCCTTGTTTAGTTCACCACAAAAACCAAAAACTTTTCAAGATTCTCCATCACATCGAATCTTGCGACACATGCATGGAGCACTAAATATAAACGAAAATAAAAACTAATTGCACAGTTTACATGTAAATCGTGAGATGAATCTTTTAAGCCTAGTTACTCCATGATTGGACAATATTTATCAAATAAAAACGAAAATGCTACAGTCCTGAAAACCAAAAAAATTTGGGAACTAAACAAGGCCTCAGTTTGGCAAGTTTAGAGTTGAACTCTGAATGTTGGTCCGGTGGGCAGAGTACCAATCACCCCAGTCCTGAGCCATGACTGCAATTTTCAGAAGCAAGGACTTCAAATCGTTTCATGTACTCCTGAAAAAACAAACCGTTCCTTAGTTTCCAAAGCTCCCACCGGGCTGCAGCAGAGAAGATATTAGCAACTACAAGCTTTTTGACGTTCGCCGTGACATGTGGTTGACATTTTCAATTAGAAGAACAAGTAAACATATTCCACACACCATCTTGTCGCTACATGTTCCATTCCTTGCATCTTTAATTACTGCACCTACTAATCATATAGGAAAAGAATGATACAACAAAATATGTATTTATATACGTGCAAGGAATTCGTGTCATTTCTAACTATATATATGTCCAGTTTTACATCTGAACTTTTTGAGTGACTGGCTTCATGCCTTTTTGCCAGGAGTTGTATCGTTGTATCCAATGCCCTTCCGTTTTGTTGGGAAGATCATGTAGACAAAGCTTGATAGGAAGGCCATCCCTAGAGGCAGGTTCTTGAGAAGCTCGCTGGTGTTGTTGCTAGCGTTGGGGAAGAAGCACCTCTGGAGGCCAGCGTCGCTGAACGCCACGGTGAGGAACACCACGGCAGCAACGACGGCGTGCACGTAGTCCAGCGGCTGAAGGCGCAGTTTCTGGAGCTCGCCGAGCGCCCACTCCCGCTCCTCCTCCTCGCCCGAGAAGTTGAAGACGTTGAACCCGTGCGGCGTCGCCACGCCGTAGTAGAGCTTGCTGTCTCGGCCGACGACGCTGTCGGTGAAGGAGAAGAGGAGGGAGAAGGCGGCGAGGACGGCGACCAGCGTGGCCGTGAGCCACTTGTTGGCGGGAAGGCACGTCCCATGGTTGGTGTTGGTGAAGGACGGGGACAGCGCCTGGTACGCCAGCACCGTGCCCGTCGGAAGGAGCTGTGCCAGGTTCGCCGCGCTTGACATCACCTTGTCCGCCGCTGTCCGGTTGGCTGCCATGGTTGTAGAGCCGTCATCCGCACCCTTTGGCATCGCCGGCGGTACTCTGTCGTCGTTGGTCTGAGATGTCATCTGGATCACGGTGACCGAAGGAGGAAGAGATGCCATTAATGTACTCTTACTACGTAACATGTGTGCTGGGTCTAGGTGTAGTACTTCTCTGGACTCTGGAATCTGGATCGCGCGTGTGGTCTTGTTCATTCGTGCGGGAGAGTTGATGTTTATTATAGGTGAATCCTTGTGGAAGTTTGGCGCGTTGATTTGTCTGCTACTCACATATGTTCAAGAATGAATGGACATGCAGGAACTTTCTGCTACTACTGGTCAACCGGCCCTAACTTGAAATCTGCTTGAATACGATATCTGTGCTAGGCGAGATCTTTCCTTGGAATTACCTCATGACAATAAATTTTACAAGATGTTTTTAAGTAAATTTATACATACACACACAATTCTTCAATATAGCAATTTTAATATTTCGAGTGTCATGGTTCCCATCTGAAATGATTGCTTATAACATTGTAGTCATTAATTAAAAGTGTAGCCTGCTAGGGCCTGTAATGTTTTTAGTAAAAAAAAAAATTGAACAAATGTACAATAAACACTAGAGTTGAACGTAACATGTGAATAAAAAGAACAGCAACTACCAATAAGATCAAAAGTGGAAAGCTAACATACACAAGTGCTTATATAACTTGTCTTTTAACTAAATATGTATCATGCTAGAGAAAAAATCCTAAATATTTTGACTAGATGTCCACAGTGGAGCCTCCATGTTAATTGTTATGGGATATGCCAAAAAAAAACAAGATAAATTATAGGAATTCTCACAAAAAATCAGAAAATATACGACCATTTATACTATGATTGTACTTTATTTAAAAGTGCAGCTTATGACATGAAATATTTATTTTTCATAAAATCCAAAGGAGTTAACAAAGATACATTAAGCACAAGGGTGTAAACTTAAATTAATGAGAGAAAAATCCGTATCAATTGATAAGATCCAAATTGAAAATATCAAAATCTAGATTGGTGCCGCCGTTTGTTATGTCTCCTAATAAGATTCTAGCGCATACAAAAGCACAGGTTAATGGACTAGTTCTAACAAAACATAACAGGATACAAACTATATAGAATCATTACCGCTTAATTCAACATTTCTAACGAACTGAAGTCAGAAATAGTCATAAGTACTACTAATAAGTCATTAACTCATTTCCTTTTTGAAATTGACGTCGTCGCAATGGCACTACGTGGCTTTCAATTGCTCGATTCTATCAGCTACTAGTATAATATAGCGATGTGGAAACGAAAGGTAAAAATAAGGAAGCGTCGTACGTTGTGAACACTTGAAAGCAAGGTTGTGGTGTGGACTTGTGGCTAGCACGAGGCCAGCGGCCCATCGTCACCTTTGACTGGATCCTTCCTCGCCGCGCGCCACCGTCTCCGACGTCTTCGGAAAGGCTCCACGGTCGTCGCAGGTCACCATTGAAGGACGCGTGCGTGTACACCGCCGAGTACTACTACTACTACCGAGTTTTCTTTGGTCCAAGCCTCCTGCACTGAACGGCTGGCCACACCACACGCACCACGCGCACGTACGTTGGTTGACTAGTTATCAGTTTACTAGTAAGTACTCCCTCACTTGTGGGACAAGAGTGTATTGCATTTGAGATGTGTCTTTGAGAAGCAAAAAAAAAATATTTAAATAAAGTTATGGAAGAAAAAAATAATTAAGTGTTTACCATATTTTTTTATAAAAAAACTTAGATTATACTCTTTAATCATACGGATAGGATTAGATTTTAATAAATTAGAAAGTTATAAGTAAAAAGGTACATGTGTCTATTGTTCTCTCTCTTATTTTATCTTAACATACTGTATTGCATTGCAGGATGGAGGTCTTGCTTGACTGATAAGGCATGGTTGAAAGTACTGTTCGTTGACTTTTTGTAAAAGAAAAATATTGCTGAATGACCGACAATTTTACTACAGTTGGACCGATCGAGAAAGGTTGAGTTGACTGAATCCATCGATGCCGACGTTGGGCATTGGATTGGGAGAACCTGCACGGAAACAACGAAGCTCCTCCAAGGTCCGATTTTTTTCCCTCCAATTTCGCTGCATTGTTTCATCTGAAAGTCACGGTTTTTCAGCTTTTTCGATGTTGCGATTGGTTGCACGCACTGATCGCTACCTGTTTTGTCGTCAGCTACCTGGGATATATATGACGATCGGTATGTGCAATTGTGCATCTGTGCGGCTGCTCAATACTCCATGCCAAACGATTTGACGTCAGTTTTTGAGTAACGGAGAATCCTTTCATGTTAAAAAATAAATTTCCATTTCAAACTATTGTTTATTTCTTTATTATTTATTACTGCATATGATCTCGCAGCATGACGTGCGCTGAAATAAAAAGGCTTGTCACACGTGTAGACACTGGTCTCACTGTAACGTGCATGAGCACACAAACATTGTATATAAAATTAAATGGATCACAAATCAAAAGTAACCACAACAATCACGTCTCTGGTGTGCAACATCTCCCATGTAGAGTGTGTCAGTCAGAAGTAGTGCTCCAACACGCCTCACAGCGGCAACAAAAACGCCCGAATGGGACGACCATCTTTGGAAACATTGTTACAACAATCGAAATATTGTTAAGCGCATTGCATGTTGGTAATGCAAGGATGCAACGTCGTCATGAATCATGATGTTGCACCAAGGGTTTATTGCTTTGGAAGAATTTATTATCCTTTAGCCAAAGAAAAGCACAAATCCACCAAAGTGAGTACGTACAATCCACTGATACCACTTCAACCATATTTCTCAACATCCATTTCTTAATGTGCTTGGATGCCATACATTTCTTAAAGTTCTTGGATGTGTCTTGGTGACATTCGGTTGTTTTGGTCCCTCCTAACAACCGAATTTTGTGCATGTATTTATATTGTCTTTTAACTATTTTTACACTGTCTAATGATTTCTTCAATGTAATTTATTAGAAAATGATGTAATTTGAGGATAACAAAACTTCAATGTTCAAAAAAATTTCAATTTATTTGTATAAATCACAGATATAAAAATATATATATCAAATTATTCACAAAATTTATAAATTATTTCTATGAATTACACAATAAAAATATATGTCAAATTGTTCACAAATGTTAAATACCATATACAACCCCCACTAGCTAGTCCCTACATGTCCCTGTGTCTTTTCTCGACCAGATTAAATAGCGAACGTCCATTGAAATGGATCCTGGCGATCAAATTTCTGACATACTTTTATTTCCGTTTTTAGAAAAAAAAACTAATTCCACTTTTACCTATTTTGAACGGCGCGGGCGTGCTTCATTATCTTTTGGGTTCTCCGTTCCACACACCCTCATCCCCCGTAGGCTGATGTCAGCGCTGACGCATGCAGAGAAAAAGAAAATATTTATTTTAAATTACTATAACTTTTGAATGGTAAATTTATTTTTAATTTTGTCTGCACCAGTGTGTTCTACACGATAAGATGAATAAAACTAGATCCCACTTGTATGTATTTGAAAGATTTTTTCTAGTAATAATTTATGCGTACTAACTTATAATATATAACTTATGTGAAAAACATAAACTCAAGAGTTATCAAAACACAACTTATTTACGAAGAGTTATTAAACATAAATGAACGATCCCGTCGTGTTCTACGCGACGAGACGAACAAAAATAGATCCTAATTGCATTTATTTTCAAAAAAATATTTTAGTAGCAATTTATGTGTACTAACTTATAACACATAAGTTGAGTACAAAAGTTATATGAAATAAGACAAGTTATATAGAACTACCTATGTACAGAAGTTATTAAACACAAAAGAATAAATTAAACTTATAGCTTATGCCAGTGCAAACATAAAAAGTTATTAACGCACAAGGGAAAGAGTTAACTTATAACTTATACTACAATTTAGAAACACAAAA
>Ga0182004_10002489_pt1 | contig 14354 bp, 21 predicted proteins | sample Sormic07211540_1_FD_120479 | JGI IMG/M metagenome (GOLD analysis project Ga0182004, IMG submission 120479) | Endophyte microbial communities from Sorghum bicolor roots, Mead, Nebraska, USA - 072115-40_1 MetaG | ecosystem: Host-associated > Plants > Roots > Unclassified | place: USA: Nebraska...
CTCCAAGTTTAACTTGAGGCTCACTTTCCTAGATTGACTCTATCATGATCATTACCACTTATCATGACATGTTTGAGCTCAAGACCTAGGGTCTAACTAGTGGCAAACACCTGGGGTGTTACAGTAGCGGTGACGGTTGCGTGCATCACCATCATCATCCGCATCTTCATGATTAGAGAAATCTCCATCTGCATCTTCATCATCACCATGATCACATTGAGGGTGTTGCTCAATCTGTTCAATGTGGGTGACTAGATTGTTCACATTGCGCGTCAGTTCATTCATAAGATTGCGTTGTTCAGTGATGAGCGTTGTAAGTTCACCCTTGGACACACAATCATTGAAATCCATTGGAGATCGTGCCATGGTTAGAAAATAGGGAAAAACAACAGCAAAGAATTATCCTTATCTACTAAAATGAACCAAGTGGTGGTGGTGGTGGTAAAAGTGGAATACAAAATCAGAAGCGGAAAATTAAACAGTTTTTGGTGCTTTTTGTGGACTGTAGGTAATGAACAAATATGAATCTAGGGCAAACAAGATTATACCTTGCGGTAAACCTGAGATATCTAATACTAATTGATGAAGGTTCAGGCCTGATCTTCCGAGAGGTAATTGGTAAATTCAATTGTGGAGAACTCGACGTTGGTGATCCGGCTTCAAATCAGCACGATTCGAACCCTGCAACCGTTACACCATTGCTCTGTTGTTTATCAACCAAGCACAACTTGATTGACCTCACCAAGAAGGCTTTTCCTACAAGTGAATCGAAGAACACGTAATCTGGAATTGCAGATATGAATGACGTGAATATACAAATCAGGGTTCAAGAACTCGGTTCCAAAGGACTAATAGACACAATGGAGGAGATCAAGAACGGGGGCCCTGGATCACTGTAAAGGGATTTGTCACCACAGTTACAATAAACTATTCAGTTTATCGATGGAAAACTAAACTCTAAACAAAACCCAAGTCTAAACAGTGGCAGTTGCATGGAATATAAAGGAGAAACGACCTAGGGTTGGCGGCGACCAGGGGTAGGAGCCCACAACATGGTCTTAAGGCCCAAATTCGATACGTGACCAAGTTGGCCTAAAATAGGTGACACAGCACCTTTTCGTGGATATAAAGATTAATCCACAAGAGATCTGGAGCTGGGACCAGATCCAAAACAATGGCGTCATCATACCCTTTCCAACGAGTCCAAGATCACCTCGTTTCGATGTCGTATGAAGAGGTTATGACCAAAATACTGACGACATGTTTGCTAAATCCGAGAGTGACATGGTAGCTAAGTTGGAGATGAACTGCAACTTGAAAAAGACAATGGTGTCAACGTATCCAGTGTGGCGATGTCCTCATCATCCTCCCCTTCTTGAATTGGAGTCGTCCTCGACTCCATCTTGGCGATGCCCTCATCAAAGTGATCCTGAGAGAATATCCACATAGAGCAAGTCTTAATTTCCCAAGGCAATACTCCATCATGCCCATATACCAACTGTTAAGGCGACACTCTAGTTGCACCATGACACGCCATCCGATACGACCATAGGGCTTCATTTAACACCGTATGCCACCGCTTAGGATTTTCCTCAATTTTACACTTAATAAGTTTGATCATCCCCTTGTTAGAAGCCTCGGCCTACCCATTGGCTTGAGAATAATAAGGAGATGAATTCAAAACCTTAATCCCCATACTGATTGCAAATTCATCAAACTCCTCCGATGTAAACATAGTACCTTGATCGGTAGTGATTGTCTGAGGAATACCAAATCGGTAAACAATATGCTCTTTTAGAAAATCAATCATATTGGCCGATGTCACCTTCTTCAAATGAATAGCTTAAATTCACTTAGTGAAATAATCAGTAGCAACAAGAATAAATTTATGCCCTTTGCTCGATGGCAGATAAATCTGACCGTTAAGATCAATAGCCCATCCCCAGAATGGCCAAGGGTTGATAATAGGATTCATAGCCGATGTAGGTGCTCTTTGAATATTACCAAAATTTTGACACCCTTGACACCCTTTGAAGTTTTTAAAACAATCCTCAAGAATAGTTGACCAATAATATCCATTTCTTCTAATCATCCATTTCATCTTAAAAGCCGATTGATGTGCTCCACATGCCCCCTCATGAATTTCACCCATCAGACTTCTTGATTCATCATCACCAAGACACCTGAGTAAAACTCCATCTAGAGTATGATAATATAGCTCATCATCGAGTAGTAAATACTTGGTGGCTTGAAATCTGATGCATCTTTCAGCTTTCCTAGATGGTTCCTTTAAGTAATCAATGATCTCTGTTCTCCAATCAACGGCACTGATTGCCAATGTGAACACCTCCAGGATAGGTTGATATCCCGAAGCGTGTTGAGCTAACCGATCGGATTCTTCATTATGTAGTCGGGGAATATGTTCGAGACAAGAATCTTTAAACTCCTTCAACAATTGCAAACATCTTTCACAATATGAGATTAAAACCTCACTTCGGCATTCATAAACCCCAACCAACTGATTTATAATAAGCATAGAATCACTGAAGATTTCAACGGCATCGGCACGAATTTCTCTCAGTAATTCTAACCCCTTCACTAAATCTTGGTATTCAGCCTGATTGTTTGTCGACGTAGCAACAATCGGCAATGAAAATTCATATTTTTTCCTCAGGGAGAAATTAACACTATGCTCATACGTGCTCCTTGATCACATGTAGATCCATCAAATAAAAGCATCCAGGGAGCAATTCCCAAAGAACTCATTAAACTGCAATGTTGGGTGACAAGATCGGCCAAACCTGCCCTTTGACTGCCTTGGCCGATTCGTAACGTAAGTCAAATTCTGACAATACTAGAATCCATTTGCCGATCCTACCACTCGAAATCGGCATCGACAACATGTATTTGACTACATCATCTTTGCATACGACAGTACATTTGGCCAATAGCAAATAATGCCTCAATTTAGCACAAGAAAAGTACAGACATAAAAACAATTTCTTAATAGCCGAATACCTTGTCTCAGCATCCACCAATCTTCTACTTAAATAATAAATTACACGCTCTTTTCCATCAAATTCCTAGATAAGGGCTGAACCGATAACAGTGTCATCGGTCGACAAGTGAAATCTGAAGGGTTTTCCATGTTGAGGTGGAACCAGTACTGGAGGATTCATCAAATAATTCTTAATTTCATCTAGGGCCAACTATTGTTCAATCCCCCACACAAATTCCTGGTCAGCTTTTAATTTGAGCAAAGGACTGAAAGCCTTGATCTTGCCCGACAGATTGGATATGAACCTCTTGATGAAATTAATCTTGTCGAACAAGGACTGAAGTTCAGTTTTATTGGCACGAGCAATTACCTTGTTGATTGCACCAATGGATCTCCTACTAATTTCAATCCCCCTCTGATGCACCATGAAACCCAAGAACTGTCCCGCCAATACACCAAATGCACACTTATTAGGATTCATCTTCAAACGATGCTTCCTTGTGCACTCAAGTATTTTCTCTAGATCGGCTAGATGTTTTATAAAATCTCCATACTTAACCCCTACATCATCGATGTAGATTTCCACCAATGTGTCGATGAACTCATGAAAAATAAAACTCATAGCCCTTTGATAAGTAGCACCAGCATTTTCAAACCAAAAGTCATAACTATCAATTCAAACAAACCGACATGGCCAGGACATCTAAAAGCAGTCTTCGGAATATCTTCTTCAGCCATGAATATTTGATTGTACCCTGCATTGCCATCCATAAAGCTAATAGTCTGATGTCCAGCTGCAGCATCAACTAGTAAATCGGCTATCGGCATTTGGTAGCCATCCATCAGTGTAGCTTTATTGAGATTCCTAAAGTCAATGCATACGCGAAGCTTTCCATTTTTCTTATAGATAGGAACAACATTTGAAATCCACTCCGCATACCGACACTACTGAATAAACTTTGCTTCAATTAGTTTGGTTATTTCAGCCTTAATATCGGGAAGAATATTAGGGTTACATCGGCGCGCAGGCCGCTGATGTGGCCGAAACCCAGATTTAATAGGTAACTGATGTTTAACAATTGATCGGTCTAATCCAAGCATCTCGGTATAATCCCAAGCAAAATAATGTTTATATTCTTATAGCAAATCGGTTAATTGTTGCTTACACTCGGAATCTAACTTAGCACTAATAAAAGTAGGCCTCAGCCTATCACCACTACCTATGTCTACTTTTACTAAATCATCAGCCGATGTAAACTCTTGTCCTAATTTCCCATCATCGGTGAATATATCCATTAAAATTCTTCATCAGAACTAACTGCTTGGATCGGTGAAATCACATAATCGGCAACTTTGAGGAAATCTTTCTCCCAGGCTTCCCCTGACATGCACCTGGTCCGCTCGTAAGTATCTAATTCTGCGGATGCAGTAGGCCTCGGCCTATCACCACTACCTATGTCTACTTCTACTAAATCATCAGCTGATGTAAATCTTTGTCCTAATTTCCCATCATCGGTGAATCTATCCATTAAAATTCTTCATCAAAACTGACTGCTTGGATCGGTGAAATCTCATAATCGGCAACATCGAGGAAATCTTTCTCCCAGGCTTCCCCTGACATGCACCTGGTTCGCTCGTAAGTATCTGATTCTGCCGATGTAATGATATAGGAAGAATCTCCAGGGACAACTTCAATTTTATCGCCAACCCATTGAACAAGGCATTGATACATTGTAGAAGGGACACAGCAGTTGGCATGAGTCCAGTCTCTCCCCAATAGTAGGTTGTATGCGCCCTTACCATTGATGACAAAGAAAGTCGTCGGCAAGGTCTTGCTACCGATAGTCAACTCAACGCACACGGCTCCTTTAGCTAGAGACACATTACCCTGAAAATCTTTTAGCATCAAATTCAAACTGGTACGTTCACGCCCTTACACTATACAAGTCTAACACCGGTGCGGCTAACGATGACTGCACTGCCCTGCGGTACATTGAGGCTTTGAGCGAGATCTTGTAATCCTAGCTGATACTTCAACCTGAGCAGAATTATGCACATCAGGCTCATGGTCTTGAACCTCAGTAGCAAGTTTATTACTACGACCAGCTACTGCTGCTTTCCCCTCCCTCTCTTTTTCTCAATAGTACTGTCGTTATAAGTAGGTTAGAAAAAGAAATCCAGACAAAAAATAGGTTGAAATTTTGTCTCTTTAGTATTAGGTAATAGATAATAGATATAGATATATAGATTAAAATAGTATTTGTTCAACAGAACTTTTGTCTGAGTTGCATTCTATCCAGGAAGTGTCGATGTGTATGCAAAAGAAGAGTTATCCTATGAGGACTCCCGATGTAAACAACCTTTGTTTCATATGTTTTCTGTCTTTTTTTTAAAACGGTCGTTTGATCTATATTAATGTTTGATTGGAAAATGAGTTGTTGTCCTATTCAAACACCTTTCTTAGGATTATTAAAATTGAACTGGAGAAGAGTCAGGCGTGGGCTAGCACCTGGCAGCGACATAATTTTTTTTAGTAATGGAGTAACGTACGTGTGAGCACAGGAGTGAGTGGGCTAAGGGTTGGGCCTCAATAGAATGGGCCAGACCAAAACTAATGGGGAGAATTTTTTGCTTTTTATTATTAGGGGTATAGAAAAAATTTTGATAGTATTTTTCTGTCGTAACGCACGGGAATTTTCGCTAGTCAAACTTTAGAGATTACAAAATAACAAGATTTACCACGCGAAGTTGTACGGGTGAGTGCAGTTGCAGAGTCTACCACCGGTGTTCGTCGAGCGGGACGACCACCTCCACCTCCTCGGGGCGGCCACCGCCGTCTCGGCGCGCGCCGTGCTCGGCACCTGCGCAGTGCTCAACCTCGTGCTCGGGGCTACGGGCGCCACACATCTCTTAAAACCGCTACATTTTCATACGGATCAACACATGTTATTAAGGTCAACACAGAGTTACAATCAATGTACTTGTTAACAGATTTCTAAAGGCAACACCGACAGTCCGTTTTGACTTGCACAGTGCTGGCCCGTTTTGGCTTGCACAGTGTTGGTCCGTTTTATTTCAGCAACATCTCTTTAAAACGTTACATTTTCATATGTATCAACACATGTGTATTAAGGTCAACATAGAGTTAAAATAGTATGGAGTGTGCTCTTTTCTTTCCCCATCTCCTCTCTCGCGCAGTCGTGCTCGACAACGACTCGGGCGGCGGCGCCGTGTGCTCAATTCTCTCGCAAGGTAAGCCATGGCGGCTTGGGTTTGACCTCTACCCTAACCATTCATGGGGAAAGATTTGTAAGCCCATAATACTATTATAAATTGAAGATGGCTGATGATCCCGCTCTAGAAGTTTCTTATCTATATTTCATAGGAAGTAAGTTCTAAGTTTTTGTAATAGCGAATGGCGATGTCATTTATGTTTAAATACTTTGTTCTTAATATAGTTCAACATTATGCTCAGAGGCATGCATGCACAGAATACCTACGATTTTGACAATGAGGTTGTGTGCTACATAAAGCTGAAGAACGGGAACCAGGCCAGGAAGAGAAAGGCTGGAGCACCTGCTATTTTGGGGTAGCGGTCAAATAACGAGTGAACTTAGGTGGACAAACTAGAGGGGAACCAGGGCACGAAGAGAAAGGCTGGAGCACCTGCTGTTTTGGGGTAGCGGTTTGCATGCTGCTTGGTTACGTTACATTGTACGAGGAATTGAAACTGTCTCAACGTATGAGAGTACAAGGCTATTGCCCATTCGGCAGTTCCAAAAAAAAAGAAAAAAGAAAAGAAAATCAATGTGGTTGCGCCTAAATGATCTTATGTAATCTGAGTACGTAAACCGTCGCGTCAGTTCTGCGGTTGCGAAACAATATAACCGCATAGAAACAGTCCACCGCTTCATATTTTCTTCGGAACCCTCCATGCAAACTAAGTCGGCACCATTGCTGACTTTATTCCACCATGAGTGTTTCGGGAGATCCTTCCAGTAAGCGTTTCAGGGAGGACGATGCCGGCAATGATTCTTCGATCTGCTGCTTGGCCACCAACACCAAGCAGGAGAATTCATCGGTGCATCCTACGGGGTATGAAAGCATATTCGAGGAGTTGTCCCAAGATGCCACAAAGGAGAAGCAAACGATCGTGGAGCACAATGTTGTATAGAAAAACTTGCCTTTGGAGATGTCTGGTGTTGTCTTGGATCACGGTGATCCCATCAACGTGATTCGCTTCCGTTCGGTTTGTAAGGACTGGGCGAAGGGTGCCAAGATCAATAATCACAATCGCCTTCCATCGGGGACTCCGACATTGATTACGTCTGGTCTGCGCCCGGAAAGAGTTGACATAGACAACGAAGAGGAGCATGGTGGTTTCGGCATTCACGACATTGGTTGCCCGAAAAGAGACGTAGACAATGAAGACGAGCATGGTGATTTCGGCCTTCATGATGTAGTCAACAAATCTTACAACGGTGATTGCGATGGGTTGACGAATCAGGCTTGGGTGGGGCGGCAAAGATGACTCGTTGGTCACCACGGACTTAAGGTGCAATCTTGAACTTCTCAACCTGATTACTGGTAGTCGAATTGCATTGCCGTCATTTGCAATGATTCCCAGAATACACGTCGTGCCTGTCCATTCTCGACATCCTATTGTGTGCTTGAATAGCCTGTTCGAACTTGGACTTGGCGGCCAACCACCATCCGATCATTGGTTGCCTGATGTTATGTTACGGAAGATTGCATTATGAATATGGCTGCAGGGCCGTCGCTCTATTCTCGGCGTACCCGTTGCAGATGGTTGCTGTCACAGCAGTACCCGATGTGCGACTAACCCCAACAATATAGATTCGATTGAAGAATCCAGAAGAAAGTATACTATGTAGATACACTGATGTCTGTATAATCCATGGCAAGGTGATGGCTATGACTGATAATGGTGATATCTGGTCTTAGAAGTTGAAGACGGCGCTGATGCTGACCCTATAGTGATAGATGGTCCGCTTGTGGTTATTGACTGAGATATTGATGATTCTTTATTTCACCTGGCCAAATGCAAACATGACTTCTATCTTCAAGTCGTTTGTATGTATGGCGAGAAAGATCATCCAGGATTCAAAGAAGAACGGTTGAATTGAATTGTTCGGCCACACTACAGTTTCATTCCACGTCGCTGCATCGTCTTCCAGCAGGACATTCTGACGAAGAGATGGGAAACAATGCAGAATCTGGGCGATGGTTGTTACTTGCTTTTCGTAGGAGCCAACTATCCTTACTGCCTCGACATTGGTAAGTACTTGGAAGAAAAAGACGAAGATGATTATATTGATGAAAAAGAATGTCTTGAGGGCAATTGTGTTTATTTGTCGGACACGCTGGATGCTGACGTGACATTGTTTGAGGTAAAGAAGGGAATTTATATGTATGACTTCTACTATGACCCTTTCCAAAATTTGAGCTATGAAAAATCGAAAATTATTAGACAACTTCCAATGTGGTTTCGGCCTACTTCTGCTGAAGTTACATCTTAGGGAGAAGCAGATGCTTAGATAAGATTGAAACCTTATGTGTTGTATGTATTATAATATCAATGTGTTAATTTGTACGTTAGAGACTCAGTGAGTTGGTTTGTAAGTAATAAATGCCAGGTACAAGGAGCTAGATACATGTATTACAATATTCACTTTGTCAATCTGTATGTTAAAGACAAGGTTAATTCAGCAACTACACTGAAAGGTTGCTCCGTCATTGCTTTATATGCTGAATGTTGTGCTGTATATTGTTGTATATCTTTCTTAGAAGATGTGTACACATTAGGTGCCAAGGGCTTGGTCGGAGGGCTCGCCGACGGCGAGATATCGCCGGCATCCTCTCCCTCCGTCTTTGACTCACTTACTGTGCACTACAAGATCTGAGGCAATTCAAGTTAAACAAGCTAGAAGTCTGCACTGCAAGAGCTCCGGTAGGACAACTCAAACAAGATGTAGCTCAGCTCAAACAAGAACTATGCACTGCAAGAGCTCAGGTACGTGATGTTCTCGAACACCACTCAGTTACATGATTAGTATGTAATCGATTTACTGGGGTGGGGGTGGGTGGGGGGGAGGGGGTGAAATGTAGTGCTTTGTTTCTTTTTTTGGCCTTTGGCTTCCTGAAGATTGCAATTTTATGTAGATCTATATAAATATGTGCATTTGTTTTTTCGGAGTTTTGTTCTCCAACACTTACAATTGTTTTATCTAGTAGACGGTGATAGTTTTAGATAATTAGGTGCCCTAGTGTTTCCAACCAAATATGTTCCCTTCAACCTACAGGGAACCTAATCAGGTTTACCGTGAACAGAATTAGAATTTCCCTATCCTAATCTCTTTAGGACAAATGTACATGTCATCTTTTATAAAACTGTACATGTCATCTATAAAAAAACATATATGCTCTTAATAAATTGACAAAATTGGTTTGCCCTTTGCCAGAAAAATCACCTCGCCGGCCCTGCCCATGGTTCATGTCTAGTGCCCAATGCCCAGCCCGGGGGGCAGCTAATTTGGCCCTGTATGCGTGGTTGAGTGGCTGACTAACTCTAGGTCCACCCCTACACGGACATGGACATGGTCTCTCCTCTGATCCAATCCACGACAGACATGGCCACCACACCTGCAAGCGCAAGCCAACGGCGAACGACGAATCTTCCCCGGGATGAAACCCAGCCACGTGGCCCACTCGCCTTGCTATCCAGCTCCTCCATCTCCTGTCCCATGCCCACTTCCCGCTCTATAAAATAGACCACCCGGCCGTCGCTATCTATCCCGCACCGGCACCGCACCCGGCCATCGTGAGTTCTCCCTCTTCGTCTTCCTCACACACACTCATTCCCATCAAATGCACACCAGCCACAGAGCCACATACCATCGTCGCCGATCAAAACCGAATTAGGCTTCCAGAACTTAATTTGGTTCCATATGACCTAATTTCATTCATCGCAACTTTGGGTTACAAAGAAAGGAATTAGGTTTCACTAGTTTCAAACCTAATTAGGTTTTTGGAAACTAAATTAGGTAACCAAGAGTGTCTTTGTGTTTCGAACCAAATTAGGTTGCCTTCATCCTAATTAGTTTGGGCTAAAACAGAGCACCCACCTGGCCATCGATCCCGCACCTCCGCACCACCACAACACTCGAGATCATGAGCTCTCCATCTCCTCCACTCCCTCTCTCGTTCCTTCCTAGCACACGCCGCTCGCCAGCGACAGCCACAGCCCACCAGACACCTAGGCCGCTGCCGATCCCGACTGGCTGCTACTGTTGCTAGAGTTGCAGACCGACGAGCGAGGTGGCAAGGTCGGCGGCGGCCATGGCATCAGCCGCTGCAGCTGTGGGCTTGGCAGGCTTGGGGAAGACGATGTCGACGCTCTTGCCTGTGGCATTGCTGATGTGGCGGCGGAGCCTCTCTGGGTCCGCCATAGCCATTTAGAATGGCCCCTGTTCACGAAATCGGCACCGTAGTTGACTAGTTGCTGTGATCGCCCAGTCTTCCTCCCCGGTGCACTCCGTCTCATCCCCACCTCATTCGGCCGGACGGCACAGCCGTGGCTCCCCTCACGCACAATGGCGTGCCTCTCTGTTAGCCCCATCGCCGCCGGCCCCTGTCTTCCTCCATCACCACCGCCCGCCAGAAAGTAACCGAATTGGGTTCCAAGGAACTGAACTTTAAGTATTGAATTCGGTTCCTTGTAACCTAATTAGGTTCAGCCGAACGCAATTCGGTCGGGGGTAACCGAATTAAGTTTCAGTGTGCCTCATTGTTACAAACTAAATTAGGTTGCTATCCACCGAATTAGGTGCCTTAGTGTTTCCAACCAAATAGGTTTCATTAGATCTACAGGGAACCTTATTAGGTTAACCGTGAACGGAATTAGTGTTTCCCTAATCCTAATCTCTTTAGGACAAATGTACAGGTCATCTTTTACAAAACTGTACATGTCATCTATAAAACACATATACGCTCTTAATAATTTGACAAAATTGGTTTGCCCTTTGCCAAAAAAATCACCTCGCCGGCCCAGCCCGTAGTTCTTGCCCACCGCACGCTGTGGTGCGGGATAGACAGCGATGGTCGGGTGCTCTGTTTTATAGAGTGAAGTGGGCACGGGATACAGAGGCACAGAGGAGCTGGATAGCAAGGCGAGTGGGCCACGTAACCGGCTTTCGTCCCAGGGATGATTCATCGTTCGCCGTTAGCTTGTGCTTGCAGGTGCGGTGGCCACGTGAGCCTGTCTCGTCGGCTACATCCTCGACACAGTGGCTCCTCTGTGGGCGGCCATGGCAGGAACTCCGATTGCCATGGGGGCCACTGCCGCACATATCCTGTTTTGCTGTGCTTAGGCATGGGTATTGCGTTGCTACGTGTCGAGTTGATGAACTCTGTACTGGAGACGAGAATGTTAAGCATAAGTAATGGCTGAGAGACAATAATGTTAAGCATATGCAATGTAAATTCTGATGGGGTATGGACAGTACATACATTTTTATTTGGAGCTACTTACTGGTCGGCTCTGCTGTGTTCCTCGTGTTGTTTCCTCTGCCCCCTTCGCCAGCAAGTGGGAAATATGTAACCTGCGAGCTGTGCTTGAAAAGTTGAACTTATCAGTTATCAACTATAATCTATTTCTATGAAAAAACCTGTCTAGTATCACAATATCTGTGGGTTGGGAGTCGGGAGGGTCTCGGTAACCTCGGGTTACCGTTCCCTTCCTTTGTTATTTTACATTTTATATAATGTAAAACTCTTTTCTCCTTAATGAAAAACGTGTTTAGCCTGAGCTTTCCTTGTTTGCTTCACTCTTCCAGATTTTATTTGTGTTGGTCTCAGCTGCCATCATACTTGTTCCCCTTGTGCATTTTTATATTTATATAGTATCATGCCTGCGTGTAGCCAGATTACTGTTTCATACTTATGAATAAGCCAACAGATTTCTAAAGGCAACACCAATTGTCCATTGTGGCTGGCATGGTGCTTATCTATTTTGGCTGGCACAGTGTTGGTCCGTTTTGGCTCAGCAACATCTCTTAAAAATGCTATATTTTCATACAGATCAACACATGTGTATTAAGGTCAGCATAGAGTTACAATCAACGTACTTGTTAATAAGGCAACAGATTTCTAAAGGCAACACCGATAGTTCGTTCTGGCTGGCACTGTGCTCGTCTGTTTTGTCTCAGCAACATCTCTTAAAACCGCTACATTTTCATACAGATCAACAAATGTGTATTAAGGTCAACATAGAATTGCAATTAACGTACTCATGAATAAGTCAACAAATTTCTAAAGGCAACACTGATAGTCCGTTCTAGCTGGCACAGCGCTGGTCTGTTTTGGCTCAGCAACATCTCTTAAAAATGCTACATTTTTATACAGATCAACACATGTCTATTAAGATAAACACAGAGTTACAATCAACGTACTTGTTAATAAGTCAACAGATTTCTAAAGGCAACACGGATAATCCATTCTGGCTCGTCCGTTTGGCTTGCACAGTTCTAGTCCGTTTTGTTTCAGCAACATCTCTTAAAAACATTACATTTTCATACAGATCAACACATGTGTATTAAGGTCAACTTAGAGTTAAAATAGTATGGAGTGTGCTCTTTTTCTTTCCCCGTCTCTTCTCTCGTGCGCTCGCGCTCGACAACGACTCGAGCGGCACCGCCGTGCGCTCCATTCTCTCGCAAGGTAAGCCATGGCAGCTTGGGTTTGACCTCTACCTTCTCCTCCTCGTGCTTTGCACATCTCTGCTCCCTTCGTTCGAAGGCCATCTATGCTTTTTGTCTTCCTCGCAGAGCGCCGCTTTGGAGCCTAGGGTTTGAGCGTTGTCAGTCGCTGCTCCGTCCCACATCCACCAGCTCCACCCTCGTCGAGCCGCTGCCTGCACCTTCTACATCCCCGGCCAGCCTTCCCGTTCGTGGTCTCCTAGCCACAGGTTGGATGCCTTGTCCTTCTGTTGTCACTACTACAAAAAAAATTTAGGAGACATTTTGTTTTGGGCCACCGAGGCGGCCGGCTGGCGGCCCGCCTTGGTTAACCTGGGCTAGGCTGCCAGCCGGGCGACCATTACGGATAATTCTTTAACTGTGGCGGTCACTGTAAGCAAACCGCCACGGTTAATCTTACGTTAACCGTGATGGTTGTCGTAAGTAAACCACCTCATTTAATGTATAAACCATGGTGGTTGCTTTAGGGAAACCGCCTCGGTTAATCTTTTAACCATGGTGGGCCACTTAAGCGAACCGTCACGGTTAATGCATTAACCGATGCGGTTGCTTTCACTGCGACCGCCACGATTAATGGTTCATTAACCGTGGCGGTTTCTTTAAATTGCTTGCCACAGTTAAGGCTGTGCCTATAAAAGCAACAGCCCGACTCCTTCTTCTTCCCCGTGGCTCCTTCTTCATTTATTAGGGTTTTGACCTCAAAACCCTAATATTTAATATCTTAGAGGGGAAACTTTTTGCCTTTTATTTGGTGAAGGGGGGCATTGCAAGAGGTGGATTTATTACTCTCTAACTCTCATTTCTCCCTTTGCATTATTTAGGTCGTTTGCTAGATCTAGATCTAGATCCAAATGGAGGAGAGAAATAAAACTAGATTTAGGGCTACTCATATGTTTTCATATATCTTTATTTGTTTTCCTCCCTTTGTGTGTGCTAGGTGGTCGCAGCTATGGATAGGGAAGAGTGGATGTATATGATACCAAGGGTCAGTAACGATTTAGCTTTTCTGGGACATGTGAGAAAGTTTGTTGCCGCTGCGAAAAAGCACCGTGTGTCTTTGGGTCAAGAGCGCATCATTTGTCCATGCAATAGCTGTAAGAACAACCTTGTACAAGAAGATAATGTGGTGCAGTCTCACTTGATCCGGCATGGCTTCATCAAGGACTACACCATCTGGAAGTATCACGGTGAAGAAGCAGATCCAAGTGTGACAGGTGCATCTGGCGGAGGTAACTCGTCAACGGTGAATGATGGGAGATGACAACCATCTGCCTCGGCGGGCCTCCATGATCTGATTGGAGACGGTGGCGATGATGATGATCAGCAAGGTGATGTTGTCTTGGGGCCCGAAGATGTAGAGATGTTTTTTAAATGTTGCTAACCGTATGGATCAAGATGATGTTCTGTTTGGAAATCCGAAGTGGTTGGAGAATTTCATTCAAAGACATGAAACAGGTAGCAATTGATCCCCTGTATGAGGGTTGTCCAAAGCATTTGACGGTGTTGCGTTTTAACCTCCAGATGCTCATGCTGAAGGCTCGCCATGGGTGGTCCGACACAAGCTTTAATGACCTGTTAGA
>Ga0182004_10002490_pt1 | contig 14353 bp, 15 predicted proteins | sample Sormic07211540_1_FD_120479 | JGI IMG/M metagenome (GOLD analysis project Ga0182004, IMG submission 120479) | Endophyte microbial communities from Sorghum bicolor roots, Mead, Nebraska, USA - 072115-40_1 MetaG | ecosystem: Host-associated > Plants > Roots > Unclassified | place: USA: Nebraska...
AAACAAAATATACACCCACTCGCCATAAAAGAAAAGAAGAAATATATATACATATATGTATACAACTAACCTTGTAGTAGCAAGTTCTCTCAAACTCAATTAATGGTCTGTAACCATAAACACCAGGAGATTTAAGATCCAGATTAGAGTAAAACTTAATCATATCATGTTTCCAAACTGAAATTCGAGGAATAGAATCATCCACTTGTCTCTGACTAAAATCAATGTGATCGAGGTAAACAACCTAAAAACAAATGTAATAATTAAAACATCCAAGAACTAAAAAAAGAAACAACATACAACAAACTGAAGCATATAAAACTTACCACAAGATAGTACAAGCAGCCTCCAAGACCTTGGCACCTTTTCAGTCTATCATTCTTCCCACGGTTAAAGGCCTTTATGTGATCCAATAACCAGTCCAAAACAAAACCACACCAATTGAAATCTTTGATATGATCAATATCTTGGAAAACACCAAAATATTTAGGACTTGGAACAATATTGGTGTTGGGGCACAAAAAACTACTCAAAGCAACTACCATAAAGCAAATGAACATATCCTCATCAGATAAATTTTCCTTCTTAATCAACTTATCAGCAAAGAAAGAAATAGGAGGAATCTTATCCTTCCCAAACTTTGATAACACAACATCCTTTCCAGCACTTGGATCAACAGGAAATGCTCTTCTATCCAAAGGAAGCCCAAGAACTAGATGAATTGACTCCACACTAAGAGAAATAACCTTTCCTTCACGAATAATGTCACCAGATTTGGAATCGACTAAACGGGCAACCCAGTTAGCAAACTTATTTGGGACAAAACACTTGTTGAACAGCAACAAAGAACCAAAACCATATCTCTCAATTACACCCTTCTCCTTAGGGGACAAAGCAGATATCACATTTGAGAAAGCAGTGGCAGAAAACCTTGAAAACCCATCTTTAGTCTTGTTCCCAGTTTTCAGCTTCTTCGACTGAAAAAAACAAAGTAATTGTAAACAATAAGTTTTGAAGAACAAAAAAAAATTAGAAAAAAACAATGCAAGTAACCTTGTGCTTTAATGTCATCTGAAGTCTTCTCTTCATACTCTTAATCTTCTTATACTGAAAAAAATAATTAGAAAAAAATACAAAATTTAAGAGAAATTAACATAAAAAACAGACTTACATCTCTTATACACTTCTCATACAAATCATAGTCAAAGCTTGAATTGTCACTGGACGAATCATCCTGCAAAAAAAAGAAATTATAAATGTATACACAATGCAACTACAATGAACAAATAACTAAGAAATAACAAACAATAAACACACTTCTGCAAAAAGCTCTGATCCTGAAAGTGATGGATACGAATCATCATCCATGAAAGGTAACTGAGAACATTGAACATCTTCAGAACCATCAGTTTCTGAATCAGTAGAGCTAGACAAATCAACTACACCACTAGGCCTTTTCCGAACCATCTTCACTACATTAAACCAAAAATTAACTACAAAATTATTAGGACATATATGAAATAAAACAAATAAAGGAAGAAATAAAAATATACTAATAAGTAGTAAAATAATCAGTTAACTAAACTAAGACTATGTCAATTCTACTACAAATTCAGTAGAAAAAGAATAAAAATTAAACAATAATCATTACACCAAACAAATTATAGGTTCATAAACACAACCAAAATGTAAAATAAAGATAACCATAACAACATAAATATGCACAGTTCATTCAAAGATATAAAACAACTCCTAACAACCAAAAAGCAGCCGTCTACAAAATTTATCAGCACACCATCACCACAATATAAACCACGAAACCTCTATCCAACTTCAACACCAATGGAAGTAAAACACCACAAATAAATTGAAAACATGCTACATAGACAATACATGAACAAAAATAAAAAAGTCCACTTAACTGAATCTGAACCCACGAACAGAAATAATTTTGTCTTCCCATTAACTGAACCTGAATCCATTCAATTAGGCAAATACCCATAAACAAAAATAAGATTCAGTCCAAACCAACACTCAATGACAACATAAACATAACCAGAGGCGGCACAACGACCTGATAACGAATCATTACTAATGAAACTATAAATATCATCAATCAGCTATCAGATCTGAGCACACAAACACGAAATCACCATCCAACCTAGGGCGAAATCACAGCAATATAGGTAAATCTATCAACATATCCGGTAAGAACAGAACCAAATCCCCAATCGCATCCTAATGAATCAAACAACGACATACCCCAAACTAAACAACAGATCCAACACCTCCTCTACACGGGGCATCAAAACCTGAAATCTACGAAAAAACCCTACACTAACCACATGAAACCATAAGCGGCAATCTATGAACAAAGACATCGCATCCACCAACACACAGAAGAGATTCAAAACCAAAAAATAACGTAAAAAACGGACGAACCTCGGAGATGTTGGATCAGGAAATGGGAAGACGGACGAACCTCGGAGAAAAGGAATCACGAAATGGGAAGACGGACGAACCTCGGAAACCCTAGCAAAATCGCCAGTCGCCACCGAGAGCAGCCCAAACGACAGGAGAGAGAACGGACGAAATGAAATGAGGAGTGAGAAGCGGAACAGAACGATCACTACCGGGCGCGAGTCCCAAAAATCAAACAGTGGTGCCGACAGATGAGCCCCACATGACAGACACACAAAAAGAAAGGCAAGATGCAAACCAAAGAAGAGCCACACGATTCAGATCTAAAGGCCAAGAAATTCGGTTGATGGCAAACCACAAATCAACCGGATGACATATAGCAATTCTGTTGCATTAACGATGCCGTTGGGTATCTATACCCGTTCCCCATATCCAAACCTGTAAGAAACACGAGCTACCTAGCTCGGCTCGTTTTGGCTCATTAGAATAATAAATTAGCTTGGTTCGGTTTATTATTTTAACGAGCTAAAAAGCCTGTTTGTCTTAGCTCGTTAAAAGCTCGAGCTGATTCGTTAAGCTCGCGAGCCAGATATAAAGAGTATATAAAATATAATATTTATATTCATCTAAAGCTTAAAAATAGTAATAATAAAATAATAATATATCTAATTGTTTTAAGTTCAATAAAATATTCATATGAGCTAACATATCAACCATTTATAAAGTATAAGACATGAAATAATACAAAATAATTATAAGTTATGATGATTTTTTCTCTAATACTGTAGCTCATTAGACTCGCGAGCTGGCTCGAGTTGGCTCGTTATAGCTAACGAGCTAAAATCTTGACTCGGCTCGGCTCGTTATCCTAACGAGCCGAGCTGAACCGAGCTAGCCACGAACCGAGCGATACAAGCTTCGAATTTTTCGTCCAGACTTACGTACGGGTTTATCCATTTGAAGCAGGTCGGGAACTGGTGGGTACGGGGGTATTACTACCATCATTTGTCCATTGGCGTTCATGCCTGCACTATAAATTCAGCTGCGCGGGCGGCAGCAGGTTCCAATCCACCATCGACTCTGCAGCAACAGCGGCGTGATCAGCGTTGTAGCTATGAACTATGATGCTGCACGCCGCCGTCGACGGCAGGAATCTGAAACTGCGGCATCTCGGCGAGGAGCTGCACGTGGCAGCTTGGACTCATGAGCCAAGCCGGCGTGGTCATTGTCACGTTCACCGTGATACAGAGAAGCAAGATTGCAGGAAGCGGAATTTGAGGCAGATTAGCAATAATTTAGTGTCGGGAAGCAGAGGAATAGCAAGAACAAGCAGGGAGACAGGCGAGGAAGAAGACGGTTTGGGGGATAGTTTTGGGATTCACTTAATCCCATAACTGAATTCGGTGCTTACAGCAGCTCTTTTATCTTTTTGATGAAAAAACGGATTCGTATTCATATATTTCATAAAGTTTACATTCCAAGACTTGCAAAGTCACCCTAGAAGAAAGGAAAAATTACAGCATAGTCCTTGCATAGTCACCTTCCTGACGTCCTCGTCACAGGCGGTTGGAGCAACTTGGAGCTTGAAGCCGACCTCCATCTCGACGATTCAACATAAGCTTTTATTGGCACCAAAAGTAGTACTCTCTCCATTCCAAATTGTAAGTCATTTCAAGAATCTTGGAGAGTCAAGCTTTTCAAAGTTTGACCAAATTCATATAATAAAATAATAATTATTATGATACCAACTAAATATCATTAGATTCTTCTTTAATTATATTTTTATAGTATACTCACTTTACGTTACAAATATTAGTATTTCACTCTATACTTTTGTTCAAACGTAAAAATGCTTTGACTCTTCAAGATTCTTGAAATGACTTACAATTTGGGATAGAGGAAGTATGTCATAACTTTGTGACCGCTGAATGCCTAGAGCGAAAAAAGTGACAGCTAGCCACTACAAGGAATCTGGCGCATCAAGAGCTACCAACATTTCCCCCACACTAGATGGCGGCACACCCAAAAGGGGAATGAAACCACTAGAGCATATGGTAGATAAGAACCAACTCGGTTTTCACGACGAGTTTGTGGACATACCTCCAACATCTTTGCGAGATGAGTCACACAGTGCCATCACCGAAGAAGATAAGGGAGGGGCAAAAGACGAACTTGACCAGACCCAGAGGAGGCACAAAACTCCAGATCCAGCGACCTCGTGCTCTTCACTAATATACTCGCCACCAGTGAAGTCAGGGAAGCCGCCATAGATGTTGGAGCCGTCCTCCGCATGTCCATGCTGTCGCTCGCTAGAGATGCCACCTAGGAAGCCGTCCTCCGCATGTCCATGTTTTTTTGAAAGAGGTTCCTAAGCCATTTCTTTTCTTTTTAAAAATATCAGAAACTTTATTAATCATCAGACCTAGTAGAATAGCTGGCTACCAAATCCTCAATAGATTGAGGAACACCCTCCCAAGTATACATCGCCATGCAGCCTGCGGCCTGGCCCATGGCTCGACGATTTGGTCCGGCCCGAGCACGGCATGGCCCAAGGGACCAGACTGTGCCTGGGCCGCCACCCAGGCACGCGGCACGGCACGACCCGTTCCAACAGTCGGTCTGGTAGCGGCCCGATGAAAATTAACTATTGATGTAGTTGTGACTTGTATATATGTGTTGCTAATTATTATACTAGTGAAAATGATAAATTGTTGGTGAAAATAATAAAAATGTTTCAGGATTTGGTGAAAATATTGATGAAAATAAGCTCTTGTCGGTGTGATGGGCCGTAGGCCAGCACGACGTGCTTGACAGATGGGCACAACACGAAAACCGGCCTGTGGGCCGTGCCTTAGGCCGAAAGCCAGACATGAAGCCCGTAGAGACACGGCCTGTTAGGCACGATGGCCTATAACGGCCCGACGAATTACGGCACGGCACGACACGTTGTACATATATACTCCCAAGTGTTACAACTGCCACTTGGAAGATTACAACCAATAGCAACTAAAGAGTGAGCAACTCTATAACAAGCACGATTACAGATAGAGATGGCATAATTGCATAGATCATCACTAATAATATGCTTTATTTCCGTGATTATATAATAAGGAGAATGGCAACCCGTGTTTCCTCGGTGATGAAAGACCACCCCCCGGTGGTGGGATCGAGGTTAGAACAAAACTGAAATGCTTTAGGCCTCATCCAGTTTGGCCCGGAACACGACGTGTTTCAATTGGGAACGAACCTGAACAACTATTCGGAACATCAGATAGGCCCGAGCCCGATCTAGAATGAAATCAGGCCTTTCCACCCTCCTCGGTCCGGATTGGAGCCGCACCTAGACATCTTTGGTTCTTTAGAACTTGCCCCGGAACAATTGCTACCAGGAATGATTGGCTAATTTATATAACCTTTGATGAGCTAGAACAATTCCTTTCATAAAAAAAAGCTAGAACAATTCCTGAGTATTCCTAGCTAACCGAACAAGCTCTTGGGAATATTTGGAATCGAACCAAACCAGGTTTCAGTGAACCATCGGGATCCACTCAATCTGGCCCAGAAAGAGAAACAGGCCTGTTTTCGGCATGAAACAAACGACCAAGACCTTAGATATACTTCCTCGGTCCTTAAATAAAGATATCGATGATTCAAAATGTATCTTAAATTATAAGATTTTGGATTGCTCAATCCAATCTATACATGCCTGCCGTTTAAACTCCATCCATACATGCTTTTTAAACAACATCTTGGACAAAATGACTTCTATAATTGGTAGCTGAAATTGATGATATGCATGCATGCCTTTTTTGAACTATACATTACTAACGGACTCCATTTGATACTAAAATTGTTTGGATGAGTAACCTTCTTCGTAAAACTCAAGTGCGATTTTAACGGTGATTTTATGAACTTTCTATGTAGGTGATTTTAACGGTTGGTTCTTCAGTTATACTCAAATTAAACAGCACTGTTGATGATGACTCCCTCGAATCTAGCAAACTTAAACCAAAATTTCAATAATCAGGTAAATAATCTACGAAATTTTGATCAGCGATGCAGTAGGATGCATCAATGCCTGGACCTTATCACTCTAACTCAAACATGTTCTTTCCCTCCCTTAACTGAAGCATGTTTTTTCCATGCTACGGGTGCTCTAACATTCTGTCAAAGGTTGTCTGGAATCTAATAATAAGATGAATCAAATACCTTTTATTGGAAAAGATGATGCAAAATTTGAGGCAAAAAATCCTGAATTTGCCATAATGTGTGCTCATGGTCTTAATGTATCTGCAAGTGTTTTCGAAGAATATTGGTAGCTCTTGCAATGTTGCTTACTGATGCAGTAGAGATTTTTATGAGAATCAGAGATTAAAGGATGAATGCAAACTCAATACCATGTCAATTTTCCAGCATAATTTTAAAGTTTAAGGTGATATCTTACAGTATGCTTTACAAAAGCTGACCGGCTTTACCTTCAAGTTGATGCATCCAGAGAAAGCAACTACAGGTAGCATTTCACTTCATCACCATAAACTGATAAACTTTCGCACTGAAGATCGAAGAACAGTAGCTTACTAACCCATGGAAATGAAGAATACATCTTTCATCTGTTTTGCAGTAGGATGCTAGCCGAACTTGTTATGGATGCCAGTGTCTTGGAGCTCACCTTCCAAGTGTAACATGGTCTCCATGACAGTGAGCAGCATGGGCCATTCACAATACAGAATTTCCTCAATATCGTCGTCGTGGTTGTACTCATGCAAGTGGCTTCTTACATTTCTGTTGAGCCGTAGTAGATCGATTGTAGTCCTTTTGTACTCGTTTTTAACATTTACAACCCACTGGTTGATCTTTGCATTTGCCGTGGCAGTATCCAACCAGTCGTTGTTGTAGGGGAGATTGTGCAGTATTCTGTTCTTCTTTGCACGGTTTGTCTGACCAAGATAGTTGACAATTCTATCATGTAGCATCAGGAAGACCTCAGTGCTGTGAACACAAGTAACCAAATGAGCCATGACAACAACAAAGAGTCAAAGACGATAAAACCGAATAAAGGAATTACCGGTTTTTCATGGGAAGCAGGGCAGCATTGTTTACAATCAAGAATTCATCTTCCCTTGTAAGGTTGTTTCTCCTCAAGAGTAAGAGGAAATTCTTGTAGTCTGGAGGCAATTTGTTGATATCCCCACCTGAGATCGTAATCAACAGCTCCAGGAACCTGGAAAGGTGCTTGTAGTCATCTCTCACATGCTCAATGCTGAAGAAACCTTTGCCAGTGAAACTGACACCCCTTAGCTTGACATTCCCAGTGCTCCCAATCCAGACGTCGGACACCTGCAGAGGAGCAGTGAGGTACTTGCAGACTGAGTGCTGGTTCCTCAGTATTAATGCAAGTTTTCTGCTAATCCTAGTGGCTTCGTCAGATAATCGCCAGAATGTCTTCCTTGTTCCTAAGACCGGCACCTGGATCAGCATCGCGTTGTCCTTCGCATAGCTCACCGCATCGCGCAGCCTCTCAGTAGAATACTCGTCGATGTCCTCAGTACTATGAACAAAGAGAGAAAAATGAGTCTGTGGCTAGAGACAATAAAACTGAATCGACGGAGCGGCGAGATGTTTCTCGCAATTATCTTACGAAGAAACAAAGAGCAGCATCTCACTTGTATTGATACTGAGAAGTGTCGCCAATTTTTGGACCACCAGCCTGCCGAAAATACCCAATCAAGAACAAGAAACCGAAACATTCAGGTGAAAAATTGCAACAATTGCTCTGGTCAGATTGGTCCAGGAGGGATCCTGTGTCCCTTTTGAAGAAAGAACAATCTCTTGTATTTTCTTTTCTTTTTTTTTCTTTTAAAAATAATCTCTTGGTACTGGAAGGTCGTCAAATGCTGGAGATTAAGGCAGGCGCGCATAGGCGATCTACACGATCTGTTAGAGGATAGCCTTGCACGCACGGAGTCGACTACTTTTTGAAAGAAAACGGAGTCGACTACTTGAAAGAAATCATAAATTTTGATCCAACAATCTACACAATTTGTTAGAGGATGACTTTGATCCTGGGAAAGGTAAAATTGTACTGTAAACTAAATGCCATTCTTTGCTTGTGGAGCTCTAAATGTGTTGTCAAGGACATAACTAAATTTAACGGCGACACCTTGAGTTAAACCACCACTGCAGCCAGCAGTGTCGGAAGAAGCACATACACAGGAGTACTACACTAGGGACCAAGGCTGTTAAAATCTTAACCCTGGATGCGATGGAAACTCAACCAAATCAACATAAGATAGTAAAAAGTCGTAAGCTACATGATAAAATTGTGATTTTACCAATCATCTTTTCAATATAAATCACTGCGATATGACCGATGTGGATTCGAACCTGGATCAGGCCGGCGGCGCCGACGGCGAGGCCGAGGCCGATGCCGACACCTACGCCAACGCCGAGGGTATTTCCCATGGAGGATCACTATCTTGCTACTGCTGTGGCTGCTTCTTGTTTAGCTGCGGCCGGAGGTGAGATAAGAGTAAAGTGATAGGGGTGAGGAAAAAAAAAGGAGACCTTCCATCAATGGGGACTGACTGACTGTTCATGATGGGATGACAAGAGGTACGATCCGTCTACTTTGATAAAAGTCACAAGGCCAGCCCCCCCCCCCCCATCCCCCTCCCCCATTACTTTGATAAATTTGTTCATTTTAATTGAAGCATTATTGGATAAACCTATGTATTTTAACTAAAAAATTATCATGTGTACCTATATTGGTAATGAAATTGTAAGCAATCTCTTTTTTTAATAAAAAAATACTACCACTACTACACATAATTCTTTGATAACAAAATCCAATATTTCTAATATAATAAAAAGAGACTTTTAAATAAAAATATTTTTACAATGGTTGGAGAGACGATGAAAAGCGATTGGTGTGTCTATGGTCAGTGGACCCAGAACATAAAAAGCGATGGGAGCAAGACGATGGGAGGCGATAGGTGTGTCTATAGTCGGTGGACCATAGACGTCACATTGCCTCCCATCCCCCCTCCGAAATTATGAGAATTAGAACTCTAAATATAGGGGTGGATTTAATTCGACCTCCAAGAAATCATATATAATATTCTCATCGATCTCCTGCTCTCTTTTCTTCGTTGTCAGATAGAACCTCTGGAAGAAGCGCAATGCGAGAACCTTTGATAGATCGTCTCGACAGCCAGCTGTTCTTCTGCAAGCTATCCTTGACGAAGCGGCACTCTGGGTGGCTGCTGGTTTCAGGGCGCTTGGGGGGTTGCTGGCCTCTGGCCAGTAGTTCAGTAGCCTTTTCTTTGTCTCTTGCTGTGTAACCTGCTTTGGTTTGGCTTTATTTTGTGACGGTAATCTATGGATTACTGTCATGGGCTTTTGTTGTAAAACTCTTATCCCTCGCTTAATGAAATACATGCAGCACATGTTCTCGAAGAAAAAAATCAATCTCCTGCTCTGAGCACCCATTGAGAATTTCACCCAAAAAAATTGTAATAAGACAAGCACGAGCACAATTGTACACAACAAGTGAGGGAAAATAAATGACACATTTAGGCTTACAACAAGACAATAACTGATTTGGTTAGTATACTGAAAGCTTTTTAGTTGATATGTTTAATTGGCACCTAATTACTACATGTAATTAAGTATTTGCAAATATTCTACGGGTCTTGGATGCTAGCAAACTAAAATTATCCAAACAAGAGCACTAATAGGTGGGCTAATTATTTTTTAGCCAAATCTTCAACTAGTTATTACCTAACTACCTAGCTAATCTCTAATTTGAGATAATTTTAAGCCCAACTAGTAACTTGGCCGAGCTCATCCAAACAAGCTCTAAATCTAACAAAAGTTTAACAGATTAATTGTATATGCTTAATCAACCATCAACATAAGCCTGTGGGTTAAGATAACATCAGGGTTAGTGTCGTCTTTCAATTTTTTAGTTTGAATTTTCCTTTTTCTTTAATTTATTTATTTGGCCTTACCTAACATAGTCTAGAATAGGAGCGAACGGTGGTTTCGGATTAAAAGACAGTAAAATTATAAAGTTGAAGAAATGTGATAAAATCATAAATGGCTTTCAAAGTAGTGTAAGAACACCCATATCTCTCCAAACATAAACTAGTATATTTTTGTAAGATTATAGTCCGTGCAGAGCACGGATTGATACACTGCTACCTATTTATTAATCTGTGCAATCGGCGATCAAGTCGTATACCGTATAATAACTGTGTTTGTTTCATATTTTATGGACGACATTCATGTTTAACCGTGGTTAGGTTAATATATGGACAACCTTGCGTAAGAAAACTCGGAGGGATTTCGTTTTCCTCAATATTATAGGCTTTACCCTGTTGAACTCCGGGAGGGATTAAAGCAACTTGTATTGTTAGGCACACCAAATGTACGATTTATTAGAAAGAACTGTCAACTAGAAAAGCTATTTGAAAGAGGTTCCCAAATCCCAACCGGCTCTTTTTTAAAAGGAAAATGGTCCCCTACCCTTTAACCCGTGCTTTCCTGGGTGATGAAAGAGCACCCCTAGTGGTGGGATCGAGGTTACTTAGAAGAGAAGGAAAATACTTCAGATATAATCACTCGCATAAAACTCATTATAAGAATCAAAGATTAAAGGATGAGTGCAAACTCAACGACAAGTCAATTTTACAGCATAATTTTAGAGTTTTATAAGGCGATGTTTTAATTACAGGCTTACAGCACATTTTATAAAGCTGACCAGCTTTGCCTTCAGAGTTGACGGGACCAAAGAAAGCAACTAGCCTATTACATAAACCAGGTGGTAGCATATCACTCCATCACTATAAACTCTCACTGAAGATCGAAGACCAATAGCTTACCATTACCAACCCCAGGAAATTCAGAATACATCTTTCATCTGTTTTGCAGTAGGACGGCTAGCCAAACTTGTTTTCGATGTCAGTGACTTTTAGTTCACCTTCCAAGTGTAATTGTTTCTCCATGGCGATGAGCAGCATGGGCCATTCACAATACAGGATTTCCTCGACATCGTCGTCGTGGCCGTAGTCATGCATGTGGCTTCTTACATTTCTGTTGAGACGCAGTAGATCAAGTGCAGTCCTTTTGTACTCCTTTTTCTGAACATCTGATTTTACAACCCACTGGTTGATCTTTGCATTTGCCGTGGCAGTATCCAACCAGTCGTTCTTGTAGGGGAGATTGTGCAGTATTCTGTTCTTCTTTGCACGGTTTTTCTGACCAAGATAATTGACAATTCTATCGTGTAGCATCAGGAAGACCTCAGTGCTGTGACCACAAGTAAGTAACCAAATGTCCCAGTGGCAACAGCAACAGAAAACAAAGACAGTAAAACTGAGTATAAAAATTACCGGTTTTTCAAGGGCAGCAGAGCAGCATTGTATACAATCAAGAATTCATCCTTCTCTGTAAGGTTGTCCTTCGTCAAGAGCAAGAGGAAGTTGTTGTAATCCGGAGGCAATTTGTTGATATCCCCACCCGAGATGCTAATCAGCTGCTTGAGCACCATGGACAGGTTCTTGTAGTCATCTCTCACACGCTCTATGCTGAAGCCTTTGTCAGTGAATTTTGCCCCCCTTAGCTTGACATTCCCAGTGCTCCCAACCCAGACGTTGGACACCTGCAGAGGATCACTGAGGCACTTGCAGGCTGAGTGGTGGTTCCCCAGTATCAGTGCAAGTTTTCTACTGATCCTTGTGGCTTCGTCAGATAATCGCCAGAATGTCTTCGTTGCTGTTCCTGAAACCTGCACCTGGATCAGCATTGCGTTGTCCTTCGCATAGCTCTTGGCGTCGCGCAGCTCCTCGGCAGACGACTCGTCAATGTCCTCGGTGCTATGAACAACAAAGAGAGAAAAAATGAATCTGTGCAGAGGGACAGTAAAACTGAATGGACGGAGCAACGAAATGTTTCTGGCAATTTATCTGACGAATAAACAAAGAGACAGCATCTCACTTGAATTGATACTGAGAACCCACCACTCTGTTGGCAAGTACCCCACTGCTCCTCAGGTGTCCAATGTTTGAACCAGCAGCCTGCCAAATTAAATACCCAATCACGCAGACGTAACTGAAAACATTCAAGTAAACAAAAGTGCACGAACTGCTCTGGTTACAATAACTACAGATTGGTAGAGGAGGATCCTCATATCATCAATTTATTATCGAGAACAATCTCTACTCGTCCATATCTACTATTTGCCTGTCAAGTAAATAAATCCCTATATGTCCCTTGATCGTCCCTCAATCTCATCCCTCTTATTGCATCACTCCCACCCTTCTTCATCGACGGCAGAAGCCGGAGATCCAGGTTATATATCCTTCTCTAACACGGTAGGGACACAAAAGGGGTAAAGAGAGAAAGAAGAACATCGTATGTTGCTGGCAGTATTTTGTCAACAACACCGATGTGGATTCGAACCTGCATCAGATCGGCGACGTCGACGTCGGCGCAGAGGCCACTACGGAGGCCAAGGATTTGGCCAAAGCCGCAGGTGTTGCCCATGGAGGATCACTATCTTACTATCTAGCTGCTCCTGCTGCTGCTTTACTTGTTCAGCTATCGAGCTCGAAGCAGCTGCCAGAGGTGAGGGAAGGGTAAAGTGCAAGGGCGCAAGTAGTGGTACTGCTGGAGAATAAAAAAACAAAGGAGACTAGACTCGAGACCTTCTCTTCTCACCTTCAATCAGGGCGACTGTTCATGATGGGATGGCAGCATGAGAGTTGAGATACTCCCTCCGTCCTAATGCAATTTTAGAACCGTACCATGTTAAAGTTTAACAAAAAAAATATATAAAAAATACTAATATTTACTGCACTAAATAGATACTATTAGATTTCTCATGAAGCATAATTTTTATAGTATATTTATTTAATGTTATAAGCAATAATATTTTTAATTATATATTTTTTAAACTTCATTCACTTTAGCTGATAATGCATTTAGAATTGCATTCTTTTAGAACAAAGGTAGTACCATTTGGTTTGTTGTGTTTTTGCCCTTGGTTTTTTGTGGCATGTACATGAAATTAGGAGATAATAAGAACTTAAGCATGAGGGTGGATCTCGACATTCCACAAGTCCTTTCATCACGAATCTACTCTAAAAGCCAAAAACCAGAAACTTGCTCACAATCAAGAGTGTTGCATTCAAAAATGATCCTTTACTCTAAAGGGGTGTACAACTTCCCATAATCGGATGAGACTGCCACCCATATGGCCCATCAGTGCATAAGAGGTAAACGAACTCACCACCACAACCTTTTCCACGTTTGTCCAAAATGTCCAATGGATAGTTGAGATGTTTAGGAATACTGGTTTCTAGCTACTCCTTGCCCCAAATCAATCAGAATCCATAAGATCACCCAATCAAACATAATGTTTGGCTTATCGTCCCCCATAATATGAATTGTACTAAGTATGGAAGGTGTTCAAAACTCACTGCAACATGTATACGATCCTTAACTAGCCCAAGTGAGTAATGTCATCAAAGATCCTGTCTCACTAAGCATTCTATCACATTGATTCCCTTATTCATATTTTAGACATTTCCCTCCTAGTTGTTCATTGAACATGTCATCTATAGATTGTACGGCAACACTCGTTGGACTATCTAGTCTAAGGTGTTGGACCATCCATAGGATGGGCTTAGGTAACTTGTGAAAGGTCCTAATATGGCTAGAGGGGGGGGTGAATAGCCTATTTAAAAATTCTACAAACTCACTAGAGCAAAAGGTTAGTAAATAACAAAGCAAAGCTTTTTGCTCTAGTTCTAAAGGGGTGTTTGCAAGCCACCTACCCAACAATTCTAGTTGCTAAGATCTCTATGCACACAAGAACTAAGTCTCTACAAGTTATACTAGAGAACTAAGCTACACAAGTCAAAGTAAGCAA
>Ga0182004_10002491_pt1 | contig 14351 bp, 9 predicted proteins | sample Sormic07211540_1_FD_120479 | JGI IMG/M metagenome (GOLD analysis project Ga0182004, IMG submission 120479) | Endophyte microbial communities from Sorghum bicolor roots, Mead, Nebraska, USA - 072115-40_1 MetaG | ecosystem: Host-associated > Plants > Roots > Unclassified | place: USA: Nebraska...
AAGTTCACCTCTCTCTCAGACATACTATCGAACAGGTGGAGAGCGATGTACCATGTACTAGCCCCGCTCCTCCTTCGTCCTTGCCATGGACGGAGGCTCCACCTCCACCTTCCCTACCGGCGCTGGCTCCACCTCCACCTTCCCTACCGGCACCGGCACCGGCTCCACCTCCACCTTCCCTACCGGCGCCTCCATCTCCACCTCCACCTTCCCTACCGACGCCGACGCCACCACCTCCTCCACCCAGTCGCCCCTCTTTCCACCCCGACGGCGGGGGGCAGCGCCAGCGTGTGGCCGGGTGGCGAGGGAAGGTGCAGAGGAGGCGCCGTGGTGTAGATCTCGATCCGCCGGGCGCCACCTGGTGTCGATCTCCTCATCCACTGGGAAGGTGCGGAGGAGGCGCCGTGGAGTAGCCGTTGTTGGAGTGCGGGAGGCGGAAGAGGAGAAGTAGCCATTGGTGTGCGTGAAGGCTGGGTCCGGCACAGAGGACGACAGTGAGTGGAGGTCGCCCCAGTAGGGACGGTGGTAGCCGCCCATGAGCGCCGTCGGTGGCGGATAGTGCGCGCGGTGGGGCTTCGGCCGGCGGGGGCTCCAACGGTGGTGTGTCGGAGAGTGGTGGCCGGCGGGGGCTTCGGCCGGTAGAATGGTGGCCGACGGGAGTGGTGGTCTTCATCACCGCAAGCTCAACCGCGGGCACCGGAGGTCACCCGAACGAGTACAGAGTGCTGGCCAGAGCCTGGCTCAGTTGGAAAGCCGATTTGGGCTTTCAAAGCTGGCTATCTCAGTACGGCTGGCCCAGCTTGGCCATGCCTCAAGCCCTCTTCACCCAACCAAACACCCAATTTTTGACCCAACTGAGCTATGGCCACATGTGGAATGCAACCAAACACACTCTACAAGAGCAAGTGGAAGATGATACTTGCCTTGGCGGGTGACTTCTCCAAGCTTGTCTTGAAAACGTGTCGGCTTAGGTAGTATCTTTTATGCCATTTTACCATCTTGATCTTCTTTGAGTTTGGTTTGGCAGGTTTGTTTTGCCTTGGAGGTGCAGGATTGACTTGAACGCCATGACTGAGGGAGGTTTTCTGAATGTTGAAGGTGTTGTTCGTGTCTATTTATATGTGGCTTTTTAACGTATTTAGCATGACAATAGGTATTGCCCTATTTAGGCTAGTCTCAATGTATATTTCATGAGAGTGTCATGCACATTAAATAGTGTGTCACATAAGCAAAATTGCTGACTTGCCAGTGTCATTAAATGAAGGAGTTTCTCACACGAGAGAGAAGTTTCATCTCCATGAAACTCATATGGCTCGGTTACCTAGTTTTAGTTTACAGTCTTGGTAACTGTGCCATGAAACTATGCATTGAGACTGATCTTATTTGGCTGATAAGCCACGACAGAAAGTATTGTTCGTTGATTTGTTGTGAGAGAAAAATACTATGACTGGCAGATTCGACTTATAAGTTCAAGCGAACAGGGCCAATTCGTATCATTATATCACCCAGTCTACGGTATTATGTTTTAGGCACTTTGACTTAGTGACAATAAAAAAGTGATATGTCACAAAACAAAATGTCATACAACTAGTACAATTTTATCTAATGACGATATTTGCTACGTTACACAGGCATTTTTTGTGTCACAACATCTAATCTACAATTGTTTATTTCTAATCTCAATTTAATAGGTTTGTGATGTAAAGAGGATACGTAGATAAGAAAAGTGGAGAGATGAAAATTAATAGATATATACGTCTATAGCTGTTGTGTATTCGATTTTGTTTTTGGCTTGACGTCTTTTTCTGCCTTTTTGTTCTACATGAATTTTTGGAGGTCGACTACGAGGAGCCCCAGAAACAGAACACGCTTGCCCCCAAGATCAGAACATAGAACATGTTGCGCAGGATCTAGAACCTATGGAGCACAGATACACAGTTTCTGTATTTTTGTTGTCACATAAAAATAAGATACAGATGCAGTGATTTCTTGGTAACCTTGGTCTACTTTCATTCTAAATAAGATGCATATGCATTGAAACACTTGACTATTTGGAATTGACATTTAAGGATCTGAAATTTGAGGAAACTCCGAAAGCTCTCTGACTTGACTACTTTTGATGATGTTTTTATTTATGATATAGCTCCAAATTTTTTGTATTTGTCATTGAATTATTATGGCCGTGTGAGAGTGTATGGTCATAAATTACTACCGGTAGCCGTGCACTTGTTCGAATTGTTATGATTAATTAGTTTCAACTTGATATTGCAGACCGCAGATCTTCCGCCGGTACTTTTCTTGCACTCCTAGCAGCTGGATGCAACCGGCCAGGCCCAGCTAGATTTTTTTTTGTTAATCTACGGTGCTAAGCATTTGTCCATTAAGTCGTATTTTCATTTTCATGCTTTATGTAGAGCAATATAAGTGTGTGAAGTCGCTGGTGGAATGAATGTAAACATATAGTATATTATTGATTTGATAATGTATATGTTGCTGAATTGATGGGCTATAATATGTGTTGTATGGGCCTTCATATGTGTGAATGGGTAGGCGGCTGTACTTGTCAATGTTATTTGGGCTGTCGGCTGTACAAGTGGGCTTTGCCCAATTAATAAAGTATCGTAAATGATAAGAAAAAAAGTCTACATCACCCCCTTAACTATGGGGTGGTGTCTACTTTACCTCTCGAACTATAAAACAGTCTAATTTACTCCCTGAACTATCGAAAACCGTTCAAATCACCTCCGGTGGTTTTTTTATGGCGGTTTTGCTACAGTAACTGTGGTTTTGACAGTATGAAATATTTACTATAGCTCAAGCATAGAATAATTAGTCCACCATAAAATTTCACCACAATTGGACCACATAAGCTGCAGCTATGAATTATTCCAATTAATTAGAGATAAAATTTGATTTTTCTAACTAATTTAAAGCTACAGAAAAGATTTATATTAAAGTATAGCATATTATATATTCATTGCGTAGATCTACTCATGTGGAGTGTAACAAAATTAGATTTTCTATTTTATGATTTTTCAAAGATTATATGAAAACAAACAGGAAAAAAGAAAAAGTCAAAACCACGGTACTGTAGCAAACCCGCCATCAAAAACCGTCTGGGGGGTGATTTGAACGGTTTTGGATAGTTCAGGGAGTAGATTAGACTGTTTCATAGTTCGGGGGTAAAGTAGACACCACCCCATAGTTCAGGGGGTGATGTAGACTTTTTCCAAATGATAATAGACCAAAACTAATAATAAAATTGGTGCATGATAATAGGTCTGGCCAAAAAAAATTAAAAATGAGCTTGGCCCAAAAAAGCTATAAAATGAGTTGGGCCCAATTAAAGCCTGTCTATTGCATGGGCTTTTAACACGCCATATTTTAATTTCGTGATTTTTTTGACCAACCAACTCAACGCCACATCATCTCCCTACATGTCATGGTTCAAGGACTAGTGACAAAAATCAAATGTCATTACTTGTGACACAATGTATAAACGTCATATAACAAATTTGTGACGGTGGCTTTTTGATGTCGCCAACTAGATGTCATAAATCTTAAATTGTGACATAAATTTCATATATTATGACATAATAGAATGTCAAAAAGTCACACATTTCTTGTAGTGAAGGTCATTATAGCATCTCTAACAGTTTGCTAAATGAGGTTGTCATCCTTCAAAATTTGGCAAAATAAGAAAATTTGCTCTGCAACAGTTTGTCAAATGAGGTTGGTATTTTTAGCAGGTTGCTATCAAGGGCTTCCGCGCGCCTATCTTTACACGTGCGTATCCTACTCCGTATCGCATCCCGCGTGGCGCCGCCTTCCTTCCCACGCGCGCGTGGAAAGATCCGCAGCACCATCCCACGCGAGGCAACCTGGCCGCCATATATCTCGATCAGTCCGCGCGATGATCTGTTCATGGCCGCATCCTTCCTCGTCGTGTGAAGAGGAAACCCCTGCTCGAGATTGGTTCCACGTCGTCGATCCTCCTCGCGTGTCCTGGCGTGAAGGCCATTGTTCCTCCTCGCGTCAAGGAACCTCCGCACGAAGGCTGTCCGCGCGAAGTTCGTCGCCGCCGTCGTGACCAGGTTGGTGGAGAAGATGGCCAGCTTGAAAGAAGAGACCACAGAGGAGGTGATGGGCGTCGTGATGGACCTGCGACAGCGCCGCCGTAGCTTCATGTATGTGCAGCGCGAGGAACACCACGAAGCGATGGAAACAACCCTGTACGTACCTGTCAACAACCTTGTGTGGTGGGCCTTTTTTTATTTTGGCAAGTTAAAAATAGGGAACTATTGGAGAGAGCCTTTTTTTAACTTATCATATGTTTTTAGCAATTTGATAAAACACAATATTTACCAAGCAATTTTTGGCAAACTGTTGGAGATGCTCTTATGGAGATGTTTGGTTGCTAGCTATAGTCTACCACAACTAACTTTAGGCAAGTGTGGCAAGCCATAAAAAGTGTGGCTAGCAAATTGGTTGTCACACTTTTCCATGCCTAAAGAAATCTTGTCATACTTTTTAACTCTATGACATATGGAGCTCAATGAATCATGTCTAAACTTAGTTGTCAACCAAACACTTGCCAACTTGGTAAAACTTGTTTAAGATAAAGTGTAGCAAATTGTGGCTAGCAACCAAACAGCCCCTATATTATCCTTGTGGAAAGATCATTGGACAACACATACTCGAAGGATTGTATAGATATTTTGAAATGAGGGGTGTTGGTATCTTGATAGTTAATGGTTCTATCTACGGTAAAGAAAAGTTGACCTCAAAAAATTATATTAGTTAGCGTAGATCCAATAAGACATGTTTTAAATTTCTTCTTTTAATTGTTTACCATATTCTACCAAAATTTCATGACAAGGCCAAGATAAATTGCATAAAAATAATAAGGGACTTTGAAGTATGCTCATAGCGGATCCCTGAAGGATTTAATCTCTCCTTTGTATGATGTGCAATATTATTAACATGTACTATATGCCTTGATTTATCTCTTGATATGAATTAACTTAAGACTTACCCACTTAATTTTGATTTATTTTGCAAGGGTTAGTCCATATATACTACCAATGTATATAGAAGTACTACTTATCGGTTCAATGATCAAACTAGACATGTGTCTAATTTGATTAAGGAATGTTGTTAACCTAAGCACCACACTTAATTTTAAAAAAGCCTATGAAAGTATGATCATTACACACCAACCTTAAACTAAACACCATGTTTAAAGTAAAGGGTCTATGAACAGACCCAAACCGAAGCATACTAAAATAGAAAGAGGAAGCATGAAAGCATAATCAAGAGTTACTCACATGGAGATAAAAAGAGAAAGAAAGTGGTGAAACAAGGGGTTGTACTTATTTTTGTTATTTTTTATATGGAAAAGGATGTGAAAATATAAATGATTGCACCTAAACAAACTTGTAGTGGTCTTGGAACAACAATTACGAGGGATATGCATGAACCTCAAGGTTTATCCTTTTCTTGTAGAACAAACAGACTAGACTGAATGGCATAACCAGACATCTAGGTTTGTCAGTCTCGTATAACATACATGTACTATGGAATTGGACTAAGAACATTGATAGGTAGGTAATAACAAAGAGTTTTCCATCTATATAGACTAGATACACTGTCGGAATACAACTTAGAGTTTATGAGCCACCCAAAGAAAACGCTAGAGATGTAATGATTCAAGAAAAAATTAACTGGTAAGAGCGAATGCAAAAATGTTAAGCATAGCTATATATCTGGAGTGCATGACTTAACAAGTTGAGGATGTCAAATTTTAATTTTAAGTTTATGGACCAAAGTGGCATATAGCTATAATTTCAAGGGTCACCACTGTATTTAACTTAAAATAAATTTAGCAGAAATATTCTACTTGAGATAAATATGAACTTAGCAAATAGAAAAATCTAAATGAAGTGGACAACCACATAAATCTATCTAGCATGAACTAACCAAAGCACATCGTATTTGAGGTACAAAAGGAATACTATTCGAATATATGAGTTTATCCCGAATGGATAATTTTTAATTATTTGAATAAATCTCAAAGATCCTTTTTTAATTATTCTAATAAATTTCATAGGTCTATTTATGTGTATATGAAGGAAATGGAGGAACTTTAGTCACCTACTAGTGAAATTGGACATTCTCATACTAAAATATGGTCACTATGTCTAGTATGGGGGGAGAGAAAGTGACTCCACATGCTCGCTCGCCGGCCCGCCTCAACGTACGGGCACAAGGGTAGGAGTTGTGTGAATGGTTCACCTAAAATTCAATCTATGACCTTGGAGAAGCACGACCATCTTTTGAAGTCTTTTTTTGTTGATCGTGACACGAGATCGTGTGAGACTTCTCTGTATAAATGACTTATCGGTCACCACAAAAACACATATATTCCAGTTAGGGGTTTCCATCTTTTGATTGTTGTGCCATCATATTAGTTTCTCCTTCACCTATGCTACTTTTTAGATTGATAATATTATTAGGTTCAATTAGTATGTTTGAGTTTTACATGTTACTCCCTCTATTCTAAATTATAAAGTTATAATAAGGAGTTCTAACTTTTTAATATATAATTTTTATTACACACATAGATATATAATAAATGTTGGCCCTGTTCGCTCGAGCTTATCTTCCGAATCTGCTAGACATTCAATAAATTTTTTTTCTTACAATAATTCAGCGAATAGTACTTTTAACCATATCTTTTCAGCCAAATAAAGAAAAATTATGATTTTATAATTTATAATGGAGAGAGTAATATCTATATTTATAATGAAAATTGCTTAAGCTACTGCGTGCCTAACTGCCTATGCAATCAAACAGCCACTGCGGTCTGACCGTCTGCCTGTTCTTCCAATTCCACCGCTGCTAACCGGGCCCTAGGCCCTCGCCCAACCCCATCCCCCAAACCCGACTGGCGACAGCCGCTGCCGCCCTAGGCCCTACTCCAGGTACCCCGGTCTTCTTCGGGCCCTTCGCCGGCGACGAGCACCACCAGGTACGCCCACTCCTTTGCCTTCCCTTTGAGCACCAAACCTTGGATTCGGATCTTGTCTAACTACAAGTATATACATGTATTATGCGCACTAACTTCAATTGTTTTGCAAAACATATATCGGGTCATGTGTACATCCATGTGGCCATGTCCTCTACTGGGTCCGCCCCTGCTTGCCACATTTGCTACCATCTGGGTTCTTAGAAACAGTTGGATACTATAGCTTCGATGGAGATATGTTCTTGCTAGCTATTCTGTGGAGATTCAGTTAGTGCACATTCTCATATGGCGGAGTACATTGCAAGAAATTCCACATAATCTTAGAGAATATTGACAGATGACCAATTTTTTAAAATATGGCTTTGCATTTAAAGACATTATTAAGAAACTCTTAAAGTTGAATTTGGACTAGATGTGCACTTATTTAGTTAATTTATCAATACTTGTTTGGCAGATGTACATTCCCCTTTACCCTTTTGTTTCATTCTTTCAGGTATTCCAGTTGGTCTTATGGAGAACAATGATGCAGACAAGAAAGAGACTGATGAATCCACTCCGCAGCGTCGCTGTAAAGTCAGAAAGTCCTTAGTTGTATATCATGTTGATGCATGAGTTGATGATGTCTGCTGCTTACCTTTTCTTTTCATTCTTTTTATTGCAGCCTAAAGTTAAATTTGCACCCAAAGTTCTTCCTAAGAAAATGCCAAAAATCATCCCTAAAAGGTAAATCAATCTATTATTTATTGTCGTCATATGTTCTCAAGTCAAGAACTGACATTTAGGTTAGTACGTTATATGTGGAATGAAAGTTATGGTGTGTTCTTTAGGGAACCACATGAGGAGAACAAGGTTTTGACAATTGATAAGAAAGTGATGACTGGAATTGGTAGCTTCCAGGTACTTAAATGTCTAGTTTTTTTTTCCATATATATGTTTTGCTTTGGTAGCACATACATACAATTCCTAGTTTCACATGGCAGATAACTGATAACCCCAGAAGTGGAGCTAAGGCTGAGAAACAAGGTGATTATATTTCAATCCTGTGTTCATTATAACAATCTTCTTAACCTAGTAAGTTTGATCTCATACTCAATATGCCTATATCCTGTGGGAATTAAGTTGATTAGCTCATCATTCAACGTGAGCTGCTGCCAGAATGAACTTCCTTAAATTCGAAAAGCACAACCTAGTTTTATCAGTTGTAGCATAGGATGCTACTTGACAACTTGTGTCACAACATAATGCCTCAATGCTTGCACCTTGACACAGGAACCCCTGTCAGGTTTCATTTGGACGAGCAGACCCTTCAGTTCCAAGGACTTTCCCCACTCCAAGAAGCACTTCAACAGGCATTAGTTTCATTTTTAATTTCACCTTCACTTCATACTCACAAATTAGTTTCATGTGTCTGGCAAATTAGCAAAGAAAGTTATACTTTGTCATTAGTATAATCTTTGACATATATGATATACCTTTACTATATCTACTTTTATTCTTAAGTACTGTGCAATTGTTAACTGAAAAGATAGTTATAGAGTTTGTTCCATGTGTATTCACTATTTAGGTTCAACTGCTGTAAAAATTACTCAAGGAGCATGACGAACCATGGGTACGTATGTACATTAAAAACACAAACATGGACATTCTTTTGTCATTGATTTGATATATGTTAGTAATTTCTGCAGGATTACAATAAATGTACCAATTATCCTGTTACTCTACCACTGAGATGGCCCAACTCTGGAGATACAGGTTCTCTTGTTCCTGTTTCTTACTTTCTTCTGTGTTTGGCAGCGTTATGCTCACTAGGTCACACTGTCTGGTACTCATTAGCTTCCCACTACATGTATGACAGAGTCTTGACGAAGAGGAATTCAGCCGTTCTTTGAGCAAAGCCCAAGATGGTGAACTGACCGCAGCTGAAGAACTTGGACTGATGGTATGTATACCATATTGCATGGTTCCAACACCGTAAAATCAGTTTGTTGTGTTTCAAATAAAATCAAAACACTCATGTTAATCGGACTGCCCTGATTTCGTATTCTGTCTTGTACATACAACTTTCTGTCTTAGCTTTTATCTTAACTTAATTTTTTATTTTCTTACGCTGACAGGAAAGGGTGGATATGCCACATTTGCTCTTCTTCCAGTTTCCTACTTCTCTTCCTTTACCAAGGGAAACTGACCCAGCTGCTGAAACAGAGACAAACACCATTGTGAATGGGAATGTGAAATCCATGGGGAACTATAGGAAGAGGATGCTTGACTCAGGCAATGCCTGTAATCTGAAAGAGCTGTCAGGTGGTCTCATGGGAAAGATACTCATATACAAGAGTGGTAAAGTGAAGATGAAGCTCGGTGATGTGCTCTTTGATGTAAGTAATCGGTAACTTCTGCAAGGTACATTTTCTTTCTTTCATGATCCTGCTGTACTCAAAATTGACAAATTGTACAGGTTGCTGCTGGCTCCAATTGCATGTTTGTTCAAGAGGTTGTACCGATTGATACTCGTATACTTTTTGCTGTAGCATTGGGGAGCTTGGAAAACGTGCAGTTGTAACACCTGATATCGACTATTTGTCAGGTTCTATTGAGAAGATGTAGCCTGTGGTTAGGCATAAGTGGGTATATAGTTTGGTTGGTTGGGGGCTCCTTCTGGTATTACAGAGCGATATTGCTAGGTTCAATCCGGAGTACTTCAGACAGAGTTGGTCATTGTTATTGCTACTGTTTTGCAGTGAGCACTATGAAGTTGCAAATCTGCAACAGGAAAGCTAACGAAATCAATACTGATTTCAGATGTCCAAACACTTGACTGATGTCAGGAGTTAACGGGCAGCTACCGGAACAGGCAGGCTAGTGCATGCTGTTTTGGTTCATTTCATGAACGAAGGGAAACATGGTTGATGGAAATTGCTGCGCATAAAGACGGGCGATATTCTCGCGATTTCATGTGGAAGGGCACAGGGATGTATACAGGCTGCTTAAACCATGCATGTCATTTGACCCCTAAAGCCTTGTTTTTGAAAAGATTGCTCGAAAATGTAAAGTTGGTATTAGCTACTACCCTAGTAGCATAACGGTAGTGCATGCATTAGAGCAAATTCAAGAGATTAGCTAAAAAAACTTATCAAATTTATTGATTCAGGTATTCTCTAAATTAAGTCTTAAATAGAAAAGCTAAATTAGTCCAACACACTATGTAAAAATTGACTCCATATTCATACCTACCACCAAGACTTTGCGAATCCATCGCATTGAGGATGTCGAATCAACTACACCTTCAGCAATCAGCACTGCTTAGAACTCAAGCATCAACAATAAACCAAATTTTAGTGAAACGAACAGAGAAAAAAATTGTTAATAAAAGGATTAAAAAGTTGATTTCAATATTAACTGTATAGTATCTATATGTATTCTTAGATTAATTGTTAATCAAAAATTAAAAAGTTTGAATCTTGAGTTGCACGTGCCTTAAAAAGGGGAAGAACAAAGAATAGATGGACTAATAACGAAAAGAAAAGTGGCTAGACCACTCCACTTGTTGATTTGTACTCGGCCGATTTCCGCAAATATCTTCAGTTGAGACTTGAGATCCTGCTGGCATACGTTCCACGCTTCCTCAGTCAAACAACGTTACTGCAATTTTGGTCTTGTTTAGTTCCCAAAAAAAATTTCAAAATTTTTTAGATTTTTCGTCACATCGAATCTTGCAGCACATGCATAAAGCATTAAATATAAATATAAATAAAAACTAATTATACAGTTTACCTATAATTTGTGAGATAAATCTTTTGAGTCTAGTTAGTTCATGATTGAACAATATTTGTCAAATACAAACGAAAGTGTTACAGTGACCATTTTAAAAAAAATTTGGAACTAAACAAGGCCATGTACAAGCAACGCCTTTGCCACATGGATACCGCAGACAAACCAAAGCTCAAGCGTAATGGGCAGTAGCGAATCAGTGCTTCTGGTTCAAAGTTCTGATTCTTCGGTGCTTGACCACAAAGGCACGTAGCCACTACTCAGAGTGCCTTTTAAGACTTTAGATGATCCACAATAAACTCTACGAGAACCAAGGGTAAAAAAGGAAAAAAAAATCAGCTGACACGGCCATGCTCACTGGAATACCAAAAGTTCAGAACAAAAATTTCGGCTCATGCAGCACCGTTTCCTAACGGGGGAATTTTACATACTTGGCAGTTAAATCATAAAGACTCACTAGCGACGCATAACGAATGTGAAATCCCAACAGTGTTAACTATGATCATGACTGTGGTTTCTTGGCAAACCGCTGCAAGGCTTTTGGGAGTTCGACCTCTTCGCCTATCCGCTGCTTCTTGTCAGGACGTCCATTGATCTCCTCGGATTGCTCCAGGAAGGGCCTCTTGGCTTTGAAAACATCTTCCTCTTTCTTCTTGGCCCGCTTGCTGGGTTTGCTCCTACCCTTGGTCTTCTTCTTGCGCTCAATGTTCTTGGCAGCTTCAATGGCATCATCCATCTCTTCCTCAATCTCTTTCTTGGTCTTCTTCTCTTTCTTCTTTGGAGCTCTTACAGTGGCTATCATGTTTGGGTTGAGCATGATAGTCTCCGGCGGGAGTTTATCAAGGAGAGCATGTACCTCCTTCTCACGTTTCTGCTTGGTAGTTTCCATGGGGTTGTCAACAAAGGTATCAAAGTTCGGCTCACCAGAACCTGGAACAAGTATGGAAGAAAAGCCCATCGAGTGCCCAATTCCCAGAATATCTTCATAGGGGCGGAACAAAACCTTCCCAACCTGATAGCCCTTCAATATTCTGTGCTTCATGTAAAGCTTATAATCATGCCCACCAAAATCCCTGTATATCTCTACCTGAGATCCATTGCTGCAGGCCAACAGCCCCTTCTGGCTAAAATCCAAGGACTGAGCACGCTGTGGGTAAGAGCGCACAACCTCATACTTCCTCAGGTCCCAGATCTTTATCTTCCTGTCAACACCTGCTGTTGCCATAAGATGGCCGCCCCTGTCAAATGCAACAGCAGTCACTGGGCCATGATGGCACAGCATAGTAACAAGGGGTTTCACACTGGTTGGTTTCCACATGGTAACTTTGCCACCAGCATGCCCAAGACCAATGACAGCATTGTAAGGATTGGCCCGCATAACATCGGTACGCCCCAGACCTGTCCTGTAATTTGCAACCATTTCACCAGTGCTCACATCTTGGTAGTGGAGCTGCCCAAAGCTGTTTATCGATGCCAAGAGGAATTGTTTAGACAGAAATTGGAGTTTCAATGCTTTTCCATGTTCCTGCCAACATAGAAGCAATCAGACTCACAAAAGGAAACATCTTTACAGAGTTTAGAATGATACCACATCTATCATCGATGCAATGAGGACAGGCTGAGACCGATAAACATCTCTAAAAATCTATGTTGCTAAACTGTTGCCATGCTCATCAGCGCACAGTATTATATTCCAAAGAAATTCCTAATAAGTTCATTTGGAGGCCCAGTGGGATTTAAAAGGAAAATAAAAAAGATACTGAATTGATCAAGTGACAGATGATCTCCTGGATGCAAGGCATTTGATGACTGAACTGTGAAGTATGTGCTCATTTATTGTCTACCGTAGGCAAACTTTTATTTTCAGTATTGTGGAAAATTAGCCAATGGAACTGTAAGTTATGTGTTCTTGGAAAATACCAATGTTATATTGAGACTCAGTCACATGTAGCTGAGATCCACTTTCAGTTTGACATATAGTGCAGTTTTCATGAATGCAAATAAGACAAATATGATTATATTATCGAATATTTTCTTCTATAATTTTCCTATAAGCATGTGAAAACAAACTTGAACAGTAATATCGTCACAGAAATATCACTACTCTTATATTCACCAAAAGATATTTCCATCATGCTTACCTTCAGACAATGAATTTCTGTACCATGTCGATTATATATGTAGGGGTACCTGTTTGAAAAATATTTCATGAGTAACTATGAAATGTTAATAGTAGACAGGAAACAGAAACCAACAGCCATATTCAACTTCCTAGAACAATAAAGCACCAGCTACAACCATATACAATTTTGCTTGATCTAACCTAGTACAAACATTTCAAATTCTAGAATAATTCAATGGCTTAGTAAAGCAATGACGAACAGTTCCAGACAAGCAATTCAGATCAGTCAGAGCAGCCCAGGCCTCAAATGGCAATTCTCATCTGTTTCTACCTCACATCATCAAGATTCAGATTATGAAGTTCAAAAAGAAAAATCAGATTATGTACTCAATGGGCTGCCAGAAATAGGCTTATTGCTCACAAAAATGAAGGTTGCTGAAATAATGACTTCAGGATATTTCTGAGGAATATACATCAACCATTTCGAAATAATTTTATGACCTAGTTGATCAATAGGTTTCACAACAATTTGGTATATGTTCTCATTTGGGACCCTGAACAGCGATTTCTGTGAATTTTAATACTCCTTTATTTCATATTTTCAGGCCAACAGTTAATACTTAATACATGTTATAAATATTTTATAAGCAATGATGACATAGTACACAGTTCCAGCAAAGTAAAAAAAAAAATTACTTTTTTTGAGCGACTGCATACAACTGCTCATTGTGTAAGAATGTCACATCGCGAACAGTTTCCCTCACCTAAAGAAATAAAATCAGATCAGATAAATGTATTATCCATGAAGCGCATGAAAAGAAATAAGAGATGCTAATTGCGATTACTCATTATTAAAACTGTGAAAGTGGCCAAAAATGGATGGTGCTGGCAATATTTCAACAGAAATTGAAAGATACATCAGCATTAGTGCAGGACCATCGAACATTGATCAAAATAATGGAGTTCATCTTAGTAAACATGGATCATAAACACAATGGAAAGGACAGGAATAGTCTCCTACTGTTCTAAGAAACTGACAAGCCTGGACTAGGCCTGGACTATAATAATCAAACTTGGTTCACGTGTAGCTGCCACCATTCAAAGCATATGAAATGGGGAAAAAAATAATCAGTGTAGAACTTGCACCTTGATAGCTGTTTAAAGTTGCCCACGTAATATTTTAAAAGTGTTCATGCAAACCCTAACAGACATGATCGAATGTGTGGCAAAGGGGAGGTTGACCAATATATGACTCAGCCTCCATATATGCCCATTCGTAAACCCCCCCCCCCCCCCCCCCCCCCCCCCCCCCCCGCTCATTGGATACATTTTTTTTTTTTTTTTTTTTTTTTTTTTTTTTTTTTGTTTTTTTTTTATTTTTTTATTATTTTCTAAATTAAAAAAAAAAATAAAAAAAAAATTTTTTTGAAAAGG
>Ga0182004_10002492_pt1 | contig 14350 bp, 11 predicted proteins | sample Sormic07211540_1_FD_120479 | JGI IMG/M metagenome (GOLD analysis project Ga0182004, IMG submission 120479) | Endophyte microbial communities from Sorghum bicolor roots, Mead, Nebraska, USA - 072115-40_1 MetaG | ecosystem: Host-associated > Plants > Roots > Unclassified | place: USA: Nebraska...
CTGACGACCGCACGACTAAAACCGGCGCTCGAGCGACTGGCTCGTCGTGGAGTGCCCAGAGGCCGGCGTCCGGAGGGAAGGTGGACGATGACGACGACGAGTAGGAGACTGACCAGTATGTACCGTACGTTTGGCGTCAAGGCTTAACGTTTTCCATGCGCCGGCTGACCTACGGCTTCGCGCGCTCACGTTTTCCGCCACTTTGCCCCTCATGTAAGGACGAGCACGGTCACGGTGGATGTGGAAATGAGTTTCGTAGGCTTCGATCGGAACGTCCAGGCCTGCACGAGGCCTGTGTATGTACAGTGACCCGAGCGGCCGGATTTATAGCGACGAGCATATGAAGAGCGTGCGTGCGTCACACTGGCTGATCCCTCAGTTATCCGCGAGGAAAATCCAGCGATCTCCGCCACACACACACACACACAAACCCTATAGGCATGTGTCACGGCCATGACATGAATGCTGCGCGCGGGCGGCGTCACGAAGGCGGCAAGAAGCTCATTGAATTCGTATTGGACTTGCAGAGGAGAAGAGGACGGACGCGGGGATGCATTAACAACCGTTATGGCCTCTAAAATTCACATGCTGACCGGCTTGACTAGAAAAGCGACATCTCAGGGCACGTACAACCGACCTTCAGATGCCGTCTTCTCCCTCCGTCCCAAAATAAACGTCGTTTTCGTTTTCCGAAAAATAACTTTAATTAAATACTGCACAAAAATCATATGTCTAGTATATAGTAAAAAATATTAATATTTATAATATATAATTAATATTATTAGAAAGATCTTTAGGTCTAGTTTTTTAACAAATTTATTTAGAGATATAAATATTGCACGTATTTTTTATAAATCGAGTCAAATTTATGGCACGAAAACTTAAAACGATACTTTTTTTTGAACGGAGAGAGTACGTGTTATGAAATTTGCAAAAAAAAAACAACCGGGTTGCATCAGTTAGGCCTTGTTTAGTTTCCAAAATTTTTCAAGATTCCCCGTCACATCGAATCTTGCGGCACATGCATGAAGCATTAAATATAGACGAAAACAAAAACTAATTTTGCAGTTCACTTGTAAATCGCAAGACGAATCTTTTGATCCTAGTTAGTCTATGATTGAATAATATTTGGTACAAACAAACGAAAGTGCTACAGTAGCAAAATTCAAAAAATTTCTCAAACTAAACAGGGCCTTATTGAAGGAAGAGAATGGAGCCGTCTCTTCGTGAGACGACAAGTAGTGCTCAGTGCTCTGAGACGCAGTGGCTAGTGGGCGACGCGGGGATCAGCTATGCATACGCAGGCAAGAGAGATTGCGCAAAAATCGTGCGTCTTCTCCTCCTGCTTGCAAGCAGATTCGGCGGGCGCGGCAGCCACCGCTGGACCTTCACGTGCGGCAGTCGCCGGTCCTCCACCCTCCAGCCACCGGCGCCGCCGAGCTCGACCGTCCCGCGCGAGCAGCAGCAGGTTTGTCCTGCAACTTCTCCAGATCGAGTGCGCCCGTCTTCGCGCCTTCACATGTCTAGCACAAACGAGGAACCAGCAGCGGCTCCATGGCTTACTCCCTGCTTATTGTCATGGTCAATTTGATATTATTTTCAGATAATAATAATTCTAGTTTCTTTTATTTGTAACAATTAACTAACGCTTGAATAGGGTAATTTGTATCCACAAGCAACACGATAAGATACATGAATTATATTCATGTTTGATCTTAGTTATATATATAAGCATTAAATAATTTATAAATGATGAAATAGACAACTACTCCCTTCATCCCAAATTATAAGTCATTCTAAGAATCTTGGAGAGTCAAACTTTTTTAAATTTGACCAACTTTATATTATAAAATAATTATTATTATAGTACTAACTAAGTATCATTAGATTTTTTTTCTTAATTATATTTTCATAGTATATTCACTTTACGGTACAAATTTTAGTATTTTTCTCAAACCCTATGTCTTTTTCTTACACCACAGTACTGCAGTGTCTCGCCGGAGCTCCACGGCTACGGCCGCAGCTTGCTCTGGCGACGTCGCCTTTGCCTCGTCAACGTCTCTCCTGTTTCCACTGACTTGTGTTATCTCATAAAGAAATTTTTATAAGGCTTTGTTTAGTTCTAAAAAGTAGCTAAATTTTTTTAAGATTCCACATCACATTAAATCTTGCAACATATGTATGGAGCATTAAATATAGATAAAAACCAAAACTAATTGCACAGTTTGTTAATAAATCGTGAGATGAATCTTTTGAGCCTAGTTAGTTCATGATTGAATAATGTTTATCAAATAAAAATAAAAATGCTATAATGTTTAAAAAATTTGGGAACTAAACGAGGCCTAAGACCGTGGGAGACAAAGAAAAGAAAGAAAGAGAAAGGGAAGAATTGAGTGAGGTGTAGCGTTGCCCTTCTTCAATGTTTTTGTTTTGAATTTTCCATAGTGGCACTGCCACCAGCCCATCACCCAACAGTTGTCGCCGTCACGGTCTTCGTGGCACCTCCCGTCCATAAATAAACGTGTGCCCACAAACCCTGTTCGCTCGAAACCGCACCACAATCCCGTGCGGCGGCAGCACACGCACAGCGGCGCCCGCGCCTCGCTTCACCTCTTGCCAAAGCATCCCCATCTCCACAGAATTCCGCTCCCTCCTCGTCTCCTCCTCCCGCGGCCGCCGTCGTGAGGTGAGGTCTGACCCCGAGGCTGCAATGGCGACAGCGGAGGTGGTGGTGGTGGCCAACGGCTCCGGCGGCGCCGACACCAAGGCCGCGTTTAAGGAGACATACAGCAAGCTCAAGGAGGAGATGCTCCAGGACCCCGCCTTCGAGTTCACCGACGAGTCGCTCCAGTGGATCGACCGCGTAATGCTCTCTTCTCCTCCCCCTAGTTTTGCTGTGGGTGTCGGCTTGAATTGATCTCCGGCGGTCCCGTCGGTTCTTTCGATTTCTACAGAGTTTTATGGGCTTTCGGTGATTCCGAGGATCTGGCTGGCCGTTGAATTCTTCCGGTTGAGGGTTATGAGTATCGGAGTCAGAGTACTCTCTCTCACTGAATGAATAAATCAATTACCGGAGTCGTCATAAGTCAAACTTTCGTTCGCTTGACAGAATTTATAGAAAAGAGCACAGATATTTATGTTAACAAATGATCACGATACGTACTAATTTAGGTTCATATACATCTTGATGTTTTTTTTTTCTATAAATTCGGTCAAACTTGAAAAAGACACCTCTAAGAATTGATTTATTCAGAGATGGAGGGAGTACATAAACACGAAGGATTCTGTTTAGATTAGTTTGAACGTGTTAGAATTACTAGTCTGCCTGGGTTGATTAAAAGAGTGGGTGATCTGTCTCTCTTTGTATATCTGTCACACAAAAATGGAGACTTAGGAAACGTGAAACAAGTGCTGTGTCTTCTACTTTGGGTTTAGTGTAAGCTATCGAAGGATAAAGGCCCAATAGGGTTGAAATTTGCTGTTACCCGTTACTAAAAGTAACTTCCCTTACTAATAATTTGCTCACTACAGTTTAGTTAATTTCTGGTTTTTAGCTGTTATTCCTGATATTTCACACTACCTCTGGTTACAGTTAGAGGATGCTTTGGGTAGCAAATTAGGCTGGTGATTAGTTACTTTTAGTGTCCAAAATCTCATCTGATTTTTGACCCAAGTATAATGGGTATTTGATATGTTTCCATTGGAGCATACCTTTTATACTGATCTAGGACTCGGGTAAACTTCCACGTTTTTTTAGAAAGAAATACTCCCTGGACGCTATTAAGCTGAGCAGACAACCTTCTTTGAAAATTTAGTATTTGAGTTACATGTGACCATGCACTGAATAAAGGAGAAAATATCAAAATGCTGAAAGTAATGGTCAGGGGGGAAAAAAGAACTGATGGAGTTCAGCAGACAGGTCTTATAATGATTGTCCACTAATTGCCATTTTGATTTGCAGTTTCTGCTGCAGAGAAGGAAATCAACTGAAACTGGAAATCTACATAATGGATCCCATTGTTTCTGATGATGTCTTTCTTTTGGTTTCTTGGGTTAACATCAGAGAATAATATATCACTAGCTCGGATAACCTTTTGACTTGTTTATTTCTTCTGGAGTAGATGGTGGATTACAATGTGCTCGGTGGAAAGTGCAACCGTGGGCTCTCTGTCATCGATAGCTACAAGATATTGAAGGGTGTTGATGTTCTGAGCAAGGAGGAGACATTTCTTGCCTGCACCCTTGGCTGGTGTATCGAATGGGTACATCCTGCTGGTGTTGTTTTCAAGCATTTTTAATGGTAATAGATTGAATTTTCTGCTAATTTGGAATTTTAAATATATTTCTTATCTTGCAGCTTCAAGCTTATTTTCTTGTGCTTGATGATATTATGGACAACTCCCAGACACGGCGTGGCCAGCCTTGCTGGTTTAGAGTGCCACAGGTTAGATCAGAAGCATCTATCCTTTCTACTTACCAAATTATTTCTATTGGTTCTTGTTTTGATGGCTGTACTAAGGTCTTACTTGAAAAGTTTGGTGTTAAACCCGAGTTATATAATAATCCATCCATCAGTTTTCTCTTAAGCCATGTTTCTGTCATATCTCCTCTTAACTAACTTATTCATGTTCCATGATTCTGTTTCATTTCCTCAAGGGAGGTTGTTTATACTAGTGTATGAAACCTATTGCCCACGTTTTGTTTGCAATAGGTTGGCCTTATTGCTGTAAATGATGGGATTATCCTTCGCAATCATATTTCACGAATCCTTCAACGCCACTTCAAAGGAAAGCCATATTATGTTGATCTTATTGACCTATTCAATGAGGTAATCATATCTTCTGACATAATAATTTATTCATGCTACGAATACTGGATGCTTCTTACATATGACTGATTCACTTTTTATGTTTTCAGGTTGAGTTCAAGACAGCTTCAGGGCAATTGTTGGATCTTATCACTACCCACGAGGGTGAAAAGGATCTAACTAAATATAACTTGACAGTGTAAGTTTATGTTCACTGTATTCACATGCTTTGTTTCCTTGCATGATTTATTGTATAGTTTCCAGAATGAGTTTTTATTATGTGTTTAGCACCTCAAATTTGGGACATACTAATCTTTATTTGTGCTAATTTCTATCAATGGTTTCCATTTTGCACAGTCACCGCCGCATCGTTCAGTACAAGACAGCTTATTATTCATTTTACCTTCCTGTAAGAGTTATTGCTCTATATATTCCTCTCAGTCATCTGGATGTTAGCATTTTAATTTGATGAGTGTGGTAACAAGTTTCTACTCCACTCAAGGTTGCATGTGCATTGCTGCTGGCTGGTGAGAACTTGGACAACTTTGGTGATGTAAAGAACATTCTCGTTGAAATGGGAACATACTTTCAAGTTCAGGTAATGCTCTTGTTTTTCGAAGGCCAAAGGATATGGATTTGCGATATTGTACTACCTCTGATTAATGATATTTCTCTACAGGATGATTATCTGGATTGTTTTGGTGATCCTGAATTCATTGGCAAGGTTAGTTGTTTGCACCTTTACTTTTTACTATCTAGAATGAGTGTTACTGTTGGGTCTATTGCAATGGCCCTGTTTTCTTGAACTTTGTCTCATCAGTATCTATTCTTATCACAGATCGGAACTGACATTGAAGACTACAAATGTTCCTGGCTAGTTGTGCAAGCTCTTGAACGTGCTGATGAGAACCAAAAGAGCATTCTGTGTGTAAGCACTATTGAATTGGCCAATTTTTTCAAGCATAAATGACAAAGTAAAAAAAAATCCTTCATGTCTGTTCAGACAGGAAAATTATGTTTGTAAGCACTATTGAATTGGCCAATTTTTTCAAGCATAAACGACAAAGTAAAAAAAATCCTTCATGTCTGTTCAAACAGGAAAATTATGGAAAGTCTGATCCAGCGTGTGTTGCAAAGGTGAAGGACTTGTACAAAGAGCTTAAACTGGAGGTTTGTCTGACCATTCCATTTTCTTAGGATTTATTGTTTCGAGTCAACCATGTAAGCATCACGGTTCATTGTTATTATCTGGAAACAATTAAATCCAACATATGATGGTCATGATGCACTGACCTGGTTAAAGGCACTGAAACAATGCCCATATTGTTTGCTTGTGGCTGTATGCATTTACGTTTACATGTGGCTGATCCCCAACACTCTGTGTTCCGTATATGTGCTGTTTTGCTGACGTCCTTTCCTGATTGATACAAATCCAGGAGGTTTTCCATGAGTACGAGAGGGAGAGTTACAACAAGCTGATTGCCGACATCGAGGCCCAGCCGAGCAAGGCAGTTCAGACTGTTCTGAAGTCCTTCCTTCACAAGATCTACAAGAGGGACAAGTAGACCCAGATCGTGGAGAAGCTGCTCCATCGACGCTTGCATCAAGTTACTATACTTGATTGATGCGGTCGAGTAATTTGTACTATGTTGTTTTGTGTTTTCATTCTCCTGTTGTACCGTACACCTGAATATAATAAAGCACAGTGCTATTAGGGATGTGTAACCAGCTTGTGTCACCATTCACCAACGCATCCACAGTTCCTGGGTTGTTCGTCCTTCTCAACTCCAAAAGGATTTGAGAAGACGTCGAGTGTTGATAAGCAGAGCTGCGCATGTATCTCTTCTGTGATTTTATTCAGCAATTACTGATGCCAAGATTGCTTCTTTGGCCCCCCTTTTCTTGTTTGGTTTAATTGATTGATGATACTACCATAGCTTTGATAATTGCCATTGGTTTCTTGCAGTTAGTACTTGGCCGAGTTGCTTGCCGCACACCAGGAGTTCGGGCCATGTGCTGCCCATATGCAACAAGATGCTGAGCCACGGTCAGATCCTTTGATTTCTGCCTTATTATTTCCTGCAGCCTAAATGCCCGATGAGATTGCCATTGCTAGAGAGGCTGGAGGAACAAAAGGACTTATAATAGAAGCAACACGACCATGTTAATGAAAGAGGTGATCGCAATACAAAGTTCTATCACCAGTATGCATTGGAGAGGAGGAAAAGGAACAGAATATGATTATTGCTACAATGATGTATGTAGGCCTGCTGAAATATTGTTAAGAATTTTGTTCTGGAAGCATAGAGTTGATATGTGGTGTTTATCGCATTTCTCATGTTAATCTTAGGCTTTTGCCTTTTGACATTGTTATTTCCTTTTTTTAAAAAAAATATCTTTTAGTTTTTTCCATAGCGTTAGCATGGGTAAATATACGTCGTTTAAAGGAAGGCAATGCTAATACTTGCCCCTTTGATCTTTTCAGATTCATGCTAGGCACCTTAGGAGGAGAATTTCATCTCCAAACTGATTGATGAGGAAATGTTGGTTACTGGTCATGACGATAAAGCAAAGATAATTGATGATTTCGATACTGTTGGACTCTTGGGCACTAGTAAAGACTAGGACTACACTATTAATCCGAACGACTTGAGCATCAGCTTTGGTGATTTGGCTGATCTTGACGCCCCATTTTCTAAAGATGTTTGGGAGACAATTTGTTAACTATGGGGTTCGCCCCTCACTTCATACGTTATCAATAGAAGTACTTCAATTCCACCTTTCATTGACGAGATAACCGATTGTATCTTGTGTGGAAAACTGAGTTGTTTACCTAGGCTAGTGTAAAGTGCTAGTGCAATTTCTTTTCGCCTCAATGCTAGTTTATCCAGCTATGGTAGTGGTCAGTGGATCTCCTTGCATGGGCTATCAAGGAAAATTGATCAATATGGAGATTCTTATTTGGAGATACAAAAGATGTGAATGGAGAGCACTGCTTTGTTGCATGGGCTGACCATGGTCTTAGCATCTTCAGTTTTTAGCGCATGAGTTAACGATTTTGATTTAATTTATATACTTTATACTTAGGGTAGGATTGAAGTTCCTAAAAGATACATCGAAACTACTAGTTAAAACAAACAATAGAATAAAAGTGTGATCAAGGTTTATATTGGGTTTCAGATATGCTCTATTGAAGTAAATGATGATGTCATCATGTAGGGTTTTATTCTCAATCGCTAGGTTTGGTGACATCAATCATGTTTCACAAAGCTAAGGATTTGTCTAGTCAAATCAAGGAAGATTGTCTCATGATGTTCATCTAGCGATATCACATTCATTCTATTGACGGTTGCTGGATTTCGAATGATATGTGTTGTGCTGGCTAGGTTCTATTACACTGAATAAAAAATCTGGGTCTTTTGTGATATATGGAAAATGAACATCTTTTTGATGGTCTCTTCCGTCAAGGTTCCACAAGAAATTAGCAATCAATAATAGAGGATGCATATGAAAAAAAACATGAGTGCCAAGGTACTGTAATTTTCTTCCTCCTTTTCTAGGGTTTGTTTGCCAACATAGAAACTCTAGACTTATTTAAACAATTTTTATTTCTAGCATAAATCGGAAGGCACCTTTCAATATCGAAAAAAGAAAACACCTTTCAAATGAAAGATCTTTGTGGCATATTGCTCTAGCTTCTTGCAACTCTTTGTGGAGACAAGCAAAATGGCCATTAAAAACGTTCCTTATAAACACTGAGAAGGAATCCAAGTCAATTTTTTTTTCGAGGAGCCGGAACTGGAAAATACATTTTTCTTGTCGCTCTTCCTCACAAGAATTAATATAAACTATTATAAACTTACTATATGAGCTTTTTTGTCAAATATTTTTCTTAAAAATGATTTCAGCTCTGAAAAATTGCTCCATAGAACATAGGATCAGGAGACCCTACCAAACTAGAATATCGGTACAACTACAAGTGTACAACCCAGGTGTGCCTGAAATGTGAAATGCTGGAAAAATGCTTCGCTAGGACTAGCATCCAGGCCCCACCGTCCAGTGGGACGTAAGAAAGACACCCGGATCCTGCGCTCTCCTCACCCTCTCCACTTCCGTTTCCGGGTCCTTGCGTTTCCAACTTCGATCCAACCCAAGCACCGGAGACCGCACCGCGCCGCGCGAGCACGTCGGGCGCCGGTGCGGCAGGCGAGATCCGAGAGCACTCCTCCCCCGCGCCCCCGCACCCGCATGGCCGCCGCTGGCCGCAGATAGAGAGGCGCAGGCGGGGGCGTGCAGATCCAGATCCGGTGGGCGGCGAGGACGATATCGCCCCCCCACCACCATGGCGGGCGCCGTGTCGGCGCTCTTCCTGCTGGACATCAAGGGCCGCGTCCTCGTCTGGCGCGACTACCGCGGCGATGTCTCCGCGCTCCAGGCCGAGCGCTTCTTCACCAAGCTCCTCGACAAGGAGGTAAGTGGGCGATCAGCCCTCGCGCCCCGTCTGCTGTCTACTCCTGAGATCTGTGCGGCCCTGGTGTTGAGTTCTCGTGGAATGGGTAGGGCGACTCGGAAGTGCACTCGCCTGTGGTCTACGATGACGCTGGCGTCACTTACATGTTCATCCAGCACAACAATGTCTTCCTCCTCACCGCCGCTCGCCAGAACTGCAACGCCGCCAGCATCCTCCTCTTCCTCCACCGTGTCGTAGATGTACGTGCCCTCGCCCCCCTTGTCTGCAGAGAATCATTGATGACATTGTGCCGCCTGTTGTTCATGCTACTTGTGCGTGAGTACAGGTGTTTAAGCACTACTTCGAGGAGCTGGAGGAGGAGTCGCTCAGAGATAACTTCGTCGTCGTGGTAAGCAAAATTTCAAGTACTTCTTCTGTTTGATGTGCCATTGCTGGGATTTGACAGAATGGGGTGCCCATTTTGTGTGTACAGTATGAGTTGCTTGATGAGATGATGGATTTTGGGTACCCACAATACACGGAGGCGAAGATCTTGAGTGAGTTCATCAAGACAGATGCATACAGGATGGAGGTCACGCAGCGTCCACCCATGGCCGTGACAAATGCTGTGTCATGGAGAAGCGAGGGGATCCGGTACAAGAAGAATGAAGTAAGATTCACTATTTACTATCTCTCTTTTTCATGCAGGCAATCAGTTCTGTGATGGTACTTGACAAACCACTGCACTTTGTATCTACAGGTCTTCTTGGATGTAGTGGAGAGTGTTAACATTCTAGTTAACAGCAATGGGCAGATTGTGAGATCAGATGTGGTTGGTGCACTGAAGATGCGAACATATTTGAGGTGAGTTTGCATTGTCAGCTTTTTGACATTGTCTTGCTAAACATTATTAAACACTAACTTATCACATGATCACACAGCTAAATAAGTGTGACCTATAATTTAAGCCCTTGTAGAATTCTGTTATTCAAACAAGCGATCAATTTATTGTTCTAATTTTTTTTTTTTATAGAAAACAGCTTGCATTGCTATGGGCGAATTTAGTCCTGTGATCTACTGGTTTTATTCTGTATTGGGGTATCACACCAGGGCTTTTATTACTATGGCTTCTCTTTGTTATGATGTAGATTAGTGATCGAAAGAGATGAAATTTTTAAATTTATGCTCAAGGATGTTAGTTGTCCAGTGTTACTAGTTCTGATTACAGTTATTTTTCTTGCTAGCTTATATGCTCAAATCTTTGTTCCAGGTATTTATTTTGTAATTATTTCACTTCTGGTTTTTGTGTTTTCCTTTTTGATGGAACCTGCTTGAAATTTCTACTTTACATGACTTTGCTTCATTTTTGTTTCTTTTTATTTTGGAAGCTTGTATATTTTCCTAGCCTTGAAGAGTCTCCATCTTTATTTTCCTTGCAAGCTATTGATAGTTTTGTCATGCTTATGGGGTATAATATAAGTTTATAACCGTACAAGTCTTGAAATGAGTCACAGAGAACACAATGAATACCCTGGGATTGCCAGGTATGCATATTGTTGGGATAGAATTTTATTAATGCTATAAATATTTTGATATATTGTTTCATTAGCTAGCAATTGCTTTTGTCAACTTCAAAGTTTACTTAAGCAGAAAATGTCTCCTTCACTGTTATCTTAGATAATAGATAAATGTATTGATCTTAGGAGATATACATTGTATTCCCTTCTGTGAATTCTTGTATTGGACCGGCGTCCAGTACATACGCTGGCGTACTCGTGGCTAGAGGCTGGCCCACATAAGGCGCCTGGTTGAGATGGGCTATCAGCCCAATTATCTTTATTTACTATTTGTAATTTATATTTATCCCAAATTGGTTATTTAGCAAAATAGGTTGCATAGAAGGGGATATAAATATTTGTAAATTCTATTGAAAGAATTAAGCAGAAGCAACTAAATTGGTTGCTGGCTTCCTCAGGGGCCCTAGCTGCCTCTCTCACTCACTCTCACCTGCGCCGTGCATCACGGCGCCAGTTCGCCGCCAACGCTTCCCTGGACCTCGTCCTCTCCTCTTCCACCCCTACAACCTTCGCAGCAACTCCGGCAGGAATCCTAGTCCTACCAACTAATATATTCATAAGCAAGTTAACAAAGGTTGAAATCTCAATCAGCAATCACTATCTAACAATAAAATGTCAAAAAGAAGGTTTAGATGTCTTTACCAGGGTGAGTATACTACAGGAAATTGACTAGTTGTGAGGTCAATAATTTATTTATGTATTTTTCCCTAGAAATATTTTAATGATTTTTTATATCAGTATTCAGATAGATGTTTACTTGTTGAAACATGAAGTGAGATAAACTTGGAAGGTGAAAAATACATAGTTTATGCTCGTAATGTTTGTACTGCACCTAATTCTTATTTGTGGTGTACTTCTCTGTCTCCAAATGAGTGTCATTCTCATTTTTCGAGGAGTCGATGAACCAATTTAGACCAAATATATAAAAAAAAGTACTACTCCCTCCATTCCAAATTATAAGGCATTTTGGCTTTTTAGATGCAATAATGGAGGGAGTAATATTTATTAGGTGTAATAAGTATCATTATTAGACTAGAGAATATATTTCCATAATTAACCTATTTGGAGATAGAAATGTTGATAATATTTTCTATAAATAGATGTTCATTTGATGTATTTAGTCCAAACCTAGAATGACATTCTTTCAGGGACGGATGTGGTATAGATGTTGGTTGTGTTTCTATTTTAATATGTCGAGAATAGCTGGACTGGAGAGTGGAGACTCATGGTCTACTTTAAAAACAAGATGTACGCAATGAGAATGGTGTTATTATTTTCATTTGACGTATTCTTCTTCATGATATTAAAAGTGATCCTGCCAGCTAGGGTTTTTGAACTACTCATTTTACGCAGCCACACTTAACATTCCTCTTGCATTCAGAAATACACATACGTTGCCCTAACAGTGAGACATTTTGAAACAGTGGAATGCCGGAGTGCAAACTTGGCTTGAATGATAGGGTTCTTTTGGAGGCTCAAGGCAGAGCAACTAAAGGAAAAGCGATAGACCTTGATGATATCAAATTTCATCAGTAAGCAAAAAATATTGCTCTTTTCTTCACCAAGTCTGTTGCATCACTAATTCAGTGTGACCATTTTCCCTTCTCCTTTTTAGGTGTGTACGTTTGGCTAGATTCGAGAATGACAGAACTATATCGTTCATACCTCCTGATGGATCTTTTGATCTAATGACATACAGGCTTAGCACTCAGGTTCTCTTCCTGATCAACTCTGGAATGCTTTATAGAAGATATGAATTGTTTTCACTTTATCGTTTTCACATGCATGTCTTTATTTGATGTCCTTTAGGTAAAACCTCTTATCTGGGTCGAAGCACAGATTGAGAAACATTCTAGAAGCCGTATAGAACTCATGGTGAAGGCAAGGAGTCAGTTCAAGGAAAGAAGGTGAGCGCTATTTACAAAAGCAAGATTTGCTTGTGTGGCAGGAATGGGCTTTTTTAAAGAATGGGTTTCTTTTTTCCATTTACAGCACAGCAACAAATGTTGAAATTGAAGTACCTGTTCCTTCAGATGCCACAAACCCAAATATAAGAACTTCAATGGGTTCTGCTGCATATGCTCCTGAGAGAGATGCAATGGTCTGGAAAGTAAAATCATTCCCTGGTGGCAAGGTAATTACTATCCAATTCCAAATTAATTCTTTTTTCCATGTTATTGCTATTTTGAAGTGTGCTAATGTGCTGAAGCAATCCATCCTATAGGAATACATGTGCAGAGCAGAATTTAGTCTTCCTAGCATAACAGCGGAAGAAGGGGCCCCTGAAAAGAAGGCGCCGATACGAGTGAAATTTGAGATACCATATTTCACCGTATCAGGTATTCAGGTAATAAGTTTGCTGTTTGAAGATGTTTGTCTATTGTTCTACTTCCTCTGTTCCAAATTATAAGATGTTTTGGCTTTATACATTACTTTTGCTATGTAACTAGACACAGTGTACATCTAAGTTCATAGCAAAAGCTGTGTCTAATCCAAAACGTCTTATTTGGATTGGAGGGAGCAGCATTCTTTCTATTGTATCTTATCTGGAATGTTCAGCTACTGAATGGTGCGCTATATTGTACATTGTGCAGGTCCGTTATCTGAAGATAATTGAAAAGAGTGGTTACCAGGCACTCCCCTGGGTTAGATATATCACAATGGCTGGCGAATATGAGCTGAGACTTATATGAGTTTTCTCCTTTCTGGCTGCTGGAAGACATTTATGAAGCTGCAAGATACATATTTGCTCTGAGACACAGCAACCAGTTGGCATTTGTATGCTAGCCTGGAAGTCTTCTGCCGACCATACAAGGTTTTCCCCCTTGGGGCTTGTTCATCTTGTTAGGCTCACCTTACCTTGGTTATTGTAAGTTACCCATCAAGTATAGTTTTGGAAAAAAGAGAGGATAATTTTAATTTTCAGTTCACTTGTATTATTATTGATTTATTTTTGTGGGTACCAAACTTGGATTTGTTTCATTCTGTATTTACACGGGCAGATTTGAGTTCAACAAAACACTGCCATAACTGGGTGATGATTCTGAACTGCAGGTTGAAACGATTTTGCCCTTCTTTACTGTAAATGTCGTTGTCATGTATCCAGGCAAAAGAAAGAAAACCTACCGAAACTTACTGTGACTTCTTTAGTTTCAACTATTTTTGTTTCCGAGAGGTCAACGACGCTGGTTCGTTGGAACTATGTGTAAGTCCCTGTTATGCCAATTTTTGCGTATTCTAATTTCTAAGAAAGGTCAGTGTGTCACGGTCTCAGAGTTGAGAATCCTTTCTGAGGAAGTTAGTAATGAACATCCATTTCATTTTGTAAACCTGTCGTATACATCAACCTTTACGTCTTCTTTGGATATACTTGTATCTACCCCAATGTGACCCCGATCCACATTGTATCTACCCCAATGTGACCCCGATCCACATGTGCTAGAGTAGATTGGGACTATGTTTAATTTTTAATTTATTTCAAGATACATGCATTGAAGTGTATTCAAATAAAAAAAA
>Ga0182004_10002493_pt1 | contig 14349 bp, 11 predicted proteins | sample Sormic07211540_1_FD_120479 | JGI IMG/M metagenome (GOLD analysis project Ga0182004, IMG submission 120479) | Endophyte microbial communities from Sorghum bicolor roots, Mead, Nebraska, USA - 072115-40_1 MetaG | ecosystem: Host-associated > Plants > Roots > Unclassified | place: USA: Nebraska...
ATGATTCGCAGTTAGAATTGCCTCACCCCACCATTCCTTAGATAAACCAGCAGTCTCCAACATGGCATTCACCAAATCAGTTAGAGTATGGTTCTTTCTCTCAGCAATCCCATTGGATTGAGGCGAATATGGAGGTGTCCTCTCATGGATTATACCGTGCACCGCACAAAACTTAGAAAATTCAGTAGAGAAATATTCTCCCCCACGATCGGACCTCAACCGTTTAATTTTCTTCTCAAGTTGATTCTCAACCTCAGCTTTAAAGGTTTTAAAACATTGCAACGCCTCATCTTTTGTTTTAATTAGGTACACATAGCAGTATCGAGTGCAATCATCTATAAACGTTATGAAGTATCTCTTACCACCTTTTGTTAAAATTCCGTTCATTTCACAAATATCGGAATGGATGTGTTCAAGTAGTGCCAACTCTCTCGCCGCAACAGCCTTGTGAGGTTTGCGAGGTTGTTTTGCCTCAACGCATGTATGGCACTTTGAATTTTCGGCAACATCAAATTTAGGAATTAAATTTAAATTAGCTAAGCAAGACATGCAGCCAAAATTAACATGACATAATCGAGAATGCCAAACATTCATCTCAACATTAACGTTATTAACCACATTGTTCACGGCAAGAGGTAAAGTGTCAACTAGCGACAAGTGGAACAAGCCTCCGCTTTCATATCCTTTTCCAACAAAGGTTCCATACTTTGACATTACATATTTATTAGACTCAAACACAAGTTTAAAGCCATCATGGCACAGCAAAGAGCCACTAATCAGATTTTTCCTTATGGAGAGGACATGATGCACGTTCTTGAGTTGCACGGTCTTTCCCGAAGTAAGCTTCAGATCCACCGTACCAACACCATAAACACCAGCACGCGCACCATTCCCCATCAGCAAGGCTCCACTCCTCCCGACCTGGTAAAAGGAAAACAAGGACTTATCAACACACACATGTATATTTGCACCTGTATCAACCCACCAATCAGGTGAGGAACAAACTGAAAATGCAGATAAATTGCCATACCCAAAAGCACCTGCATCAGTCTCAATGGTGCTAGCTGTCTTCGCCTTTGGTGGGGGCTTCCATTTAGCCTCAAGACACTCTCTGGAGAAGTGCCCATTGTTCCCATAGGTGAAGCAAGTCATCTTCTTGTTATTACCTTTCTTGAAGGAAGTAGTGGGTTTCTGCTTAAGCTCCTGCTGGGGCTTCTTCTTCTGTGGTTTATGACGAAACTTTTGCACCACATGTGCACTAGTAGTCGCCTCACCATTCCCGCCCTTGCCCTTCCCCTTGACATCCTTTGCTCTAGCCTTGTCCTCGACATCAAGACTGCCAACAAGTTCAGCAAAACTAAACTGCTGCCTCTTGTGCTTCAAGGTAGTAGCAAAATCAGTCCAGGAATGTGGCAGCTTAGCAATAATGCAGCCTGCCACAAACCTGTCAAGGAGAGGACATCCGTACAGCTCTAATTCTTTCACCAGTCCCTGTACCTCATGAGCATGTTCGACTACAAAATGGTTATCAACCATCTTGTAGTCATGGAACTACTCCATGATATACAGCTTAGAACCAGCGTTAGAAAGACCGTACCGGGCCTCAAGAGCCTCCCACACAGCTCTGCCCGACGGGAGTGGTATGTAGGCATCAACCAGCGAATCATGGATGATGCTCAACAGTGCAGCCTTGCACTTGGTCTTAGCATGTCTCTAGGCCTCCTCATCCTGCTTGGATCTCATACAGGCAGGCTGCTTCTGGAGCACATGACCACAACGCATGGCTGACAACCACAGAAGAGCTTTCTCACACCACCTCTTGTAGTGAGTGCCCTCAAACGGCGTAGGCTTTAGCATGCCCGCAAAGCCAACAGATGAAAATGGCCTAAAATTATGTTTTTAGATTGTTGAATTGTAAGGCAATTTCACATTTATTTTAATCCATAAAAATGATGCAATAAAAGGGATAATTACAACATGAATTATTTGAGAAAACAATTCATGACAAATATTAAAAGGATGACTATCAATTTGCAGAAGCAAATTAAGGAGACAGAACATACAACTAATATCATTTTATTTATATGAATCATCACAGATGTGAGCAGTGTATCTTCAATAATTGAAACAAAGATGAGTACAGTAATATATGGTACAAGTAAAAGATTATTCACATGATCATCCAAGCAAAACATGTAGGATAATAGCAAAATGTTACCCAGCAACATTATGATATTAACAGTCAAATTAACAATAGGATGAAGGAGATTATACCCTGTGGCAGAACCGCTCGCACCGGGAAAGGCCATGGTGGTGCTTTGTCGTTGTAGTCGTCCCGCTCGGTGCAGTGCAGAGAAGGTTGCCGTGTAGTCGTGTCGCCAACGACACTCCCCAAAAACGTAATCGCTCGTCCTCACCTGAGTAGATGAAGCACACGACGGAGACGCGTTCCGGAGGCCTACTCTTCCATCTCTGGTGCTCGCCGGAGATGGAACGGAAAGGACTTGCGCAACTGGATGTGGTTTTTCCTTAGGAGGAGAACTGAGAGGGTGCGGGTTCTCTTATAGGCAAGCAGGAGGAAGGCCAGGCGCGGAACAGAAAGGTCGCGACTCTTTGCGAAGGTGGAGACGGAAACGGGCAGGAGTTACGAGAGTTACCAGAAACTCCTGTCAATCAAGATCATGAAGGCAGGAGTTATGAGAGTTACCAGAAACTTCTCTCAATCAAAACCATGAAGGCACGAGTTACGGAAGTTACCAGAAACTCCTCTCAATCAAAACCATGAAGGCAGGAGTTACGGGAGTTACCAGAAACTCCTCTCAATCAAAACCATGAAGGCAGAAGTTACGGGAGTTACCAGAAACTCCTCTCAATCAAAATCATGAAAGAATGAGATGCAAAATTAAAGGCCTTGCCCGCTCGCCCGTCCGCTCGCTCGCTGCCTGCCTGCCTCGCCACGCCACGTCGTCTCTCGGTTAAATTCCATATGGTACAAAATAAATTAATGCACACGTAATGGCCATAGAGTTTAATAGATATTATTAAATTAATGGGCTAGGCCCATAATATCCAACAGTTTTCACAAGTAGTTGATGAAAATCATTTCCATCGAGCAAAAAAGTTTGCACTAGCTGACCCACAAGGCCACAACAAACCCTATTATCCTACTCTGCTTTCCTATATTCTTACATAAAGGAGATCGAGGGGGAAAAGAGAGCTCTGGTATCTCCTTTCTCTAAATTATTTCCTAATTGAGTAAAACCATCCCTTAATCCCTCGAAGAAAGAACAGACCAATTTATCACCTTTTCATTTTCCCTCTCCACGCCATGGGTCGGATGGCCACGTTGGAAGAAGCAACCGTGATAGGCCAGTAGTGCCGCGGCAAGCCATCGTTGCGCCATGTAGCTAGGGCGATAGGTGGTAGCTTGACGAGCTGTAATGCTACCGTGCCGAGCAGGTGTCGCATGATCATCATGCACAAGGAGAAAACAAAGAAGAAATAGAAGATGTTGATCAAGTCTTGGCGTCCACTCTTAAAGTCGAAGCTAGAACCTACAGCGGAGGAGCCCAACTTGCTGAAGACTAATTACTTAGTAGCTCTCTCTTTGTTGTCTTTTCTGTTGCTTCGCTCCACTCGCTTTCTGGATTGTTGTTTTTTGTTCTCACCCTAATTTAGGTGTTCCTTAGTCGTTCCGCTTTAGTTGGTCTTTAGAGTTCTTTTGAGAGTGAGTCAAGCTACTGTTTCTTTATGGCTGTGTGTCAAAACTATAAACCAGAAACCCCAGTTTTCGGCCTTTGGGTATTGGTTACGCTTTCTATTAAAGCTAGGTGAATATATCTTTGGTCTAAAAGATAGTCTTTCTCGACTCAATGGATATGTGGGGCCTATAGCTAAAGAGAGTACACTTGCCAAAACTATATATCTAGAAAAACCAAAACAACTTAAAATATTTAGAATAGACTGAGTAGAATTTTATTTTCTCAAATATTTTCAACTAGTACATGATAAAACATATTGAGCTTAGGAAGAAATGGAGATTTATCCAACTGAAAGGCTAACTGCCGCTGCTAAGACGACCGTGGCCCCGTCGCCCATCCCATGTTGGCAATAACCTAGTGGCGTCCGGGCTTTATTTGCTGGTCGTGAGAGACCATCACGGATTCTGGTGTACAGCAAGTCAGCAGCGCCCACGAAGTAAAATCCATGCGGACCGTTCATCACTCCTTGGGCGTGCTTGTGCCAGGATTTTTGGTACTTCTCTGCTCACCGTGAAGCCGCCGTCGACGACGAGGTTGTGGCCGTTGACATACTTAGCGTCGTCGGACGCCAGGTAGAGTGCCGCCCTCGCGATGTCGTCCTCCTCCAACTTCGTCCCGTACATCACGTTCGAGTCTATCTCCACCCTCCGCTTAATCTCCTCGGCGCTCAATCCCCTCATCGATTGCCTCGAGGCGACCGCTGCCAGCGCCAGAGGCGTCGGGACGGCGTAGGGAGAGATGGCGTTGACGCGCACCCCGGAGGACGCCATCTCCGCCGCCACAGCGCGCACCAGGCCGATCACCGTCGCCTTGGAGGCGCTGTACGCGACGGCAACCATGCCGCCGCACAGGCCGGCGACGCTGGCGGTGCAGATGATGCTGCCGCGGCGGCGCGGCACCATGACGCGCGCGGCGTGCTTGAGCCCCGCCAGCACTCCGCGGGCGTTGACGGCCATGACGCGGTCGAAGTCGGCGAGGTCCACGGCGCCGAGCGGTGGCCACCCGCACCCGGGGGAGCCCGTGATGCCGGCGTTGTTGAACATGACGTCGAGCTGGCCGTGGCGGGCCACTGCGAGGTCCACGGCGGCGGCGACCTGCGCCTCGTCGGCGACGTCGCAGTGGGTGTAGCAGCACGCGTTGTCGGGTCCGAGCTCGGCGGCAACGGCACGGCCGAGGTCGTCCTGGATGTCGGCGATGACGACCCTCGCCCCGTTTCTCACGAACTCGGCTGCGGTCGCCTTGCCGATGCCGCTCGCGCCCCCGGTGATGACGGCGACCTTTCCAGCCAGCCTACAAATCAATTTCTCCGTGAGCTAGCAGTGAAAAAATGAAAGCTGAAGAGAAGTTGAGCACGAGGAAGGAGTGGTGAACCTCTGAGTTTGAGAGCTGGAAGCCGAGTTGAAGGCATGGACCAAGGCTGGACCAATCGTCCTGCTCTTCTTCTCCCTGAAGCAAAACTTTTGTTAGAGTAGCTCTAGCTCTAGCTCTAGCTCTAGCTCTAGCGCTGATGGTTGTTGCATACAAATTAACCAAACTCTGATCGATACAGCACGCATGCCTACCTGAGAATCACCTGCAAGGCTCTGCTGAACATCGTGCCTACTCACACAACTAAACAAGCAAGGGCAATCTGATAGTTCGCTTAAGTTTATGTGCCGAATCTAGTAGTCATTTAGCAGTATTTTTCTCTCACAACATATTAGTTAATAGTACTTTCAGTCATGCTTTTTCAGCCAAGCAAACAGGCCAAAGCTGATTTAAAGCACAGTTCAACCGCACGAAGAGGTTACAGTAAGATGTTGGAAGTTAGTGGCATGACATGGGTATTAGTGAAAGATGATGTGGATGCCTTACATGTTGAGATAGAACTTGATATAACGTAGATAGTTTTCATTAAGAGGTTGGAAGTTAGTGGCATGACATGGCTATTAGTGAAGGATGATGTGGATGTCTTGCATATTGAGATAAAACATGAGATGACATAGATAGCTTCCACTAAAAAGTTAAAAGTTAGTGGCATGACATGACTATTAGTGGAAGATGATGTGGATGTCTTGCATATTGAGATAGAACTTGAGATGATGTGGTAGCTTGCATTAGAGGTTGGAAGTTAGTGGCATGACATGGCTATTAGTGGAAAATGATCTGGATGTGTCTTGCATATTAAGACAGAACTTGAGATGATGTAGATAGTTTGTATTAAAGATTGAAAGTTAGTGGCATGACATGATTATTAGTGGAAGATGATGTAAATGTTTTGTATGTTAAGATAGAACGTATAGTGAGATAGCTTTATAAGTAATATAGATTGCATGAGAATTTCAGAGGAAGTGTTTAATTTCACGGATGAAGGAACATAAATTAAATTTTTCCCGATTCCAAATAGGCCCTAAAATACTGAAGAGAGGGGCACTTGCCTTTTTTATTTTGTTTATCTTTGATTAAGAAGCTAAGACTATTTTTTGTTTTTTCTATTTTGTTTATCTTTTCTCCTACAACTATAGTTATATGACTAAGGGGGTGTTTAGTTCTCTTTGTATTTCAAATAAAATTTAGGTTTTGTTCATCATTTTGCATAATAGAACTAAACACCATGCAATTTTTTTTGGCAAAAAGGTGATTATTTTTCATTTTGGATTTTAGCCTTAAGAGGCCAAAAAAACCCAAAAGAGCCTCAAAAGGCCCTCATGAGGACAATAAATTCTACATTTTGGATGGAACTAAACATAACCCTAAAAATTTTAGCATTTTGTATACCATCATTCCAAATTAGTTGATATTTTCCATTTTATGGGGAACCAAACACCCCATAAAAAACAAAAGTAAGAGCATCTCTAGCAATCCCCCAATACCACCCCTCATCCCCATAAAACTATCATATTGGGGGAGATAGACTATTTTTTCTTCTCTAGCAGTCCCCAAATACATCTCCTTTTCTTGGTGGCCACCAATATTTTTCTCATCTCCCCTCAAAGAAATGGGGAGATACAACTTCCGTAATACCATGGAGACCAACCCAACTATCACTTTTTAGACATTTTCTCTTACACTCATGTGATACCCACCCTTCATATGGGTATTGGGGAGATATATTGGGTACTACTGCAGCATCTCCCCTAGTAAATCTAGAAAGCGATATTGGACTATCCTAATACTATTTTATTGGGGGAGTTGTATTGTGGCACTTTTAGAGATGCTCTAAGACAACCATTTCGGGTTCACTTCTTTGCGTCGCTCCGTCTCGCTCTGCGATCCCCGGCTCTTGGCCGCGCACAAGGAATATTGCTTTAAAAACGGAAAGCCACAATCACAGCATCCCCGTGCAATGGATCCGAGGCAGCACTGATCCTCCATTAGCATTCTAATGCCCTCGCTAGATTCATCTGCCCAGGCGACTCAGCCTCGCGAGCCCTCACCTTTTGCTTGGCACCCCCGCTAGCCCTGCTTGAGGGACTGAGACTGAGGGAGATGCACACCCACCGGAGCATCACAATCGATCAATCTTGCGTCCTTTGACACCCAGCCAAACCTTCCCCTCCAACCGCCACTGCTTCTGCCCGACCGCCGGGGACTGCATCCGACAGGTGGAGAAGTTACAGTGTGGAAGAAAAGGTTCCCGACCATGGCGAGTGCGAATCTGCTGCGGAGGGAGGAGTTCTACTCCCTCTTTGATTCTACCAAAGGTAACACATTTTCCACCACTCTATTGGATGGCGTTGTGGATTTTGCCCCCCAAATTGGATGGATGGCGATGCGGATATCGCCCCAAGTTTGACCTTCTTTTGATGAAGTTGTGGCATTTGGATGCAGGCGATGGCGCCATGTCGCACACACAGCTAATCGAGAGGAAGATTGAGACCCTCGAGGACATGGCCACCAAGGTTAGGATGCTCATCCTGACGGGTGTTTAACTTCTGTACCTCTTGCCACCCTTTTTCTTCTATGATACATGCTTAAGTAATTTTTCTGTGCATATCCTGTGCAAACTCGCATCGTCTATGTTTGTAGGCTTTAATGTAATGGAATATAAGTCTGATCAATGTAATATGAAACATTTTATATTGTCTACACTAGGGGTTCGCCGGTTGGTTTAGAGCGACTCCAGCAGAAGCACCCAAATCAGGGGCCCTATTTTCTATTTGGGTGCTTCCCCCCATTTTTGTTGGCCCTCTTTTTTTATTTGCTCCAGCAAAAGCCCTTAAACTAAAGCCCCCAAATTCTCTTAATAGACACTGACCATTGGGACCCACTTGTCATCTTCAATCCCTCAACATGTGAGCTATCGCAACACCAGAGGGGAGATGAGGGTGGGGGCAGACCTAGGAGGGAGGAGAGAGGAGCCGGAGATGGGATGCGGGAGAGAGAGAGGAGACGCACAGTCTGAGGGAGGTGAAGGAGCCGGTGGCTCGTGCCACCGTGTTGTCCTGCACCACCATGTCTTCCTTCGCCGCCATGAGGAGGGGCTGAGCACCAGGGCGATGAAGGGAGGGGCCGCGCCCATGGAGGAGCAGCGTGCCACGCCGGAGAAGGGGCCGAGCACCGGCGCAGGAGGGAGGGGGCGCAATGGAGGGAGGGGCGCGACAGAGGAGCGCATGCGAGCGTGGAGAGAAACAACCACAACCGTGTTTTTGGGGCCGGCACCAGAGCCAACAGGAATCGGGGCTTGGGGTAGGATTTTGTTGGGCCAACAAATTTGGGGGGCGTAGTAGGGCTGTAGGGGCCCTGCTGGAGTTGGATTTTTTACCTGAGCACCCATATTTAGCTATTGGGGCTTAAGTAGGGGCCTGCTGGAGGTTCTCTTACACATTACAATGTTATACACAGGTCAGTAACCAGAGATCACGAAAGTGGTTGAATGACCGTTTGTTGATTGAACTTGTCCTGCGTCTTCATGTTGAAGAAATCAAAGGCCTTTTTGCTCCTCCACCATGGGGTAAACTTCAGATGCTGCCTTAGTTGTTTTTGTATGCAATTTTACTAACCTGGCAATGAATTTTGTTTGTTGTTACATGGCTTGTTGTAAATGTTTTATATTGCTTCATCATGTATATGTGTGCTAGAAAAGATCTATAGTGTGTTTACAGGAACATAAAGATTATCTGTTCATCTTATTTTTAAGCATGCCCATTTTTAAAACAAGGACTACAGTACTAAAAAAAATTGGAGCCAAGATATATATGCTCGTTGTGCTTTCTCTATTTGTTGCAAAAGTGTTACGATGCTTCATGTAATGTTGTACCAGAAAAGCTCTAAATTATGTTGGCATGTGGCAGAAACATAGAGACGTCTTCTGTTAAGCATGCCCATTTCGAACTTCCACGGACTACAATACTAAAAAGTTGTTTAGTCGAATCATATGCTTATAATGAATCACATGTTTTCATTCAAATTCTTGTGTACAATCACTCTTCCATTAATCATAGGAATCACATGCATGATATTTTCATGTGTATACATAGAAAAGCTCATCTTTATATTATAATGATAATGATTATTTAGGTGAGGAAGTACCTTTGTCAGCATTCTGCAGGACAAGTGTTGGTGAATGGGATGCCTTCAGGAGCATTGACATGGATGTGAGGTATGCGCATGTTAATGCCTTTCTTGCTAACCACACATTCTGTTCATCATTGTCCACAATATAATTTAATGAAATGAACACTGAGACAAAAAAATTGTATATCATGTGGATCAGTTGTACTTAGAAACTATTTTTCTTATCTTTAGGTAAGATTGATGCAACATATGAAAAGATCATCGGAAAAAAACCAGGAATCATGTGGACGAAGGGGAATTGATTGCGCTAAATGCCTGGCACCAGATAGAGATCGCCAAACTAGAGAAGCAATAAAGAGAAATTTCCTTCGTGATCTGCTTGAAATATATGAAGTACTGCCTTATTTCCTCAAGTTTTGACTTCTATTTAGTGAAATGATTATAATGGATCATTAGTTTCTCTTCTAAAGAATACAACAGAGTTCTTGATTATGTATTTGTATATGTCTCTATCTGCTATCTAAGCACATGTAGTATTTGTGAATTATGAAGAGGGATGGAGACATAGCTTCTCCATTAAGAGGGCATTTTCTGCAATGATTTTAGTGAAAAAAAAACAAGCGAAGAAATATAAAGCTTTTTATAGGTGGGTATAAGTACAACCCCTGACATGTAACTATGTAAGTATAATGTTTTTGCATTTTTCCCTTACAAATATTGAATAAGAACAAGGCAAATACGATCCAAAGGAACTATGGTGGAGTATGTGCGCAGATGAGTGTATTGTTTAGCTCCCTAGCTCCATTCAATTTTACCTCATCCAATGGCTCAACTGTGGCTGTTGTTAGATAGTTCACTGTTGACTATGAAAGGCAGACAAGCCTCTATATGAGCATTTCTAAAGATCCGCGAGGCTATCTGTGAATTCGAGCTCAAAAATACTAGTACAAAAAGCTCTATGCTAGCGGTGGAGATTCTTTTTTATAGATGGTTTCAACTAAAAAACAAATGTAAAAAGAAATTGGAGGGTCTGACCCAAGAACCCCCAATGGAAACACATTCCAACTGGTGGTGCATATGGTGCATTTCTACTGGCGGTTCTCTTAAACCGCCAGCGAAAATGGATTTGCACAAGCGGTTTTTCTACTAAAACCACCACTAGAAATCATGTATTTTTACAAGCGATTTTTTTAAGAAATCACCACTAAAACTCTGATTTCTAGTGGCGGTTTATTAAGAAAACCGCATATAGAAATAATTTGAATTGATTTTTTTGAGTTTTCAAATGACCTTATATGAAAAACTCACCAAAATAAAAGTTGTAGATCTCAAAAAATTATGAAACTTTGTAGTTGATAACTTTTTTATTTTAAATCATTTTATCATCAAAAACTATGTTCGAATTTATTAAATTTGAATTTATTTTTTTTAAACAACCTCGAATGGAGAAACTACCAATATAAACGTTCTAGATCTTGAAAAGCTATGACACTTTTTAGTTGACAACTTTTTTATTTGAATTCATTTAGGACCTCAAACAATCAATGTATGCTGGATTTAGGATAATATGTGGGGAACTATGAAGGTTCGAGATGGTGGACTAGAGGGGGTGAATAGTCCTTTCTAAAACTTAAACGCGTCGGCTAACCGAAACAAATGCGGAAATAAACTATCGGTCTAGCCAAGATTACACCCCTCTATCTAAGTTCTCTAGCACCTTGTAAAAGATCCTAAACAAGAGAATAAGGTGCTTCCTTAGCAAGAGCTCACCTAACCAATTCTAAGAGCAAGGTCACACAAACCTATGCCACTAGTACTTTGCAAACTAGAGAGCTCCTATACAACTAGTAAGCAAAAGCACAAAGCTCCTAAGTTCACTAGCAATGCTCAATAACAATACAACTAATGCCAAATTAGAGAGTGCAACTTACTTAGCTACACAAACTAAGCAAAGTGACTAACAAGGTTACACAAACCAAATTATCCACGCAAGGGAACTACTTCTAGCTACACAAGCAAGAAGGTAACTATCAAGTAACACAAACAAGACTAGTTACAAGAGCAACTACACAAGCATAAGTATATACAATGTAAATACAAGCTTGTGTAAGACGAATGCAAACCATTGAGAAGAGTAGATGTGGGGGTAAACCCCTATACCCTTACGGCTAGACTTGGGCCAGGAGATTTGGCCCATTACGATACAACTCGAGGCTTGATCCAACTACTCAGAGTTTCACGCAAGGAAACAAGACGTGGAGATCAAGTAAGATTCTAGTTGGTTAGAATAGGAATTGATGTCGCATTATCTATGACAATTGTAACTGACTAGGATTAGTTTCCAGATTTGTAACCCTGCCCTCTAGACTATATAAAGAGAGGCAAGGGACCCCCTTAGGCATCTTTCAACTCATCTCAGATCAATACAATCAGACGCAAGATGTAGGTATTACGCCCACACTGCGGCCGAACCTGGATAAAATTCTTGTCTGTGTCTTGTGTGACCATCGAGTTCGTAGCTTGCGCACCTGTCTACTGATAAACTACTACCGTGGGTATACCCCAAGGTAGACTGCCGACTAGCTTTCGTCGACAGTGGCGCGCCAGGTAGGGGGTGTGTGTGCAGCTCTCCAGACGAACAAGATAGTCATCATCCCTGCTTCCGCTGTCGTGGCTGAAGGCCTCACGTTCACCGTCGGCCAGATCACCTAGACAACTCACGCCGGTGGCCTCATGGACATGGCTTTGGAAGAGAACTAGATCCAACCCGAAGCGACGGAGGTGGTGGTTCCGACCACATCAACTACGACCACCTTTGCCCCGACGACGTTGTCGACTACGCCGACATCTCGCCCTCTACTTCCCCGCTACAAGGGGAAACAAATCGACGACTCTGACCTGCTCGAGGCCATTGATCGCGCCAACCATAGGCTCTCCGAGGTTTCAGATCTAGTGAATTCAATCTCAGACCAGATCACCAAGACGGCGCCACTCGACGGTCACGATTCCGCTCGGCCAACTCGCATAACTTCACACGAACGGCTGGGAACGTCTTTGGTGATCACGACCACTCCCGAAGGAAGGATCGTTCATTTCAAGGCAACCCCCCTAGGCGGGTGCCTTCCTCATGGCCTGAGTAACATGGCCGACCAGGTTTCGCGTTACACTCGATGGCTATTCAAGATGATAGATCTATCACCAAGACAGCCTGATGCGACTAGCACGTCACTTTATCAACATGGTCTCCGTCCGTACTCTGCCGGAGGGCAATACTACCAGCCTGAATTCAAGCATGGGCTCTGTTCCCACCGAGGTCTTACACCCCGAAGACAAAGACTACGACTTGGATCTTCCCCCATACCCCCTGGGTTTCTCCCGCTTCCCGGTGTTTCCCCTCACCGAGGAGATCTGGTCCTTAATGTCAGCAACGACAAGCCGGTCCTCGACGGAGAAACCGATGATCAAAGATAGCAGCACGAGCAGCGCAATGCCGATCGCGTCCAGCGATGGGCAGAAGAACATCAACGACAGCTGGTCTCATGTAGGTAGATGATAGGTGATTAAGTTAAAATAAGTGTTATATTAATAAATACCAACACTAGGGCAGAGGCGGTGGCACAAGGGGGTGGCAATGCAGGGGAGGAGAATTTTATGAGAATGTTTTACATTAGTTTATAGTTTGAGGCCACATTCTTCTTTTTTGCCTATGATGCAAATGATCTTCAACTGAGGCATTTGTAAACCTAACTATGATGTCTATTGTTCATTTACCATGTGCATTCTAACATTTTATTTCTTGAGTTTGTCTACCATTTCAACTAGTGTAGGCAGCCTCATTGAACAAACTGATGGACACTTGAAACATGTTTGACTGAGGCTTCGATTCTTTATAGAACCATGTGCTTCCAATGTTGTTTTTGTTGGAAAGCAACCAAGTCTCACTCCACAATCAACTCAATGCTCAGATGTGGATGAGGATGAACAACAACGCTTGTTGTTTGAGTAATTGTCAATTATTGAGTTGTAATTTGTGATTTGTCATATTGTAATGTCACCCAACTTGTGTAAAATGTCACATAATTAGTATTGTTAAACTTCTTTTCCATGTGTAACTATTCAAATGTTGCAACAATTACTCTATTACCTTGTGTATGAAACCTGTGATCTTGGGTTGCATTGGGAGCTGTCTAGGCAAACAAACACCCTCCCAACAGGGCCGTCCCAATTTTTTACAATATGGCCCTTTTTTTGAAGAAAGTTCTCTTTTGGATCCCAGAAAAACTTAAATATAGAAATGGACCCAGGGGGTCGACGCCGTGATGCATGGCGTCGAGGTTACACGGCTCGACGCCGTGGGTCATGGCGTCGAGCTTCGAAGCTTGTATCCACGTAGCGCCTGCGTGTCTAGGGACGTGGCCGTGAAAATTACCTCGGCGCCACAGATCATGGCGTCGTGCTCGGCGCCACAGATCACGGCGTCGAGCTCGACGCCGTAGATCACGGCGTTGACCCTCTTCTTCCAAAACGGCCAAGCCCTCTGTGCTGCTCGCAGATCACGCGCTCCTCCTCCCTCCCTGCTCGGCGTGCTCCTCCTCCCTCCCTGCTCGCGCCGCCCCGCGCAGCGCAGCCCCGCCCCGCACCGCCCCGCGCAGCACCGCCCCGCCCCTCACCGGCGCTCCGCCCTGCCCGCGCACCTCCCCGACACCGGCGACCCGCACCGCCCCGCGCACCGCCTCTCCCCTCGGGTGATGCCTGGCCTGGGAGGTGGCAGCGGGGCGCCTCCTGCCGCGGCGTGGGCGGCTCGTGCCACGTCCCGTGCTGCTGCCGGCGGGCGGGCAGCCGTCCCCCACCCGAAGCAGCGGTTAAGCCTACTCCCTACGAGCACACCTAAATTTCAGGTATTTTTTAAATTTTCAGTTCGTAGTTGGCATTGTTTTTATAATTTAGGTTGTTTTTAAATTTATTTTTTGTTAGTTATTAGTAAATAATAATTTAGTTAGTTATTAGTTTTTATTAGTGTTATAATTTAGTTAGGTAATTCATCTAGCATTTTTTTATTTAGCATAGTTTTGTTGTCAATTAAGTTATTAGA
>Ga0182004_10002494_pt1 | contig 14344 bp, 11 predicted proteins | sample Sormic07211540_1_FD_120479 | JGI IMG/M metagenome (GOLD analysis project Ga0182004, IMG submission 120479) | Endophyte microbial communities from Sorghum bicolor roots, Mead, Nebraska, USA - 072115-40_1 MetaG | ecosystem: Host-associated > Plants > Roots > Unclassified | place: USA: Nebraska...
CATGTCTATTGATTATTGAGCCTAAGCCACTAAGGTATGTCTACTACCCTCTATTTTATATAGATTCAGCTAGTATATGCTTCTTATTTATTCAGCATTTTCTGCTGTATATAATATATATATGTATATATATTATTTAGTAAATTGGCAAAACGTCTAGCAAAACGCCTAGGAACGCCTAGGCTGGCCTAGGCTAGCCTAGGCGCTAGGCTAGGGGTCATCGCCTAGAGAGCGCCTAGCGCCTAGCTGAACTTTGCTTAAAACCAAGGCATTGCTTCTACTTAGGCAAGCTACAAAAACTGCAAACTAAGTTGTTATGAACTTGCTGTCAGCTTGATGCTTTCCCTTGCCAAGACTAACAAGGTAAGCCATGTCTTTCTTCTTAGATTTCTACCTTTGTTCCTCTTCTACACAGTAGCTTATGAGTTCAAAAATGCACCACTTTCCCTTTTGAGTGTTGTAGCTTATCGTAAAAGGGGTGTAGTGAGGTGGCAATGAAGTCATAATGAAGTGCACAAGAAAGCACTCTCAAATGGACATATCAAGTGCCTTAAGCATAGCATCCATGTCACGCATGCTCATAATGTGAGCCCTAATTCTACCTTGCCCATCATAGCATGAGGCGCACATCTTCATGATTAGGGTGCTGGCATAAGTCTTTGATGAGCTCTGAAGACCTCTGTAGCAATCAGCTCCACACTCGGAAATTGCTCCCTTATGCCAAGAGAGATCGATTCCTTAATAATCATGCTGGCAATTATGTTGCCCTTTTCCCACTTCTCAAGCTGTGTTGTAAGTTCTTAGTGCATCAGCAGATGCATTTGCAGCGGGTGCAATGGCTTTATCCTCACGTAGTGCGTTATCATAGTACGTGACTCCGAGCACCACTAACACCTCATCAGATTGGCTCCTCCCGCCTATCCACCTATTGCCCAGTCTGTTGTCACGCCCCAGGATTGTCTTCAACTTCTGCTGTATCCCACCATGCAGCTAAGTTCAACCTCAGACACTTATCCACCCATAATGGAATCATCTCTGTCCATGGAATTGGCTCGCATGGCCGTCATGTACCATGACATACCCTTGCAGCCCTTCATCCTGCTTCTGTTCATGCTTGGTGAATGGTGAAGGAGAATGGAGGAGTGAAGGTCAGTGCTGCTGGAGGCACAAGGTCATTGCTGGAAGGTCGCTGGTGCTCTCCAGTTACTGGTATTTGCTGTTATCTCTCCCTGTTTCTCTTCAATATGTCACAAGCCCAATGCAATCACTTGACGGTCAGAATTATCAGGAGCGGATAGTTTCCATAAATACGACTTTCAGGGGTTTTAGGCTAGCTTCCCACATAGCTGATGATCAGATGATCCCCCCATAGATAAGGCAGATGGTATTAATGCTACAAAAGCCAAGTCGTGGCTAACCAAAGTTTGTTAATAGCATTAATCAATCTACAATTATGACTGTATCAAGGACAGTATACATTATAGGCCCACACCACATTTCCAATAGAGTGATGGAATCTATGTATATTGTCATCAGAACTAATGATTAATTACCAGCTTGAATAATACCCAAGGTTAGTAACACTAATTACTATCCCAGAAGCCGAAAATGAAAATGCTATTACGATGTTGAATAGAGCCTTACACACCTGATCTGGCTTCTTAGCAGCAAGTAATGAATTTGTCAGCCCACGGAGAACTTCAAAATCAATATTATCTGATGACTGTTTCAATTGTTAGTCTGAGAATAACTCAAAGTGTTGTTGAACAGGAAGTAGTGCAGTTGCTACACAACATAAAGCGGAAAACGTAGAAGCGCATACAGATTTACTTACAGATAAAGCGCTTCTGTATGACGATGAACTCCCTTCGTAATCCTTGAGCTCAAATTTTACTTCACCAAGCAAACGGTATGCTTCTGCTTTATCAGGGATTACCTGCATCAAGTAGAATATGTATTTGTACAGGATAATAATTCCATACAATTGATAGACCATCTAAATGATAACAAGGAGCGAACAATTAGCACACCTTAATTAGCTTCTCAAGGAACGTTGATGCCTTCTCATACTCACCTAGTTCAACCAGCGATACTGCTGCACCCTGTGTGGCGATATGAAAACTGAATATGCATAGTATGAAACAAAAAGAGTAGAAATTAAATAAAAAGCATTTCACAAAAATTGGAGTATCTAAATGGATGTGATCAAAATCTATTCAAATGTATGCTGTCTTCCAAAAAATTTCATTTCCTACATACTAATACCGACCGCGACCAGAGAAACAAACGTGTATAACAGTGATCTAAATACCACCCAAGCCACCTATGCGCCAACGTTGATCTTATTGGGAAACCCGCATCTAGATGTTAGATGGTCTGAAACCTACTTTTGACATTGGGAACTAGGCCCTTAGCAGAGTACCAATTATGGTCTCTGAAAGGTTGGAACTATATAAACTGTTTCCGAGCAACAAGTGATTTTCAACTGTTCATCCCAATGCTTTTCCTCACAGTGCTCTTGGCATTCCCCTCAGCCTTGCCCCTTCAAAAGCATCAGCGTTATTTTTTCCATGGATATAGGGGGGCGACGGGTTGTCTTCCGAATGCAACCAGGATGCATGAGCCAGCCAGGCCCCTAGCAGCCATGTTGGGTGCATGGGAGGAGGGTCTGTTTGGTTTCTTGTGTTCTGTCAGCTTGGTCCAGCAAGGCTGTTGTTTGGTTCCCAGGATGCACAAGCGCGAGAGTGATTTCAGCCTCCCGCGTGCGCTGGCACCACCCCGGCCAGGCTCCATGGGAACGAAGAAAAATCTCGCATGGGGAGAGCCAGGCCCAGCACCTCCTTTTGCACGGGGTCAGCCTGATGCTGGTGCACCAAACCAATCATGCGGTGCTTGCATCCGATGGCCCTGGATGGAACGAATACAACCAACCAATCACACACCCATATTGCTTATGTTTATGTCAAAAATTATGGAGGTAGAGGCTGTTTTCTAAGGTTTTCTCTGGACATTGATATGAAGTTGTGAATTGTGAAATGTAGATTCTTGTTATGAAGGTGGTGAAATCTGCAGTCCTGATTGATAAGAACACTCCTGGATCCGAATTCCCAGCTGCTACTTGTGGTCATGCTGTACTTTAACCTGGTGTCTTCCACTGACTCCAAATTAACAGTTCTTTGAAAAGAGAATCCACCCTGAACACGATTGAATAACAGAGGAATTGTGCTCGGTTCACATTCTGAGGGCTATAAACTGTGTGTCAATTAGAGGCTACAAATATACTTGAAGGATACTATAAAAAAACCTTCATTTTCAGGCAAGATTAGAAAATAGAGAGACTTCCAATCTTGTGCGGTGTAGGTGTTTGTAAGGGTTTCTTTACCCCCCTCCCCCTCCCTCTCTCTCTTTTTCTCTTCTTAATATTAAAGGTATGCAGCTGTCCTGCATGTACGACGAAAAAAAAACTTCCAAACAAAAGGTTTAGATCAAAAGGCTGTTCCAAGGTATACCACAAACAATCTTCCAAACACTTTTTCCCCATTTACACCACAAATCTAAAATTGAGCATCCATAGACACAGTTAAAAAAACTTTTGTGAAACATGCACCAGCACATAAGAAACTTCAATACGAATTTGATATGTGGAATAGCACTTCACCTCAAGAGCGGTAGGATCATTAGGCGACTTACTCAGTGTTGCTTGAAAGCCTTGCAGTGCATTCTAATAAAAATGAACTGATAATATCTTAGTATGATAACAAATTAGCAAAAATGAATGCAAATGAATACAATTCTTTGGCCCTTCAATTCTAAAACAATCATACCATTAGAAGTACAACACAGCAGTATTACACATTCAGAACTTGTGCAATACCTGAGTAATTACGGTGTGGCCATGCTGACTTTTAAATAATAACCCTAGAGCCAAGCTATTATTCTTTGATACTCTGCTATATGCCAGTTAGAGTTTAAATATTTTCTTCGCTGCAAATTCTTGCCTGAATAATTTTACAGTGCAGGTGAATAGCTGATAGAAAAATGTATATTCCATTGTCATTGAAATATTATCTATCAATGGATATTATCTTTTAATTAATTCATTTATTTTTTCACATGCAAGTAAACAAACAAAACATACAAAATTGGAAGAAATGGTTACCTTAAATTTTTCTTCTTCCTCTTGAGAAAGCTTTTGTTTAACTACTGCACTTTCTTTGCTAGGGCTAACACTGAAAAAGTGTAGGATGTACAATGTGGTCACAACAAGCACAAGAAAAATATTCATAAGTGTATCTATTCTATTTCTACAGTCATCTGATGGTTGCCGTAGGAGAGAATGCTCTTCCCCTTTTCAGTCCTCATGCGAGTTTTCCAGTTTTGATGTTTTTATTGAAAAAAAATATATAGTCTGATTCCCTAAAGAACTAAATAAGAAGCTTTATTTCCCACTTGAGTTCCCACTATTTTGGTGTTTTTTTATTTCCTTGTGGGGCTGTTTTTGTGTGCCTACAACTCTGTATTTTTTATGTTCCAGTGCTCTGTTGAGGGCATCCTGCGGGTGGCTGTGGTGCTCCCTGCGACGCAGCACACAGCTCTCTTTGCTTCCCTTCCAAATGGAATGGCAGAGCCCCTGCCCTTTTCTTTCAAGAAAAGTGTAGTTTGAACAGAGAACATAAAACATTCTAACTAAGCCTGGAATTTTTTATAAATGATTCCAATTTTCAAATTAGAAGATTTGACACCAATTACAATTTTGAAAAAAAAATATATTCATGTGTTTCCTACTCTTTCATTACTAGAAGAATGTCCCGCACGTTGCTGCGTGAATTGCTAATGAAATTGTACTACTTATATTTACTAATATGATTAAATAAATATCATAATACATGTTAGTGGATGATTTTTAGCATTCTGATGTGGACGACTAAATATATGTTAGTAAATGATGTGGTTTGCTAATGTGAATAGCTTGAATAAAGACATAATGGCATCTGTTGGTCGGATGTGTTAGTGGATGCTGATGTGGGCACTTTGTATGGCGAGATAGTTGAATGTGCTAGTGGGATGTTCTAGTGGATGCTGATGTGGACACTTTGCACGGCAAGATAAATTGCTAGTGGGGTTTATCTTTATAAGAGATATAGATAGATATAGATTCTGCATGCTACCAGGACATTTGACAAGGGCAGAAAACTTCTTGGTTGCAACAGTTATATAATGCATTGCACTATCTTAGCAAGTGAAAAACATTTATAAAAATAAATAATACAGAATGCAAACACTGATAGAATGTAATGAAAAATGGACTATTGGTGGCCCATTGTGTGGTAGATGTAGATTCACCTTCCGTAAGGAAGGAAATCCCCAAAAGCGAAGACTAGTCCAAAGACAACAACAGCAACGCCAATTCCAACCTACTGAGAGAATCTGATAAGCATGACCTGAAGATTAATTACTAATTTACCATGCAAATCATGGGAAAGTCCATAAAGTAAAACTGACCTTAGTACCAAAGCCAATTGTACTTTTATCTGACTCAATTGGAGCATCATAATCAATAGCTTGATAATCTTTGTTCTCTTCAGCTTTCTTTTTCTCAAGAGCAGACCTAAACAGAACAGAAGCGTCCGAGTTGAGAGCAACAAGAAATGCTTAAGTAGAAGTATTCACAAGGAATATGCCAAATAATATATTTTTCAGAGCCAAATAAGAGTGTATCTATTATCAAGAGTTAGCAATAATGGTGCAAATTATGAAATATTATCCAGATTGCACTGATTGAGACATGCCTTCATGTAAGGAATGTTTCTGAATAAGTCAGCAAAGCTGAAGAAATTCTAACAATAATCTCAAAGATACAAAGTGACATTGGCCATATGGATGTCTATGCAGAACTGGATCAGGTGTAGGCTAGTCCTTGACAAAACAAAGGTCAGAAATTCAAAAACACAGCATGCCAAGTCTGGCTAAAATGGAATGCTCAGCCAAATGCCTCATACAAGTATTTCATATTTTGTAACAAATTAGCCATGCATTCTGAGTCCCATTTATAAATGGTCAATAGGCAGAAACATTTCCACTTACATTAACAAAGCATTGTATGTACCATCTATAAATTGTCAAGAATCAGCAAATTTCTACTTATATATCCAACAACAGCAAGAACAATATCTGTAAATTTAATCCTACAAAAATAGAACTTATTTTTAACTAAATGTAGCAGGATAATTGTGGAAACCATAGTACCTTCGAACTGCTTCCACTTTTTCCAAAAATTTCTTATCCATGACTTGTTTACCAGATTTGTTTTCACTTCCACTTCTTAATTCTGGCACCCCTGAAAACAATGAATGAACAAGTATTGACATATGCAGCTGGTAAAATTAAGGTTGATTTTTACGTAAAGAGAAGAGAAAAATAGGCAAGGTAACAAAATAATGACATATATACCAAATATCAAAGCTAAAAGCGGAACTTCAAGAATACCAAACCTAAGTCAATGAGATACAACTATATCAGAACAGTAGCAACGATTCTAGTCACTATTCATGTAAGACAAACAAAAGAATGGGTTATCAATCCAGATAATTGGTTTTTACATCTCAGCGGTTTGACTTACAGGTTAACACAATGAACAAAAAAACATAAAATAGTAGGGCAACCATTTAAGTGAGTCAATCAACAACTGTACTATTTCTAAATCAGACAGATAAGTTTTTCATGGATAGGCTAGAGTCTAAATGAATTTTTGCCATTGATCAAGTATTTTGCAATTTCAGGGAACACAAAATACTTTAGTCAACACGAGGATAATGCACACAGAATATGCAGGAGTGCAACGGTTTTTTTTTTTTTTTTTTTGCAAGAGATAGGTGTAACAGTAATTGCAGTTAACTAAACATTGAAGCTGACTTACATTGCTCCCTGTTCTTTGGATTTCCAGATATTACCTCACTACATCAAAAGAAAAATAAAACTGATGACTAAAGAAACAAAGATATGTATGAAACAACGTAGTACTACTTTAAAGTCCTAAAATAAGTATGAGCTATTTACAGCAGGTCACACCCTTGGTTCGACGCTTTGAACAAACAGATTTGATCAAAAGCTGCTAAAATCCTTAGTTGGAAGCTTTGAGCAACAGATTCTAGCCATAAAAAAGGAAATAAGTAACACCATTATGAATCACATTAAACAAATGAACAACTTACAAAATTCAGATTTAGATGCAGGATTCACTTATGAATCACATTATCAACTGATTTTACCCGTCTCATTTATTGCTTACTTTCCTTTCAAGAACATGCAGGACATCTGTGTATCTTTTCATTAAGAAGAAATAGAGTTTAAGGTTTAGAACACGGGCCAAAAAAGATTGCGTGCAGAGAGAATGAGGAAATGGGAGGAACTTATATTGCTAACAAGAACAAACAGAGAAGCCAGCATTACCATCTGCAACGCTCTTCTACATATGGCTTCTTTGATCTACTTACCTATGGGTTATTGGACTTAGCATTTTCGGATTATTTTCTCAATCCAGAGAGTTTAGTTAAATAATTATTGGATTAACAAAACGAACAGAAGGGAATGCAATCATTTAATATCAGGAATTAAATTAAAGGGTGTCACTCTGAAAATCCGAAGTCCAGGATGATGATGTTATGAAGATCATCACTGGACAAACACCACCAAAAGGACTGCCAGTAAATTCGACTAGTATCATGGTATGAGATGACTATAAATGGGAGAAACAAATTGAGATGTCAAACTAAATTTATATAAATCTCAATCACTAATCTGAAAACAAGTCACTACCAAATATTGGGGGTAGCCCTACAATTAAAATTTTGTCTTATATCTATTTATAACAAACACAAAATATTACCCCTAATTCATATTATAGCACATATAATCACATATTTTCTTCTATCTTGAAACAATTCTATGCTGTTTGTGCACATCCTATGAAACAATTGCTCTAAAAGGCTAGTTTGCCCTTAATGTTTCTGAGTTACTCACTTTCACATTGGAGTTACCAATGTAAAAACAAGTCAACTATTCTTTTCTCCCTAATAGTATGCACAGAGTTTATATACATTGATTTTAGTACTAATAATCAACTTTTATAGTAAACATAAATGTTTAGAAACATAGTCATCAAAATGTTGGGACTGCATAGCTAAATTTCCCTTTAGTATAATTCCTTCTCTTTTTTCCCAATTTGAATCCATGTAGTAATTAATAACCAAAAAAAGGAGAAAACAATTCAGCAGGAGCAGCTCTATTCAAATGTTCTTACACTGGATCACCAAGTAATGACAAACAAGGTTGGATTTTGCATCAAAGTTTACTGTTAGGATGTGATTCTAGGATCTGGGTAGCTTCCGTGACAAGTTTGTATTTTGAAATCAACTATAACTGTTATAAAAAATATAAGAGACCATTTAAAAAAAAAGAAAACAACATGCCAATCATAAAAATTCCTGAAAAGATTATACTTTGTTTCTAGTGCGAAGAGGATAAAACCTATAACAATACAATGCTCAAGGTGAGTACCTCGGCTCCAGCGCAACATCTTTTGGCCTCTTCTTGCTTTTAATCTGGGAGAAAAGCAAAGACATAATTGGCCATCAGTGATTCCAATTTCTTCAGACATAGTGCAAACTGGCTTTCCTAATCACTGAACAAGATGCACAACTTCATCGCAGAATTTACCATAGTTAGGAATATGTAGTATCTTTTGAAGATGAATTCATTTCCTTCTTTGCTAACACTAGTGCTTGAGAAACATGTAGTACGCTGCAGAAGGGAGGAAGCAGGGAGGGAAATATAGCATTGAGGCTACCTACTTTTCTCTTATTAGTAGAATCTGCACCAAAGCCACGCCCATTGGCAGCAAAGCATCGAAAACTGAACGCCCTGTGGGTTATATGGAGAACCATCTTTGAACCACTGATATCAACAACGCTATGCCCAGATTGTAGCAACCATCCCTACAACATAGTCAAATTCTCTTCCATGATGAACGTATCCTCTGAATAAAATACTAGTCCCAAAAATCAAAAAGCCCAAAGATATTAGTCACTGTTTTCATTTCAAATTGTATGCAAAATACTGTAATCAAGAGCTGCAACAAAATTTCTGCCCCTCCATTCAGGAGCGTACCCAGTGAAGTGACATGGGTGTACACATCTACAGTCGATAATTTTGCCAAAAGTTGGAAGTTAATAGGCATCAAATAGCAAATAGCTCTAAGGTTTGGTGCTCGGTTTCGCTTCCCACAGCAGGAAGGGAAGAGAAGGGATCGGGATACCTGGTGGGTGCTCATCGCCGGCGAATAGACCGACGAAGGCCTCGTCACTTGGCGTTGGGCGGCGGCGGCGGTAGCCCACCGCCACACCCAGTCGTGGCAGAGGGGTGAAGCCAGGTGAACGGACGCGGCGGTGTGAGTGAGATGTACACAAGGGACGAACGGGATAAGGCGTTCGAAACTTCAGAATCAAGAAGAGGAAGGAACGGGATGTTGTTAGTATCATACCAGTTGGGCTGGCCACGAACACGGCCTCGAGCTTGCTCGTGACATAGGCCCGCTACGCGCAATCGTTGGGCTGGAATCGATTTGAGCGCTTCGGTGAGCTAGTTGGGCTCAGCCCGTGTAATTCTTCCCTACCTTCTTGCGCTACGGGTCTTGTGTAGAAGAATGAATTTTTTAAAAAAATTACATAGTATATCGCAGAAACTCACAACGCACGCACACTCACATCTGTAGATATATGTATGCAAATTCTATCTCTATGAGCGTCTCTAAAGAACTGAGTCGACACATCACGAGATTCACGAATGAATGAATTTAACTAAAAGATCTTGACTCACCACCTCCCTCCTCGACTATTGTGTATGTAAGTCCGATTTGCCACCTTCAACTACAAAACCAGCTTTTTAGACTCCCTCAATTGAAACCATTCAATTTACCAACTCGAGGAGTTTTGAAAAGGGTTTTAGTTGGCGTAATGTTACGTCAGTCGCGAAGAAGATAAATCAGACTTTTACGATAGCTAAGGAAAGTCAATTATAATTTGAATCTATTTAAGTATGAACTCTTCAGAAGTTAAGATAACTTATAATTTGGAACTAAGTGAGTACATTCTAAGACATTAAGATGCAGGCATGCACAAGATGAAGGTGCGCATGGCAGTAAGTGGTTGCGGCAATCATCTATGCGCTACTTGATCCTGCTCCCGTCAGAGTCGTCATGGGCTTCCTTCCGCTTGACCCTCTCTACCAGTACATATTTATGATGCGCTTCCTTGTCCCGCCTGTAACGGTGGTGCGCTCACTGTCTGGCGCTCGACAAAGGAGTTGCCGAAGGCCATAGAGCTCTCAACAAAGTGCATCGCCGTGACATCATCAAAAATTCTTGCCGGAGCTTTAGAGTTCTCGGCAAAGAATTTTTATTTTTTTTTAAAAAAATATGCTTTGTCGAGAGCTCCTCTACAGCTCTCGGCAAAGCTGGTGTTCTGCGTGTTCCAGAATTCCTAGCTTTGCCGAGAGCATGACCATAGCCCTCGACAAAGCCACATAGAATTTTATTCTTTTTTTGTTTTTCAATTTCCAGTCACAAAATAAACAGATATATAGCAATGCTAACATATTAACCACATCATCATAACCACATCCACATCACTATAACCACATCCACATCACATAATTCACATATGCCAACATAAACAAGTGTCCATGTGCATCACCAACATAAACAAGCGACAACAGAGGCGCCAAACTGCTCACAATGACAGTCTGGGCTAAGAAGAAGGCCTTGCGTGCGATCCTAGGGAGTTGCCGGGGAGAAGGTGAGGGGAGTTCGACGTCGTTGACTAACTCTGCAGAAACAAGAAGATGCAGAACATGTTAGACAAGAGCTCATGTTTTGCCGAGCGTCTCCATGCTCTACTCTCGACAAAGGTGATGTACACCGAGGGTTCACCTTTGCCAAGAGCTCTGTCAACTGCTCTCGGCAAAGGGTCTTCTTTGCCGAGACCCCGTGGTTTGGCTCTCGACAAAAGATCGAGCCCTCGGCAAAGGTGGCTTCTCCTGTACGTAGTGTCTCCAGCAGTAGGAGAAAATCTTAACCCCAAAACTAGTTATTAGGAGAGCTACAAGTCTCTTTTGAGGGCTTTGAAAGGCCTCGTTTCCAACAAAATGAGAAAATCTCATCCCCAATATCTCATCTATCATGCGTGGTCAATTTGTCATTCATACACTTTCTTCTATTTCTTCTCTCCCCCACCTGTTCTTTGCCCACAACCTCCGACTCTGACTTTGAGCGCAACGTCCTGTACCGTCGCCGCCGCTCCTATTCCTCCATCGCTATTCCTTGCCTTCATATCTCCTTCTTCGATATTTCTCCTCCTTCGTGGTCCCTGGCCATGGCACCCAAGAAGCTATAGGTCTTCTTCCCTGTCCCCACCCATGGCGCCTGTGGCCACCATCTCCTTGGTGTCGGTGGTTGCAGCTTGTTCCAAAAATCTCAGGTACTAGAGGGAGGTTTCTCTCATCTTTGAGGGGTTAGAGGATGGATTTTCAGAACTGAGAACAAAATCTCATTAGGGGTTAGAATAGGGATCTGCTAGAGCTCTCAAATCCGCGAGGAGACCTTGAAAATATAATGCCAGTCTCAGTGAGGTTTCAATAGAGTTTCATGAGTATTAAATGTACTGATGTGACACCATATTAATAAAGAGAGAGATAATAAGAGTTTCATCAGAGTAGAGAGTGTTTCATGGGGATGAAATTCTTCTGCATATTTTCTAAAATATGGATGTGTTGGAAACTAAGTCATGAAAAACTTTCACTGAGAATGACTTTAGTGCAATGCACGAAGATAATGTATGCATGTTCAGCTAAAGTGAAGCATATTCAGTTTTGACTAAATTTATATAAAAATATATAAATAATTATAGTATATAAATAATATTATTAGATAAGCTATCAAATCTATTTTTATATATAATAAAATTATTTGGAGATACCCTAACATTTCTATAAATCTTGGCACGTAAATCACAGCAACAAATACTAAGGGACAAAGGAAGTATTTATCAAATGCAGATGGATATGAAGATCAAACTATCATTACAATTGATGATATAACGGACATATCCAAATTGCAGAAAACTGTAACTGGCTGGCTGCCCTCACTTGTGGAAGAGCACTTCCATGTCCTCTAGGCTCCGGCCCTTGGTCTCCGGCAGCCGTGTGTACACAAACACAAACGCAGCCGCAGTCACCGCAGCGTAGAGGAAGAAGCACCCAGGCATGGTGATCCCGTCGGCGAGCGAGATGAACGTCATGCTCACCACCCCGCACGTGAGCCTGTTCACCGCCATGGCCAGGCTCGAGCCCTGTGCGCGGAGCCGCAGCGGCAAGACCTCCGCGCCGTACGCCGACACCACCGACCCGTACCCGATCGAGTACATGGCCACGACGGCCAGCACCGACGCCAGGCACGCCGCGGCCGTCGCCGGTGACGACGACATCGTGCTCGTGCTGCCTACGTACAGCGTCACGGCGAGGGCGGCCGTGGTCGTGGCGACGCCCGCGGTGCTGGCGAGGAGGAGAGGTCGCCGGCCGAGGCGGTCGGTGAAGAGCATGCCCACGAGGATGAAGCACGTCTTCACCGCTCCAATGGCCACGGTGGCGCCGAGGACGGCGGAGTTGGACGCCATGCCGACCGCCTTGAAAACCAGCGGGCTGTAGAGGAGGATGGCGTCGACGCCGGACGCCTGCACGAAGAAGTGCAGCCCGAGAACGCACGTGAGGATCCGCCGCACGCTTGTTGTCGATGGCCGCCGCCGGACGAGGAGCTGCTTCCAGTCACCAGCACCGCCGCCGTGGCGTGCGGCAGCGGCGGGTGGCGGCTCAGCGTCAGCGACGGCTCGCTTGATCTCCCCGAGCCGGAGGTCGGCGTCGGCCGGGGTATCCGACGTGCGCAGGAGCACCGCGCGCGCGTCGCCGTGGCGGCCCTGCATCGCCAGCCACCACGGTGACTCCGGCATGAAGAGCACCCCGGCGGCGATGAACACGGGAGGGACGACGCCGATCCCGTACATGACGCGCCACCCGAGGTGCAACGGCAGGCCGGAGAACGCGTAGTTGGACACGTAGCTGAGCAGGATGCCGACGTTGATGAACATCTGCACGTACACGTCGGTCGATGAACGTCTTCATGTTCCCGTTAATTAATACTCACAAAGACGACGGCGAATATATACGTACGTCAAGTATGGATGAGAGGGCGCCACGCGTGGACGGCGGCGATATCTCGGCGTTGTAGACGGGGGCGACGACGCGGGCGAGCCCGGAGCCGACGCTGGTGACGAAGCGCGCGGCCATGAGCGCGGCGAAGCTGGTGCCGAGCGACATGGCGAGCGCGCCGGCCACGAAGAAGGCGTTGGCGAGGACGAGGGTGCGGCGGCGGCCCAGGTGGTCGGCCACCCAGCCGGCGGCGAGGATGGACGCGAGCATGAAGACGTTCATGGACCCCGCCAGCACCTCGACCTCGCCGTCGGTGAGCCCCACGTCCTCCCGCATGAACAGCTCCGCGCCGCTCATCAGCGTCAGGTCTGCAAAGCAAAAAACACGTACGGATCGGATCGGAAGCATGCATGAGCTAGCTAGCATCTCTTCGTGATCCTCCATGGATGGTGGCTGCATGGTAACTTGCAGCAACGACGTACGTACGTACTGTAGCCATGTAGCATGGTGGTGACGGAGGCGAGCGTGGCGCAGACGAAGGCGAACCTGTTCCGGCGCGGCGCACCTACTAGCAGCGGCGCCGGCGCCGGCGGCGTCGTCCCCGCCGTCGACGAGAGCAGGAGTAGCGCCTCAGTGGTGGCATCGGCGCTGCTGACCGCCTGATGAGCCATGGCGCGGCGGCGGAGGAGCTCCGATTGATCGTCGGCTTGGTTGGCTGTTTAGATATTCTTATAGTATAAAAGGGTCGTGTTGTGGTTGTGATCACTAGCAGCTCGATCGGTGATATATAGAGTACTAAGTTTTTTTTTTATACTGGCAAATTATATATATGCATGCCTATATAATTATAATGTAATGTGACACGTGAAAAAATATGAATACCTCCTGGAATCCTTTGCAGGTCAACGGGTTTCCTTTCCGATCCAGTACCTGGGGCTGCCCCTCACATTGGGCCGATTAAAGCTAATGCACGTACGTCCAGAATATATTAATATTATTGACAAAACAAGGGCGAAGGCGCGAAGCTAGAGGGATGGCAAGACCGGCTCCTAAATAATGCAGTTGGACGCGAACTAGTACGCAATATATA
>Ga0182004_10002495_pt1 | contig 14340 bp, 10 predicted proteins | sample Sormic07211540_1_FD_120479 | JGI IMG/M metagenome (GOLD analysis project Ga0182004, IMG submission 120479) | Endophyte microbial communities from Sorghum bicolor roots, Mead, Nebraska, USA - 072115-40_1 MetaG | ecosystem: Host-associated > Plants > Roots > Unclassified | place: USA: Nebraska...
GGGCCACACGGGATACTAGACCGCACTTGATCATATACTGTACAGGCACACATTAAATGCTTACTCTCTGTTGAACCAACCTAATAGCCGGCTAATAGTTAGCATATTGTATCAGTTGGCTGCAGTATTAGCTTTATGTGACGTGGCAATGTCATACAGTCGACTGCCGGCTAAATTATTAACCATGCTCTTAGACTCCACATTGTTCGATGTAATAAATAACTTTAGACTCCATGATAGAGTCTGCATTAATGCAAGACTCTATCACAGAGTCCAAGACACTTAATTACATATTATTTATGGTATTTTACTGATGTGGCAGCATATTTATTTAAAAAGATGTAGAAAAAATAAGACTCTAAGTCCACATTGTTCGAGGTAATAAATAACTTTAGACTCTATGATAGAGTCTGCATTGTGAGTGCGTGGATCGAAGCAAACTGTCGCAAAAGGCTTTTAATTGCAGAGAAACTTCTGATTCGACGGCTTTTAATTGTGCAGAAACCTCTGACTCGACCTACAGCTAGCTACCTGTACGTCATTTCCTGGGAATTATTGGCAGTTGGCACTCAAAGTCAAACAGTAATACATTTGGCAGTTGGCGTATTGATAGTTACGACAAGTATATGTGAATAATGTGTGACATATTAATACAATATAAAAGTTGAAAGCAGATCTCGTTTAATCACTTGGAGACTCATCCCTGGCACAAGAAACACTTTACTAAGCAAGTAAGCAACATCCACCGCAAAATATGGTTATCATCTTAGTTATGTGCTACTTTCTCAGTACCATTTTCAAAAAAAGAAAAAAAAAACCTGAACGAGAGGTGTCCTTATTGTTTATCATCAAACAGGCAAATAGAAATGGATGACAGAGCTCAGTGAAGGCCGTTTCTTACTCTCAGTGCTCTTCTGATCAAGTTAAATTTAGATAAATTCTTTTATGCAATAGTAGTGCATGGATTTGTTTAGGGCAATGTTTGCAGCACTGTGTTCAAGTATATGTGCCAGAGTTCAATATAGCCATGCACCTGTTTGTCACCATGTTATGCTCACATGAACCCATTTCTCTTCCTTACACGATGCTGGCGGTATACACCATGAGCCCAAATGGGGAATATGTTTCAGTAGTTAGGGTAATTGAAGATAACAGCGCAGTTGTAACTTCCAACATGTTCCTATATCATCAAAATGTGAGCGTAGTTAGAAAACGACCTCAAGTAATCAAAGACCAACACCACATGCATATTATATATAACACTGAAGGCTGTTGGTTCCACCCCTAGAATGTCTATGCATTGGCTAAAGAGCTTACTAAAGAGGTTTCCAGCATCACAAATAAAAAATCTAACGAAACAAGTGCTATAACCAAGACAAACGGGTGGATAGAAGTAGGTAAAAATTAGTTGGGAAGGCCCAAAGAAGAGGGTTTAGTAGTGTTGTGATCTTCTCTCCTGGAATAGTCCAACCCCTATGTCCCAGACCGAACACGGGAACAAATTGGGATATCCCACTTTGTTGATGTCTTGGCCCCCAACTAAACACAACTTATGTAATGAACTTGGCTGTAGAGAGATGTTATTTTTAGGGAGAGAGAGATGTCTAAGGAATGTGTCTAAACAAGAGTAGATAAAGGGATTTATTTCTACTGTAATATGGGACATTCAACCTGAGGAATGTTCCTAGCTACACATAGCTTAACAAGATCGCCAGCACTCCAACAAGAAGATGATGAGAACTGGCATTTGATCTGATTGTCGTTTAGTGTTGCCACGTGCTCTGAATTTGATATATACTCACCAACATGCTTGGGAAAAGAATACTGCTCGTTTATTAGTTTCTCCACCCAAATATGATATACTCCTTCTATTCCAAATTACAAGTCATTCCAACTTTTTTAGAGGGCCAAAATATCTCAAGTTTGATCAAATTTTATATAATAAAATAATAACACTTACAATAACTAAGTATTATTAGATTCTTCATTAATTATATTTTCATAGTACACCTATTTGATGTCATAAATCTTTATAATTCTCTTTATAATTTTGATCAACCTTAAGATGCTTTGACTCGATCCCCAAGAAAGTTGGAATGACTTATAATTTGAAATGGAGGGAGTACCTTTTTAGCGTAAAATACAGCTAGAGAGACGCGTAAAGTACAGTTAGAAAAAAAGAGACACTGTACAAAAGGGAGGCTTTACCCAAGCCAAAACACACAAGAAGACCTGCAAAACTAGGAGAGGGAATCTATACAGAGGAGGAACTCATGACATTTGTTTTCACAAAATGTACAAGCCTGCAATATGGCCTCTTCATAGAAGAGGTGGAAGGACGGCCCATCTCAAAGATGAAGTTGTTTCTTTGCGAGCAAGGCCTTGTTTAGTTCCAAAATATTTTGCAAAATTGACACTGTAGCTTTTTCGTTTGTATTTGACAAATATTGTCCAATCATGGACTAATTAGGCTCAAAAGATTCGTCTAGTCAATTTCGACCAAACTGTGTAATTAGTTTTTATTTTTGTCTATATTTAATACTTCATGCATGTGTCTAAAGATTCGATGTGACGGGAAATCTGAAAAATTTTGCAAAATTTTTTGGGAACTAAACAAGACCCAAATGTGCCAAGCAGCAACGATGAAGATCTCCATAAGGAGTGTTGGAGCTGTTGTTTTGCATATCTCGTCATTTGGGGAAAAAATCTCCTGCAAAGTCCCAGTGAATTTCTAAGAGCCGCCAACAGGCTTGGCTGAAAGGGCAATTGAAGAACAAGTGAAAGGCAGTTTCTTCAATGTTATTGCTGCATAGAACACAATTATAATTGTTGCCTTCTAGCTTATGCTTCTTCCTCTTTAGGATGTTCCTTGTGTTTACCCTATCCACAAGAAGTAGCCATGAAAAGAGTCTGAGCTTGTTGCAACATTTAGAGTCTGAAATAGGGTGTTGGGGGTTGAATATTCCTAGGGTCCGTTTAGATGTAGATATTGGAAGAGCTGGAATTGAATTGGGTTCAATACCAATGTAGCCATGGTATTCAAATGGCCATAATTCGAATACTATTGTTTGGATGACCATTGAATTGGCTTTTGAAATCCTAGCAAGCAGCTGAAATTTGTTTTCTATTTGGATGCAAAAGAATGGAATTGGCTCTTCCTCTCCGTCTGCCGCCTCGGCTTGCTCGAGCCTGGAGCTGGCAGTTGCGGCTATGGGGGAGGGCACCACTAGGGGTGGGGAGCTTGTGTGTCCGCACATCTAGGATGGAGAGCTCGCACGCTCGTGCATGCCCTTCCTGTGGCCACTGGGGTGGGGGAGGAAGCCGCTGGGGTAGTGGGGTAGAGGAGGAAGCCGCCAGGGTAGGAGAGGAAGTCGCCGCTGGGGGTGGGGAGCCTACACCCCATCGTGCCCGTCAGGGAGGAAGGGATGTGAGTGGATCTCGGCACTATTGGAGATGGAAGAGGAGCTGCTAAGAAGGAAGCTCGACTGGTGGGCATCGTGGATCTCATGTCATCGACCATGGTGGATCTTGTGTCACCGACCATAGGGGAAGGAAGAGGAGCTCGCACCGCTGTCCATGGGCAAGAGGAAGAGGAGCTCGCACTGCTGACCATGGGGAAGAGGAAGAGGTCTTGCTGGCCAAGGGGAAGAGGGCGCTCGCCCGCGGGGAAGTGGCTGAGTGTCGGATCCAGCACCACTCACTACAGAGGGGTCGAGCTCTGTATTGGGATAGGCCCCTTCCAGTTATAGTTAATTACTAAGGAATTGGGTCTTCAATGCCAAATCTCGATTCCATGTGTATCCAAACAACAGCATTGAGGAAACCTGATTCCAGTTCTAATGTCTGGGCTCCAATATCTACGTCCAAACGAGGTGTAAAGGAAATTGTAGAATTTTGAGGATGTATATTTATTGGTCCCCCAGATGTGATGTAGTGGCGGACCCAGGATTCGAAACCAGGGTAGTCCTAGTCAAAAAAAAGTCTCATGCTTATCGCCAAAATTATTTAATACAATACCGTAAAAACTAAAAAAAAAAGTTCAGTATACATGACTATAAATTAACCAAACCTAGGCTCAATTTCAGAAGTAATGCTATTTTTTGCATTATACTTCTAAAAATGCAATATGATTTATTCATGCTCAATTTCATGGAAAAAACAAGAAATTTCAATCGGTTCTAGGCTCACAAATCCACACTCCCTAAGACCAATTGGCCAATTTACAGTCCAATCTCCATTTTGTAGTCTCCAATGTCCAAATCAAGTTTAGAAGTAAACACAAGCACTCACGACAAGACTCCGGAAGGATCTGACAATAACCTGAGATAAAATAGAGATAATTTTTTGGATAAGTTGGGAGGAGAAGAGGGAAGAAGGAGTTTAGGCTACGAGAGAGATAGATCAATTGTTTTCCCTCCGTTCTTTTCAACCGGCGCATCGGACCTACTAACAGATAATCTCCATGTACACCAACCCATGAACAATACAAATCTTCAGTTTCGTTAGAAACTCACCAGGGACTGCATTAGGCCAGCGCGGGGCCAGAGCGCATGGCGGACTGGGGCATTGGGTAGCCGCCGGCTATGCCGACCAGCTCCTTGGCGCGCCCGCCGCCGCCGGACTAGCGGAGCGTGGCCACGTAGGGCCGCGGGGCAGCGTGGCGTCGGGGCTGTCGCTTGGGGAGGTGGGCAGGCGGCGGCACAGGACGAGCAGTTGGTGGGCGGCGGCCGACGGGGGATCCTCGTGCCGCTCGACCTCAGGGCTTGGCCGGGGGTCGGACGGGCGGTCGGCGACGGTCGCCAGTATGGAGTCGTGGACTCACATCTCGTGCTGGAGTATAGACAATGTTGCTTGTTTGGACCAATTTTTTATGGGCTGTAAAGTAGTAAACTTTTGTTGGGCCAGATTTCAGGGTAGTCCTGGGCCTACCTGGACTATCCACTAGGCCCACCACTGATGTGATGCCACGAATCTTTTGTGTTCGGCTGAACTTGGATAGTTTCAATATAGCCCTGGAGGCTTTGATATTTTTGATAAGCTTGTTCTGATAATGGGATGTGAAATTGGTCTAGATTGTTGTATGTAAAAAGCTGTGAAACTAAGATCTTTTTGTTCATTGCAAAAGAGATAAGTCTAAGATATTGATTTGCATTACATTTTCATTCCATATGTCAGATGACCAGAATAGGACGGTAGATATATCTCCAATGTTGTAGTTTGCAATACCTCTGAAGAGATCACAAAGCTTTAAATATCCCTCCACCAAAAAGAACCTTTTTCAGTTGTAGCATGAGGGATCTTCCCATTATAATAATGTGCATGTCAAACTAATTTCACCCAGGGAACCTCCTTCTTGTTGTAAAATTTTTCTAAGTGTTTAAGAAAGAGAGTAGAGTTTTGACTTTTGAGGTTAATGATGCCCAGAACCACCTTTCCTTTTTGGTTTAGAACATTTTTTCCAAGCTACAAGGGGTTTCATCTTGGCATTGATGTCAGATCCTCTCCTCTGTCAATATAGTCGAGGACTGCAACTGGCAGTTGCAAAGAGCACATTGCATATATTAGTAATGAAGAGAGCACTGAGTTTACCAGTTCCAGCCTTCCAGCATGGGATAAGAAGTTCGAAGTAGTTCTAAGTCTTCTTTCCACCTTGTTCATGATAAATCCGAAATGGTGAACTCAGGGTTTGGTAGTTTCCATTAGCAGTCCAAGGTAGGTAGAGACTCAAGTTTGCATACAAACACCCCAGCCAACTGGAGGTTCAAAGGAACTAGGCACGATTTGCCTAGAATATTCACCAATTTCCAGTTTTAATTACCTATATTGAACTTCTTTTTTTATGAAACCATGGGCAAAATGCTAAGGAAACTTTGTAATAAAAATGTAAAATATGTGCATAAAAGAAGAAACAAACTTCAATATTATACAAGGAAATGGATAGGTATATTACAATATACAACATCATGCTAGATTTACACTCCAACAACACTCAACACCGTATACTGTTATACAACTACATGAAAGCACATCTTATTTTTGCTTCACTCAGAGATGCAACATGTTCTATTTCTCACAATGCTATACTATATATATACTCATATGGACTCATTTCTCTTCTTTGCACTAAGGCCACGATGATACTCACCAAGAGCCCAGATGGGGAACAAGTTGCGGTAGTTTGGGTAATTGAAGAAAAGGGAGCAGTTGAAGCATCCTACGTGCTCCTATCATCAAAACACAAGTGCGGTCATCAACAAAACCACTTTGACCTTTGATAATCAAACACCCTTACACCCACACGTAAATAATGCTGAATATGGTAGTTCAAAGTTCAATCCTTACAAGAATGCATGTACAATTATGCATCTGCTAAATATCTATCCAAATAGGTTCTCTCAAAATTCCACATCAAACCAAATAAAGCAAGTTAGATTTTCATGAAATCGAGTTTAGACATAACAATTCCTTGAATGTCATGTTTCTGGTTTGTATACGATTAATTTTATAAGTTGGTGCTTCAAAAGACGAAAAGCTTGCTCTTGTGTTAATTCAATTGTAGTCCTATGATTTATCAATTATGTCCGATGCACAGGGATGTTCTTCCTTTGGAAAATGTAAAATGAATTATATCATGCAGTTACATATTCTAGTCACCACCTCCTTTCAAAAAAAACATATTCTAGTCACCCAGTATATTGGTGCCTCATTATTTCAATATACTAATATGCATGTGTCATGCCATATGATAGGTTTTTCTATGTTCCTCAACACCGTTCCATCAATTTTCATGACAAAGTAAGAGGAAAAGAACAAGTTCACTTGTCAATATAATGTTTCACTATCAAAAAAAAATAGAATGGAGCTTACTTGTTGTGGAAACTCTCCTGTCTCCAACTGCATATTGATCAATTCTTTTGCAGCGCGATGTAATGGTGTTGGATCTCTTTCAAACTATAGTATTAGAAAAGAGGTATGCGAATAGAATGATAAATTGTATGTTCTTGTTAACATGTAAATAAAAGAATAAATAATTTGTACCTGTCCAGCATAAATTAAAGCGAGCATTGCCCAAGCAGTATTCACGGCGTGAGCACAGTCACCTTTGATATTTACATAAACCTATTTAGGATTATATGGGGGGAGAAAAGATAAGTTAAAAGATGAATACACATACTTATGATACAAAGAAATAAATTTTTTCCATTGCATTAAATATTGTGCTTGCCATGACTTGCTAGGGATCTGAGACTAAAGGCACTTTATTATATTACTGGAGCAACTCATATTGAGAGGAAATTAAATGACATAGTTAGAACGAAAAGATACAACTTACAACCTATATACAACAAAACCAAGAAACCTATAATGATTTGAAAGCCATGCTAAATAGCCAGATTCACCATAAAATATCATATGTCAATTTATTGCTAGTATCTTCAACAAGGATTCAACAAACAAAATTGTGTGTCCTTATCAGTTATCACTAGTAGGCAAAGTTGGACTGAAAGGGTCTAGAGAAGTAGGAGTAGAAGGAAAAAATATGATTACCTGAGTTTCATTAGAGACATGGCTTTCTCCCCATCCACCAGTACTGAGTTGCTTCGACAATATAAAGTGGCATGCTTTCCGTATGGAAAGGCTATTCTTATATGTTCTTCCAGAAGCAACTAAACCTTTAATTGAAAAGAAGGCCCCGTAGGTGAAACATACACCCCAAGTACCTAACCTGCAAAACAACTATTTGTGTTATCAACTGCTGGCATAGAAATTCTCTGAGTAAATGAGGCATTAGGACAAACCATGAACCGTCTTCTTGTTGTCTGTTCTCAATAAATGTTGCTGCATTTCTAACCAATGTTTCTATCTCTTCTGTGCGGTAACCAGGATATAATTCTTTGAACAGTATCAGAGCTTGGAGCACTGATGAAGTGCATTCTGGGTAACTGTCAATTAATAATGCATCATAATTTTATTTCTTTATCTGAAGTGAAAATTTTGTAAGCATGATCTTCTGCTAATATATATATGTATGGTATTTGCATGCATCACTTACGGGTAATCGACAACCATGTTTGGAAAACTCTCACAAGGATTTAGAATCTAGTTAATTAACAAAAAGAAGTGTCAATACAGTGGAGCTGGAAGTAGTAAAATGTATTGAAATAAAAAGTTTAAGATTACTGAATACGAACTGCATCTTCCTAATTGGAAGTAACAATAATATATAAGAGCTCTAACGGACAGAAACTTACCTCTATCCAAGAAGAAGTTCTTTTGCACTCATATGTAGAAAAGGTACCATCTTTGTTCTACAACATAGAATGATTAGCCATTAACAAATTATCTTCATAGCTTACAACGTACAATACCGGCACACAGACATATTTAAAACACAATCTAGGCAATGCAAGCATGTATTGTTGTAGCTAAATTTTGAAGTTTATCTATTATACCTAAATAGGAGAACCCCCCCCCCCCACTACAAGATTTTCCTATGATTTTGTGAAGCCACGTCACCTAAAACCCGGCCCACTAAGTGCCTCCAACAATTGTTCTTTAATTTTCTCCCCCACTAAGTGCATCCACTATTGTTCTTTTTTAATGTATTTTTCCTTACTTCCTCCCACTAAGTGCCTTTCCAATTGTATTCTTTAATGCCTTTTGTGTTTGGAAGCCGATCTGTCATTTACCATTGCCTATATATCACTTCTGCTACTGCTGCTCATCCCTGTACATCCCAGTACACACGAGATTTCTTCCTGTCTACCTAGCATGGCTTAGGAGATGTGTGTTCCTCCCTTAGATAAGCTATGGTGGTGGTGTTAACCTTGCTTTTCTGCCCTAACGTCCTCAGTGCAGCCACCAGAGTCCTCTTCATGTTGCAACAAAGATAGCATCATACATAATGTTAGTCTTCCTAGATCCTTAATAAACTTCCAATTTGATTTCATCATTCAGGCATAGTTTGCATCTGACATCATCAGGGAGAAATTGGTGTATCGATTTGTGTTACAAAATCGTTCGGTGTTTTTACTAATCCATAACCTTTATTATTTTGCAGAACATATGAAAAGGACTTGATCATGGCAAGTGACAACTAAATCTCTCAAATGATTCATTTGGAGGCAAACAACAGGCATGTGGCTTGTGTCATGTTGACATCTGAGTCATGTTACCGGAAACATGCACATTAGCAATTTTAATTACCACTGTGGAAACAACCATACATGCTTTACTTTCAAGCTACCTATAGCATTTTTTGTATCCATTACCAATGTGTGTGTACATAGTAAGATAGTTGTGGTATATGTAAATATGCGCTACTGCAACACATGGGTATTCAACTGTTTTTATGACTTTTCATAAAATCCAATATATTTGATCAAATATACATATCTTCCTTTTGATTTTACTATTTGTCACTCAATGATCCTTCTCAAAATCCTGTAGCAACGCGCGGGGTATTATCTAGTTGACTGAACATTTCAAAAGCAAGAAAAATTTGTGCCAAATTCAGAATTCAGAAACTTAGTTCCTTAAGAAAATTATTCATCTACACACTTTCACTTCATCATATCATCCCCATAGGTTTGCTGTAACAGATTTATTTTGTATCAACCAGCAAGCAAAGTGTGGCATTTCTGATTTCCATGGCTTACAGAAGAATGTGTGATAGCAAGTTTTTGTTGCAATTTTTCTAGGGTATAAAATAGATGACAACAACACATCAGACTTGGCCTTGTTTAGTTTGCGAAAAGAAAAGTTTTTGGCTACTGTAGCACATTTGTAACTATAGCAATTAGTGTCCAATCATGGATTAATTAGGCTTAAAAGATTCGTCTTGCAAAAGACATGCAAACTATGCAATTAATTATGTTTTTAATCTATATTCAATGCTCCATGCCTATGTCCAAACATTTGATGTGATGGAGCGAAAAGTTTTTACACTGGGAACTAAACAGGGCCTTAGAGAATACCTACCACAAAAGATAGAAGGCAATCAATAGCATCATGCAGCCTCTCTCTTTCTATTGGATCCCCAATAAGGTTGTTTTTGTTTGAGATCTTTGACAGCAACAATACAGCCTGGAAATAGTCACATTAAGCTGCTTTAGAATAGAAAAAATGAAAAGGCATGGAAATGAATAACATATCAAGCAAAGCATTTTATTAAATTACTGGTTACACACTCTACATTAACAATAACACTATATGGTACTTAGTGGCCTTAGTTTCTTTTTTTGAAACGAACCGGCAGGAGAGCTGCCCTTAGTGACCTTAGTTTCGCTTCTTCTCAATATAATGATGGGTAACTTTCTTAATATAATGATACGTAGCTCCCTTGCGTGTTTGAGAAAAATAGTAACGGGTAGCTCACCACCTAGTTTGAGAAAAAAGGTAGCTTTACTCATCTACATTGGAGCAAAAGAAAAACTGACAAAGATAGAATAACCTTAAGTGCTTCTCCTGTAGTGTCAGATACAGCCCATCCATTGTCTGCAGATGAAAGTGTCCATGAGCCCTTCGATCTATGGCGATGCCAATAACTTTGGTCACCAGGATGGTTCCTCAGAACCTTCAAGTACAGAAATGCATGTTGTGTTTCATCATTGCCCATGATGGTGAATATATAAATTGCCATGATTTCAAGATAAAGATAGAAACCTGTGAATTTTTCATAAACTCATAGGCTCTCTGAAGAGTTGGAGCATACTCATTGACAAGATCTGTAGCGCAAAATGCTTGAATTATGAATGATGTCTCCCAGCTCTGGCAGCCATCATATATCTATCATGGTAACACACACCAGCCATGCAGAGTTATATCCTATGAGGAGGAAATTTCTTGATGCATATTCAACATGTCCAACATACTTGCAATCATACCAAGATACTTCTACTGCAATATTAAATGATTACATGCTACTCGGAAAAAAACAATTACATAGCAATTCTCTAGCTGGTATGTTAGTTTATTCCTCAGTAAAGATGCAAATGATGGCAGTAATTAGCTAAAGAAAAATAAGCTTAACTTACTATTATATTCAAATGGACTGCCAGCATGATATAAATGCTAGCAAGTAAAAAGGAGAAAATTATACCTGTGCCTTCATGCCATCTTCTGAAAGCCACAAGAAATCTGGTATCCTTGCAAGATGACGCTTGAATGCATCTGAATTTGGATCTTCTACCCAACAGCAGACCATGTTTAGAGCCTAAATAACAAAGTAACCAATATTAAAAGGCACCAATCAGAAGTTCATGATCCACAATATAATTAACAAGAAACATTAAATAGAGCATATACTAAATCATGAAGAGTGAGAATTAATAATAAGACCACACCAACAGAACAGCAGCATGGCTAACTAAAGTGTCGGTAATAAGACGTCAAACTTGTGCAGCTATTTACCTTGTTCACAGAACATATGCATAGGTACTGTGTGTTCTCATCTTCATAATGGATATGATCCATGAGGTTTCCCAGAGCTCTCTCTCTCAGCTTGTTGACAGGACAGCTGCTCAATACTGGTTCCACACACCTGTAAAGTGAAGTCCAAAAAACATTTTGCAACAGTGTACGTGGACAGACGAGGTCCTCCTGCAATACCAAGAGGAAATTAAAAGAAATAAAAAACAGGCGTAAGAAAAGAGATATTCCTAGTAGCTAGCCCATCATTGTGAGAGTAGAGCAATCTACGGTTCTCTTACAATATGAGGATTCGACAAATATAAACACAAAATAAACCTTGTTTAGCTGGAACTGTTAATTATTTTGAGTTTGTGTGCACAAGGAGGGGTATGGGTGTTTGGAGGTTAGGCCTGCACACCACCCACACTATATTACTATAATAGTCGTCTATTGCAGACCGCCTCTCTCCTGGAACAAGCCTAATTACGCTGGACAACTATCCAAAAGTGCAGTTTATAGTTCTAGGGCGAATCAAGATAACCGGCTAATACTATCTTGACTATCGACATGGCGTTGGATGAGCTAGGCTAATCCAACAAAGACCACAAATAGATCACATATACTTTCCACATTCATACTCAGGGTATAATCCAGGTGGTTAGTGAGTCCAAATATTTTTTACTTATTTTATATAGAAAGTAATTAGACCATCAACTCAAGTTTTGAGGATACAACACTTTGTAAGTCAGTGTTTGGGAATTTTGTGACAACCCCATCACCATCAGATACATTCCCACCATAGAAGGGCATATATCATGATAATAAACTGTAGGACCAGAAGGGATGTGAGAAACCTTTGCACATTTATTAGCAGCATCGCTCCAACCAATCTCGCCATATGGAGTGTCATAGATCTCCTCTCTCAGTGCCAATATAGTTGGTGTAATTGGTCCAACAAATTTCTTGCCATAAAGATAAGCCATTGGCAGATATACCATGCGGGTTAAGCACCAAAATTTCCCTGAAAGGACAGAGCCATTGGTAGATATAGCGAATTTATTTCAACAGAACCATGTATCCAATGTACAATGTACTGGAAGTGGGAATGACACAAATTCACAGAAGAAATATATTATATACCTGGATGAAATGGAAGAAACTGAGGAGCGAGCCATAGTTCAGGGAAAATTGGATTATTTCCTGACCAATCAAACACTCCAAGTACCTTCATCAATTAATACAAAAGCAAAGCAAAGTGATGACACTGCCATGGAGAATAAAATGTTACAAATGAGAAACTTTTTATATTTTTATTTTTCTCAAAAATAAGAGTCCTATCATATGCATGTACGAATTATTTCCTGGCAGAGTAATGTGCATGTATAGAAAACTAGTACACATGTATGAATCACAAAGAATACCGAAAGCCATATCTTTCCCCACTGGGGAATCAAGGTTGCACCACCATGGGATAGAATCCAAGCACGCCCTTTAGCCAATGCACCATTGTTTCCGTATGGCTCCTCGCCGAGAAGCCTCAGGGTGATGTAGTTTGAGCATGTGCCAAACATGGTGCTCGAACCAAGGATAAGTGTACTCCATCCACCATCTTTGTTCTACACATTATTTATTTGATGGGCAAAACTAATGTATACATCCAAAGTGAAAAAATTGGTGCAAAATGACCTTGTCCCCAACAAGGCCTTAATGAAAGATAGAGATGTAATCTAAGAGAACTATGTCATGCCTGATGGTTGTAAATGTAGCGGCATATCTCACGCCGATGTTCCGGTGATATGACAACATTCATTGATCCAGTGACATACAAGGCAAATATCTGCATACGAATGTGCGGAGATATTTGTTTTATCCATATAGGTGAACAATTGAGCAAGGAAAAAAAGAAAAGAAAAAGGAGGTAATGCCATTTTGTGCAGAAATAAGGCGCACCAAACCAGGCATGATGAACATGATCCCACTGAAATCACCAGGCCAGTGACCATCACTTGCTTGCAGCGAAGAGAACTGATCCAGAGCCCGCCTCAAGGAGCTCACTACAATTTCTTCAGTGACATTCTCATCCTCCTCAAGTTTGAGGCACGGCAGATCACGTTGATATCTCTTCTGCTTTGCGCACTGTAACGAAAAGATTAGTGGGCGCTGATTTATTTTGACATAACTTAAGCACAGATTTATTTTTTTAAAAGAATGAGTATGACATAATTTAAGCACAAATTATTTTTTTTTAATGATATATATGTATCCCTCTATTCAGAGGTTGCATCATTGCAAACATCATGTTCACTGCCATTGTCATTCAGCACACTTAATTTATTGATAATTGGTGAGAAGAACCGATGCGGACAAGCTGCTCCTTAAATTAACGAAACAAAAAAGAAAACACAAGGCTTGGGATGAAACCTCGGCCCTTCAACTTCCTGGCCACGCACACACAGTCATCTACCTCCAGGAAGCTCCCGCCGCCGCGCACGCCGGACGCCCTCGCCAGCGCTGTCTCCTCTGCCGCAGCGAGGCTTGCGGCCCAGACCTTCGCCTCGGCCTCTCACCCACCCCGCCACCCCGGCGATCCATCCTCACCAGTCACCGCTGTCGGCCGAGCCCAACTCTGTTTAGGCCCATCAATCAAGTAACGTGTTCGACAGCCATTAGGCTGGCCCATCGGCACCGTCCGTTTTTTTAGAATTAATGATATAATCTTTAAAAAAATCCTTAAGATCACACATTTTCCTTTCTAAGCTACAAAATCAGTTCTTTAATTCCCTCAACTTTTACAACCGCTTCTTTTTTTGATGATAGTTATGGTGCTACGTCAAGATAAATTGGACTTGAAGTATTTTTTTAAAAGATCCAAAATCCATAAAAAATAACAAATTATAAATAATTTTACATGAAAAAGTAATGTAACTA
>Ga0182004_10002496_pt1 | contig 14339 bp, 8 predicted proteins | sample Sormic07211540_1_FD_120479 | JGI IMG/M metagenome (GOLD analysis project Ga0182004, IMG submission 120479) | Endophyte microbial communities from Sorghum bicolor roots, Mead, Nebraska, USA - 072115-40_1 MetaG | ecosystem: Host-associated > Plants > Roots > Unclassified | place: USA: Nebraska...
CGGCAGCGGCAGCCCTGCCGTGCCCACGGGTGTCCATCTGGCAAGTCGTCGCTCACCCCGCAGTACATTTCCTTTTTTTGCAGCCCAATTTTCGCGGAGGTCGTGCCGGAGAAGGCGAGGACGACGGTGTACGCGCTGGACAGGTGCTTCGAGACGGTGTTCGCCTCGTTCGCGCCGCCGCTCGTGGGCATCCTGGCGGAGCGCGTCTTCGGGTACCAACCGGCGGCCGCGTCCGGCAGGAGCGTGGAGGCTGACAGGGACAGGGAGAACGCCGCCGCCCTCGGCAAGGCGGTGTTCGCAGAGATCGCCGTGCCGGTTGCCGTCTGTTGCCTCGCCTACACCGGGCTGTACTGGACTTACCCCGCCGACAGACAGCACGCGCAGACGGCCGCTCTGCAACTGCAAGCGGCGGGGGATCAGGACTGCGACTGCGAAGCCCATGCTGCTGCAGGAGCTGAGGGCTTGAACCAAGCGCTATTGCCGGAACAAGAACGGAGTAGCAAATTCTGAAGAATACATACATACATACACAGATACACTTCAAGCTGGCTAACCAATGGACAGATTCGATATACAATCATTTCAAATACCAAAGATTGTATTGTATTGTAAAAACATGCTATTGAATTGCTTTAATGCAAAGACAATCATACGTACATGCGTATACTTGGAGAATTTGGTATTTCAGTTACCGCCGATGTTCAATCGTAATGCAATTAATCAGTGTCGAGCTCCGTGACCGATGACTCCTTCGGGGCTTCGGCTCAGCGGTAGGTAGGTCGGTGACCTCCGTCCTCCGGTGAGTTGGCTGGTCGCCCACCCCTTCTCATTCTTGATCGACAGTGACTGATTAGTAGAAGATTCTCAGGCTGATTCCCACCTTCTTCTCCTTGAAAGCCCTAAACCCTATACCAACTAGGCAAGGAAGATTTTCCCTGATCCACTAGCACTGCTCGAATTTGAATAAATTCTGTGGAGCTGATTCTGTAGAGGAGAATGAAACACTTGAAGAGGAAGCTTACTAGCTTAGCCAAAGCCAATAGACATCAAAGAATTGCAAGCTGCCCTGTTAAAATTTCATAAATTGCATTTGTTTTTGTGTTCCAGAGCTGAGACGTACGCTGAGGACGTGCGCGGATGGTGGCCGCGCCCGCGCCCGCGGATGCCCCACCCCTACCGACATAGCTGAGAGCCTGAGACATGAACCGTTTCCTGCCAAGCAGAAAAACAACTTAGGCCTGCTTAACTGAATCAAAGCTATGCTTTGACAAAGTATCACCTCCCTTCTGACTCTGAAACTGAAATTTTATAGCTTCAACAGTGGGCAAGACTTGAAAGCTCCAGATGCACGGTGCGCCCTTTTGATCCTCTTCAGTACCAGGAACAAACTGAAGTATGCATTGGAGAACTCGAACCGATGGAACAAGAAAATGGAGAGATCATCATGTCTCCATAATGTAACAACTTTGATAAGTGGATTCACAAAAACAGATCACTCATGTAAGTTACTGACTTGTTCAGATTAGGATGTCCAATGTGGGTTGGCAAACCGTGGACATGGTCCTTACGCACAGTCCCCGTATGCATAACCTGTGTGAAGGCATAGGTGTGCTTCTCGCTTAGTAAACAATAAACAACCTGAGTAACACATCGAGGATAAAACACTGAGAATCGGTGGCAAAATGTTGGTCCAATCTGACAGTTACCTTGAACCATTGCAGTATTAATTCTTAAAAGGGAAAAAAGGTAAGAGTATCAGGAATCTGATTATTCTGAATTCTGCATCATAATGTAATAAGAAATAACAAATTAAAACGAATGCTCAGGTGGTGAATTCGTCAATGCGAATATAATCTGAACATATGTGGGGATACCTGAACGATCTGAGACCATTAATCCGAAGGTGCCCCTTTCATTGCTGCACACCAGAAACATCTGAGCAAAAGCTTGAGATTGATGAACAGGCTTTTCTTTTCAGCCTTATGGCCTCATCTTCACACAATGCAGTGCATATAGAAAATTTAACCTCTAAAAATGTAATGAACGAATGGTTGTAATTTGTAAATAATCGGGAGGAACCAAATATCGACGGAGTGAACAGTAATGTGATTTCTGAAGATAGAACACTACCTCGCAAATTTTTGAAGTGAGGTAGTAGATCAGAAAGAATAAATACTTTACTGATTGGGCTAAGGTGGAGGCCACTATACTACATACTCCAACAATCCTGATTCAGTCATTTATGCTACTGTCAACTTTATGCAGATGGGGGGAGAAGAACTTTTGAAGGAGGGGGACAAGGCAAAAGCTGTCAACGATGGTGGTTCAGTTAGAGTCCTAGGTTTGTTAGAATATAAGGATCATTCTAGGGTAGATTAGTGAGGTAAACCTTTCACTATTCGGGATAAACAAAAGTACTTGCACGAGATCTAGGAGATCCAGAGTAAGGAAGTAGTAGGGTGCAAACCATCGGTGGAGGGAACTGTTGGTGTGGCGGTGTTCGATCCGGATGCCACCATGGGGTCGGTGTAGATCTGCGCACAGGCAGCGATGGTCCGGGAAGAAATGGTGGTGACACGGACGTCGAGGTGGTGTAGAGTAGTGGTGGCGCTGGAGACTTCCCGTCACTGGCTACGCACCCACTATAGATCAGGATAGGGTTTGTCGGTGGGGTGTGGCGGCTCACGGTGAACCTCATGAAGAGAGCCTGCCGACCCCTACCTCTTTATGTATAGCAGTGTAACTAGGGCCCTCTAACCATAGATGGGCTGGGCGCTCCCGATCAGGGCACGAGTTAAGGCCCGATTAGACCTTTACGGTGAGAGATCATCCTAACAAGGTTAACAAGAAAGTTCAGTGTCTAGTCGTTAGACTTGGTCTCAACCATTACTCGTTACTCGGTTTCGACCATTGCATGTCATCCAGGAGGTGCACACACGAGGCTAGATCCTAAACCAAAAATAATCTGCTTGTAGCCATGCAAACCACCACGACGCGGCACACACGCACATGTCATGGACATTCGTGGTTTATTTCTAGCAGATTGCTCTTTGTATCTTCTTTTTCGTTAGCAAAACTGGTTTACCCAGTCTGTAAAACTCGTGATTTATTTCTAGCAGATTACTCTTTGTATCCTCTCTCTCGGCAGCCACGGCGGTTGTCTACTTTCAGTCACGCAAGATGAAATTCTAATCACGTGGTGGTTGGTTCTCCGCTTAAGTTTATTTACCAAATCTATTAGTCATTTAGTAGTATTTTTTTACAATAAATCAACAAATAATATTTTTAGCTATGTCTTTTTAGTCATAGGGTGTTAAATTTTAACATGTACTATAACAGTTTCGTTTTATTTGACAATTATTATCTAATTATGGACTAATTAGGCTTAAAAAATTTGTCTCTTAAATTACTCTTTAGCTGTATTTTTAGTTTCATAAATAATCTATATTTAATACTTCATGCATATGTTTAAATATTCGATGTGACAAGCAGTAAACTTTAACGGGTGAAACCAAATGAAGCCTTAATTGCGCTGAAATCATATATGGTCCATGGACCATGGAGGAATGGAGCTCCCCGGCCCATTGTCGAGAGCCGTAGCTTTGCTTGATGCCGTCACCTCCGGATGAGTTCAGAATTGGCAATTACAGTATATTAGAAGGGGAAAAGTCTATTTTTTTCTCCCTCAACTTTCACAAAAGTCCGTTTTTCCTCTCTCAACTTTCCCTTAACTTTTTAAACCGTGCATTTTAACTCTCTGGAGCAATTTTGAAGGCGTTTTTGCTACAATGGATAATGGTTTTGCTATAGTGGCGGCGGTTTTGTCTTTTTCTTTTTTAATTATTTCGGCTGAATCTTTGGAAAAGCATAGTAAATCATAAAATGGAAAATCTATTTTTTTGGACTCCATATAAGTAGATCTACATAGTAAACATATAATATGGTATACTTTAGTATAAAGTTTTTGCTATAAAAGTTTTGTCCTTTTATTTTTTTAATTTATTTGGCTGAATCTTTGAAACATCATAGCAAATCATAGAAAAATCATAAAATAGAAAATCTAGTTTATTTAGACTCCACATGAGTGTATATATATATAAAGCATACCATATTATATATTTACTGTGTAGATATACTCATGTGGATAAAATTATATTTTATATTTTATGATTTTTCTTAATTTACTATGATTTTTCAAATATTTAGCCGAAATAAAAAAAAGAAAAAGACAAAACCTTTATAGCAAAAAATTTGTACTAAAGAATATCATATTATATGTTCATTGTGTAGATCTATTTATGTGGAGTCTAACAAAATTAAATTTTCTATTTTATGATTTACTATGATTTTTCAAAGATTTAGCCGAAATAATTAAAAAGGAAAAAGACAAAACCACCGTCGCTATAGCAAAACCACTATTCACGGTAGCAAAACCGTTTTCGAAACTGCTCAGGATGGTAAAATGCACGGTTTGAAAAATTGAGGGAGATGATTTGTCCGATTTTGTAGTTGAGGGAGGAAAAATAGACTTTTATAAAAATTAAGAGAGGAAAAGTAGACTTTTTTTTCTATTAGAAGTGGGTATGGATGGCGAGTCTGGCGACGTAGGCCCAGCCCATACAAGACCCAGGTGAATGGAATTATTAAATGGATTATTAATTCCCGATTCACTTTACGATTCGTGGTCACTTTGAGAGAGGGAGTACCAGAGCAGTTTCCAGCCAAAATAATACTGCCATAAATAAATACGGTGTAAAAGAAAACACACTTATTTAGTGGGGCACACCATTTTTGTGTCTGTATTTTTAGATGACCGATGCACGACACTACCGGTTCCAATCCAAATAGCTATAAGGGATCCTCCAATGCGAAATGGCGAGTAACGTAGTGATGCAAACAGTGGAAAGCTGTAATAACAGATGGATCGGTATCGGTAATATCAACCTTGCAATGTCACGAATTAGTCTCTAGTATAGGTGGACTTGATTGCTTTTCTTAATTCCTTCAATTCCTTGTTTAGAATGGAGGACGACGACTTAGCTTGTTGGATCGTGATATGGCATATATACTCTATGTAGAATGTTCTTGTTATCTGGCTGCTAGCTAGCCGCAGTTAGTACTCTGTATTTGACTAGTTATTTGGTCGAACATAATCTGGGTAGTACACCGACTGACCAAATGAGACAAGGGGCAGGCTATGAGCACCAGGCTACGAGTCTGTTCGCTTTTTTAAAAAATTATGGCTGAACGTACTGTTAACTAATTTGTTATGAGAGAAAAAAATACTGCTAAATAATTGACAACAAATAAGCTCAAACGAACATGAATCCTCTGTAAAATACAATCCCACATGCCAATACCTTAAGACATTTACTATTTATTTGTTGATAGATTTTTTTGGTACTAAATCTGTTAGATTTCTATATATTTGATTGTGCTTTAGGATTTATGCTATAACTATCTGGTGTGTCTCGTTTACAAAAAATCAGATTTGACCACATAAACTCTGTCGATAGATAAATAGACATCGCCCTTGAATTAATTGAAGTGCGATGGAAAGGATGCTTATGTTGTTTCAGCTAGCAACGTGATTTATTTATATTTATACATCATATAATAAAGTACTACTACATGGCATACCATATACCAGCGCTGAATTATTGGGAGTTCGCCTTGTCCAATATATATAGTGGCCAATGCAATCATGCAATGCAACCACGGACATGATTCATGTATGAAAAATGTAACAGACGGCTTCAACGACTGGGGGATCATCTCGTTAGCTAGCTAGCTGTCTAATAGTTTTAATCCGCACAAATCCTTTTCTTTAAGCTTCCGGAATCGGAAAAAGTAAATTACGAAATGGATGCAAATAAAGCAGGTCGCTTTCATGTCGGAGAGCCTTTCCGCTGTGTGATGTGCTCCCCCTCACCAGCTGCCATCCCTTGGCGTTGGCGAGCTGGCGTTGATGCGCCCACGTCGCCTTCCTCTCCGGCGGGGTCGGGGCCCGTGGCTATATACATGCGCACGCATCGCATCGCATCGTGCAGCGGCACCGACACCGACACCGGCGCCGACGCAAAGCACCACAGAGAGGGCGCCGGATGCCATGGCCGCCGTCGCGGGCGCCGTGACCCTGACCATAGCCGCCGCCTGCACGGCGGCCGTTCTGTCCCTAGCGTCGTCGTCGTCGTCGTCCGATGATGAGGCCCGCACCCGCAGCGTCGCCACGTCGGGAGCGGAGGCGGGTTCGCCGCTGCCGGCCCCCCCGTCGTCCCACCACGAGTGCGCGGTGTGCCTGTCCGAGCTGCCGGCCGGAGCCGGCTCCCGACCACAGGCGGCGGTACGGGCGCTGCCGGCGTGCGGCCACGCGTTCCACGCGGACTGCATCGGGCGGTGGTTGCCGCTGCGCCCCGAGTGCCCTCTCTGCCGCCGCCCCGTGCTGCTCGCCGCCGGAGGACAGCAGGCGGCAGCGCCTGCGTGGGCGCGGCCGGCGACGACGATAGCGTGCGGCTTCGGCGACGGGAGGGTGGTGTGGACGCGCAGCCCGTCCGCCAGACAGTAACTAACTAAACTAAACTGTTCGGTTAGAGGCTTTTGGATTATTTTCAGCAGAATTTGATTTGTATTTGTACTCCCTCCGTATAAGATGTACAAGTTGTTTTGGACAAGGTTTAGGTCAAACATTGAAAATATAAATCATCAATAACTTTTAAATAGTTGAGGTTATAAATGTAAAAATTATATAAATAGATTTGTCTTGAAAAATAATTTTATAAAAGTATACATATATTATTTTTTTAAATATTTTTATAACAATAAGAGGTCAAAGTTATGTGTCGCTGTTCTAAACGACTTTTAAATCGGAGGGAGTACGTGGTTTCATACTTTTATGATGTGTTCTGCTTCTGCATGAAAATTTGTCTGTGGGTAAATTGGCTAGGCCAAAACAAAAGGTCAATTAAGAACACTGAATATAGTGTACGTGTTTCTTCGGAACTGCTAGAATGGCAGAGCCTGTTTGGAAGAATTGCACAGGGCCGGGAAAAAACTCTATGAACCTGTAAATTCTGCTTGTATAATACTACATATAAAGTACACTGGTAACTATGTCATCTATCAATTCTGATACTCAACCACTGAAGCATCATCTCTCGGACATCAAAAGAATCAGAGAACCCCATGACAGGAGTGGCCGGGAGATTTTCGCTTCGCAGATCGCAGCAACCGAACAACCACAGGCCACAGCACTGAAACGATAGTATTTTGCATCGGTGCATATCTTGTGTCTGATTTGATCCCCAAACATGCCATGCTTAATTTTGAAGTTTGTCTGATGAATTTATTTATATAAGATGTACCAAGAGTCTAGAAAACTGGAACGAGAATTTGCAGAGCGCAGGAGATCATACGGATCGTTTTGTTAGCTTGTGGCCCACACACGTCAATATGCAATGGGCTAATGGGCCTTCTAGTGCCCGGTGCGTCAAACTCAAAACCGAGACCATGGAAACAGAAAGGAGATCGATTCGAGCTCACCAAGGGCGAAATCGAGCGTAGGAAGGACGCGGACACGGCTGACGTCGAAGAATGGCGGCCGGAACCCTTCCTGCAGGTTCGGCGTCGGTTAGGGAGTCACTGGAAGCACCATAAACTATAGAGAACGAACCTGCGGCTTCGCAAGGGCTTCACAAACCTCGACAACAACTCACCCGAGCACGAACGCCACGAAAAACGAGGTTCACCGAGGCGGATTGGCCCCGGGTTCGCAGAGATCCGAAAAACGGCAACGGTAGGGCTAGGGCTCAACTCGGTGTGCGTCTAAGCAAAAAGGGGGTTGCGGGGGAGATCGCGAAGCTATATAGGGTGTTAACTTGGCTCAAACCCGCGAAATCCCGGTGATTCGGGATTTGCTCCTGCGTCCCGTTCGGTCACGGTTGGGAGGAGGAAGAGAAGCAGTGCGCTGACAAGTGGACCCCAGGTGGCAGCGAGAGAAAGGAAAAGGACAGGCGCGCGCTGGGGAGGAGTTGGGCCATGGGGAAACTGGGCTGAGGCGAGGGGGAAAAGCTGGAGTTTTTCCCTTTTTCTTTTTTTTTCTTTTGTTTTGTTTTGTTGTTTTTTATTTCAAAGCCTTTTCAAAACAATTTAAAATCAGTTTGAAAATATTTTAACTTTCCCCAAAATCACACAACACAATGAAAATAAATGCTCCAATATGAATGCACAACAAGTTGCTACATCCTATGATAGATTTTAATTTAATGAAAAATATTATTTTTCCTATGTTTCATGAGCACCAAAATACAAGATTAAATCATTTTTCACCTATTTCAAAAGTTTTAAATTTTTGGGTGTTACATTATCTCTAAGAATATCCTATTTTTTCCTCCCTAAAATATATAGTTTTATAACTCTTAAAAAGGTATTGGAAAAAAAGGCCATGTTCAAGAGTTTCAATAACCCACTCCTAAAGTAGAAGACAATTTTACATCAGGAATTTTATACTATTTGTAAATTATTATAACCACTTATATATATTCTTTCTCTCTCGTATATTTGCATGAAGAAGCCTTTCTTACTTTCTATTCTTTCCCATATCCTTCCACCTTTAGAAGACGACGCCTGGAAGAGTGATGCGCGCTAAAGGCTACACGCATTTTTACGCATGTTGCCGACCTATTTACCAATTGCCAATATATGAGGAAGTGATATGTTATACTTTTGGAGATGATTTTTTTCTTTTTTACCCAAAAAATATGGTCAAAGAAGGAATATGTGGTACTCTTAGAGATGCTCTAAGTTCTGATGGTTAATGACAACTATGCAATTGTGGTTTACTTGTGTTTTGAAGGACCAACTTGGAAGTTAGGGGAATATGACACTCAATTTTGATGGGAGGAAATCGATGACTTAGATTGAATACCAAGGGCCTTTCTTAAGCCTAGTATCAGAAAGGAGATGAAGGATACTTGGATAGATATGTTTTGCTACTCCCTTTGTATTTTTTTAAATGTTATATTTGGTTTGTCGTACGTCAAACATATATATGTCTTTGACCATTGATTAAAAAAAATATAGTTTCATGTTATAAGATTTATATTTTTAGATTTATTATGAGATACTACCATAATATATAATTCATATATTATGAAATTAAACTACAAGGATTTAGTACAAATTAAATGTGATACTTAAAAAAACGGAGGGAGTAGCTTTTAGTCTTTGACCGTAGTATATGAAGGGGAGAATGAGATCTAGTAGTTTGGCCTTTTGAGTTCCATGAGTGTAGAGAACTAGAGATGCACATCTAGTGAAACAAATGTTCCTCAGAGCTAGTCCATGCGGAGAGGAACCCAAGAAACCATGGTTGACTCAAATCCGAGCAAGGACGAAGAAGCTATGGAGCAAAAAAAAAGAAATCTACAAAGACAAGACTATCCACGTGTCCAATTTTTGAATTGGCCGGAAAAAGTATGTTTGGAATCCCACGTAGGGCTTTGGTGCAGCTAATATTCAAAATAGGCAACCAAAAGGTTTGATGGTGGTAGTCTAGAATTGTTCCTTGCTTACAGATTATTATGTCTTGGACTATATGAATTGTTGATCGAGATCTTAAATAATGTCTTTAGAGGGTAGATCATGGATGGATTGTAGAAACACTTGCTCTAACTTGTAGCAGGCTTTGGGTACTCCAGCACACTAAAGGGAATGAAGCAACCTCTTCTTCCGTCGGACTGTCCGATGCATGCAAATCTTGACTGGCCACCATCTTTATGTTATGCATAGAATGATACGCTCTTCTCACTGGATCATCTGGCATACACATTTCCATAGTGTTGCACAATGCATGGCCAAGTATCTGGACACCACATGATGATTTGTTGGCCTTCTGCCTTCATGCCAGACCATCCAGTCAGTGCTCCCGTGCATATTCGGGCACGGAATATTCCTCTGAGCGCTTTTGTTTATTGTTTGACGCTCTTCTTTAGTTCTTTTCTTCTGGCCAGAATGTATAAGTCCTTCTTCACCGTTTTTTTTCACCATTTCTTTTCTTGCATCCGTAGGAGTAGGACCATCTAACACATCTTTAGCACACGTGTTAGTCATACGCTTGTGTTGTTATCTCAATCAGCAAAACTAAGGCTGATGAAAGCATCGTTGGGTTCATAGTGTTTCATTGCTCCAATAAGGACGACTTAGGGGTGACAAAACTCTAGCAACGATAAGTAAATATTCCTAGTGTTTCATTGCTAGCTCCCACAGTAACTTAGTTATGGATGCGCTAAATTCTTTACAAATTTTCTATTTCACACTAGATTGAAATTCTTCTCCTCTATATTCAAAATTTTGATTTCCGAATTCCCCCTTCTTCGATTCTATAGATCTCGCGAGGCATCCACAAGCCTTTAGGGCTATAAGTTGGGGCTTTAATTTAGGCCTTTTCTCTAGGTGCTATCAGTTGGCCATGCATGCCACAACTATGGTCACCAAAAGCGTGGCGGTGAAATTGAGTGTCAGACTCTTGGCGTGCGCTTGCATACGACCACATACAAGAAACTATGCATAGTTACGGCATGCGAAACATGCTGCAGCTAGCCAGCTACCAAACATAGCGAAAGGCATGCCGTAGTTCTAGCGCAACACGTTGCAGTGGAAACCAAATATGGCCTTTTAGTCAAGATTTAGGGGAGGAGGGGCATACCCTATCTCGTATGTATCTAGAGGGAGCTATGGGAAAGGCAAGGTAGGGATGACAGGGAGGCAACAGGGGGGCACCGCTTGCCGCAGGAGGCAACAGAGGGGCGAGGGCAACCACTAACGACTAGTTAGCATGAGGAGGTCGAAATGACAATGGAGGGAGGCAAGTAGATTCAAGGACAGAGGGATTTGGAGAGGCTTTAAAGGAGGGCTTCGGGCCTTGATGAGGCCAAAGGATGGCAAAAACCAAAACAAGATGATGTGGGTGTTTTACCCGAGTAAAAGTGTCGGGTCATCTGCTTTCTTATACTACTGGAGACTCTAATCACTGTTGGTTCCAGACCTCTCATCACCGCCGGTTTTGGCCCTCAGCGGTGAAAGTCGTTGGTGATAAGAATGGTCATCACCATCTATTGGAAACGAGTGGTGATTATAGGCTATCTTCATCGGTTTGTGTTGTAGAAATTCCAAAATCAGCTCAAAAATTTTATTTTAGCCCCAGTAAGACCCCATTAGCTAGCCACATGGATGCATATCACAAGTAACAAGCCCGATGTTTTTTTGCATGAAAATCCATGCATGGGTGCTAGGATTTGAACTTCAGACCGTCTCGCGCATATCTACTCTAGCCACTCCACTCCTAAGTCACTTGCATGGCATATTCATTCTCCTACTATTCACTGCTCAGTATTTTGGAATGAATATTTTGGACCCTAGATGACATCAGATGAAAAAAGTCGTCAACTACAACGTTGTTGTTGACACCATCTGAGGTCGTTTGACAAATTTGAAATTAAAATCATCAAAACTTCGACCATACTTTTGGGATCTCAAATGATTTGAAATGAGGAAGTCAACAACTACAAAGTTGTAGTTCTCATCGAGATCTACCAAATTTGGTTTTGGTCGATCTTTTATTGGAGGCCATTTGAAAATTTTGAGTTTCAAAATTTTAGAACTTTATATATAAATTTGGGACCATAAATGATTTATAATGAAAAATTGTCAACTAAAAAGTTGTAGATCACATTGAGGTTTATAAATTTTCTTTTGGTCATTTTTTCATTGGAGGTCGTTGTATGATTCAAAACAATTGAATTTCAAAATTTGAGAGCTTCAAACAGAATTCTGAGTGAGTAAATAATTTTAAATGAAAACGTTATCAGCTACAAATTCATAGATCTAGTTGAGATCTGAAACTTTGATATAAAGTTTGTGTTTTTCATCCGACTTTGCTTGAAACAAATTATGGATTTTATTATGCTGCATCATAAGTCAAACCATTGGTGAAAGTGAAAATGTGCCAACCATGACCAACAGTTGATGACACAAACCAATGGTACTGATATTTAGGTTATAACCGTCGGTTTGTGTTACCAACCGGTGGTAATGCCCGCCACCATTTTCACTATCGATATGTGTTATGAAACAGTGATGAAAACTATTTCATCAATGGTTCATAATACGAACCGATGGTGATAAGTATAGTCTTTCTCTCTCTTACACGTTGTCCCAACCTGCTACACAGATGTGTTTTTGTTAGTCTGCTCCACGCATCCATCCTATATGGGTGGAACCATATAAAGTTGAGCCAGGTTGGCTACATGTCTGCATGAGTGTGGGAGCGTGTGCGATGGTGGTGGAGACCTGTTTAGTGACCTGTTAATTGATAAGGAGAAGTAAGACTGATCAGTAACACAAGATGAAACGTGCTGGCTATGGTTCTAGATAATTTTAAATGTGTGGCCAAGTGGCCAGTGATGTAAGGCTACCGGCTAGAGAGCCGATATCCTGCATATTTCATGATGTGGGATGGATAAACAAGCACTTATCGGCAATCATCGGTTATAAATGTAAATAGATCTACTCTATCGATCATCATGGAAACATGCTAAAATAGCATATAAAGATGGGTATAGAAGCTATCAGCTAGAGAGCCGATATCCTGCATGTTTCATGATGTGGGATGGATAAACAAGCACTTATCGACAATCATCGGTTACAAATGTAAATAGATCTACTCTATCGATCATCATGGAAACATGCTAAAATAGCATATAATAAAGATGGCTATAGAAGCTCATAAATACTGATTGAGGCATATATAGACCGACTTTAAATCAAGATAAAAGTGATTAAAAGCATGTAAACAACCAATGCATGAACTCAGACGCTGGCTATCGGCTAACTTGCCGATTCCAGCGTATAAAAGGGTCGCAGCACGCTAACACTCAACCATCGATATGGATAGACCCATGAACCTATCAGATCTACTCCGTTACACCTACTAGTGGGGATTTTTAAGAAACATTACACCCCGCCAGTGGTAAAGGTAACAGCATAAACCATCAAAGAACATGGATCTACTCGTGTCAATGGAATCGTGAAAGCCTGCCGCGATCAAGAAAGCTCAGGCTATCGCGGCTAAACAGCGATGCAGACATAGCATGTTTTCAGAAGCTTGACCATAGGCAGGTCTTGCTAGCCAGCAATCTCTAATCTATGATGCTAACACTAGAGATCGTACCTAGCTAAACGAGGCAGTCGTCATTATAAAACTTCTAGATTGGATCTCGTTGGCTAACAAACTTTTCCTATGGCCGAGCACGCCCTGACCACATGCTATCTTCGACTAAGATCAGATTAAACCAGCAAGATTGGTAAAAACCATCATCAATGCAAGATGCTAACAGTGTAGAGTAATAAATATGACGATCTAACCTGAATTAAACATTGAATAGAGCATGATCTAAGCTGATCTTAATCTGGTAGTGATTTGTGCTATAGCCTATACGAGACTGAACTTAACCAATGCAGCTGTATAAACTACGCAATTCACCTATGAGGGATCAAACCTAACCGAGACAGCGACACAAATAAACACAAATCGATAACTAGCTTATATCAAGCTCGTAGCAGAGATCTGTCACACCCATATTTTAAGAACAAAATAGGATACATAAAAGACTCATATGTGCCCCAGAAACAGTCGCACACATAAGTAGACAAATCTCAAATGTACCTTTGCAGTGTTTATTACATAGCGGAACATAATAAATCACATAGTCTTATACATGAATGAAGCATGAAGTAAACAACGCTCTCGACGGAAGCACCACACAGAGACAACATTGACTGGTTGACTCCAAGCTAATACTCGTAACGGTAGTCCTCATTTCAACCATCATCATTTGCTTAACCTGAGGTGTTGGGAAATTGCAAGAGTGAGCACATATCGTACTCAACAAGTATAGCTGGGGGTTCATGAGGCTCAAATAGCTGACACGGGTTTGACTGCATTTAGCTTTTAATAGTTGACCGCATGTTTAATCATTGGATAGCAAATATCAAGGTAGCATTAATAATCCCATAACCACATGATCAATGTATACAAGAATTAAGAATACCACATATAAACAACATAATAAACCATCATTTATTATCATTATTCACGTTCATCAGAGTCCATCTATTCCGTCAGTTTTCCGGGCCGCCCGTATCCGTGGGCACGGCTAGTAACCAGATTTAACACTCTGCAGAGGTTGTACATCTTTACCCATGAGTCGTGATTTACCCTTTCGCCCGAGGTTGCAAGTCTCTTAACCCCCTTCCTAGGGAGGTCGGCAGGGATCACTATGAAG
>Ga0182004_10002497_pt1 | contig 14338 bp, 5 predicted proteins | sample Sormic07211540_1_FD_120479 | JGI IMG/M metagenome (GOLD analysis project Ga0182004, IMG submission 120479) | Endophyte microbial communities from Sorghum bicolor roots, Mead, Nebraska, USA - 072115-40_1 MetaG | ecosystem: Host-associated > Plants > Roots > Unclassified | place: USA: Nebraska...
CAAATTTTGAATTCGAAATATTTCAAATTAAAAGTAGAAAAGTAGAAAACGGTCGAAAAATGTCAAAACCGTTTTCTACTTTTATATTTGAAATACGAAACATCTAAAATACGAAAACGAAAACGATAAAGTCGGACAAAAAAAATATAAATTCGATCGGATCAAATATAGAAAGCGGTTCGGTTCGGTTCGGAATATTTCCGTCCCGTTTTCATCCTTACCTGCAGCTGCAGAAACATGAGATTTTTTTTTCCCGTTTTTCAGACATGGAATTAAAATTCATGCTGTGCAATGCTGCTCTGCATAAGACACTGAAACTTTGCTGTAAGTTCTGGGGTTTAAAATTCCCTGAGTTCCTCAAACACTTAGGGCCCGTTTAGATCCTTGGAATTGATTTCATTCTAATAATTACAGTTTACGCACAGATTAATTAAGCTAACATAGTTGTATTGTATAGGAATATATTAGTATATTTATTGTTAGGCATACAAGGGACATACTTATATATATGTTGCATTTCTATTGTAGGGAAGTGAATTGAAGAGTCGATCTGCTATAAGTTGGAGAACAGAATTATAGTATATAGTGATCTACATATAATTCATTTCCATCTCTCACTCTATGAATTTGAGATAGGCTTATTTGTGAGCTTGAGAATGTCGTGAAATGTTAAATTCTAAGCCAAATAGTCTAATCGATTATGTAGATTCAATTCCTCCAGAATGAAGGAATCCAAACGGCCCCTTTTAGGAAAGAGTTGTAGTACCAATCTTTCAGTGCACATTCAAGCTAAGTCAGAATGTCAGATGCTGGTTTCCCTTTCGCCACCTTACAGATCATTGGGGTTGGAATTTTGAACGGCCAACTTACTTCAGAGAAAGAACAAGCACTAGTGTCTTGGACCAATTGGGAGATGAGCTGAATTTCTGGGATACCCTGCTTTGTCATTACTTTCTTGTTAGATATCCATTTCCTGATGCCCCGAGGTCACACATCACGTAGTTTCTTGCTTCTGAGAGTAACAGCTCTTGCAAACTGAAAGATACTACAGAAATTCGGCGGGTCGCCTTCATGGTGCACAATCATTTATCAACGGACAATTCAGTTACTTTGTTGACACCCCTGAAACCAACGGTTGCTAAGGATACAGGTCTCCCTCTCACTTTGTTTAGATATCATATCTTTCAGATTGGAATCTCTAAAGAAATCGATTTGTTAAAGTAGTTTGTCATAGTTCAGGGATTACGAAGCATTTAACAATATTCTGTGCTTCAACTAACATGTGATTGTTTAAGAAAGCATACGGCCAAAATCTTTCAGGAAATTGCTACTTGCAACTTGCAACTTTTTAAGGGAAATGCTGGAGATTCAGACTCAAAGCTGTTGAGTATAGGGGAGCATTGCTCTGCATCATTGCAGGATTAGTTATTTGGTCACGAGGTTTTGTTCTTCCTCTCCTGAAGAGAAATCTCCAGTTTCCTACATGCTGCTAGTCAGCAAGCACATGATCACCGATAAGATATCGTGATGTGAGCAACTGTTACGAGAACATGACAAGTTGTTCTTGCACTTTTTTGGGGCATCAGGGGGATAACTTATTTTTCTATGCTTCCAATGAAAAGTGAGGAGCATGGTCAAGATGATAGGCTAGTTTAGGTGAAGTGATAAAGGAGAGGACATCGTGTTTCGGATTGTTCTATAGTACAATGTGATGTTTGATAAGCACAAATCTTAGTTGACATCTCAGTTTCTTTTTATTTTTTCTTTTTTGATATGCTCTGGATAATCCAGGGACTATTTTTGTTCCTTTTTTATGCTTTATCAAGGCAGAATTCCTAGTTGATATCTCTAGGAGGGCTCTTTTCCCACCAGCTGACTGAAATACGCTACCATTGTCAGGGAGTTTTCCTGTGAATCAAGGTCATGTTCATGCTCTCTGTTGTGGAACAGGGAACTTGGTAGCCTTGAACTTTGGTTGGAGAACAACTGTCTTATTATCTCTGAGAACACAGGTTGGTGCCTTGAACCAATTGAGAGATGAGCTGAATTTGTAAGCTTCCTGCCTTGTCTGTACTTGGTTATTCCTTTTGCAATTGCTGAGTCAAGACAAATGGTTTTGCAAGATATAGAAATTCAGTGAGAGACAAAGCTCAATCAATTGAGTCCAGGGAAGCATTCCCTGCATTATAACATTATTACTATTTCCCTTCACATTAATCATTTCTGATTATTACCAACAGCAACTACTTTGGCTTTGTGATTGTCACCCTCTTGAATGGTTTGTGTGCCAACTGTCGTCTTGAAATGTACCTGTAATTTTCAATGCTTGTCCAAAAGGAAGTTGCTGCACGCATGGCTGTACATTAAATAACTGTTGTTACCATAGGCTTAAATTCAGTTCCTTACTGCATGTCTGCATTAAGAAATGCACGATTTTCTTTTGTGGTTGCTAACGATACAGGTCTCCCTCTCACTTTGTTCAGATATCATATCTTTCAGATTGGAATTTCTCAAGAAATCGATTTGTTAAAGTAGTTTCTCATAGTTTAGGGATTACAAAGCATTCAATATGTTTCGTCAAAAAAAAAACGAAGTATTCAATAATATTCTGTGCTTCAACTAACATGTGATTGTTTAAGAATGCATATGGTCAAAATCTATATGTGTTTAAGGAAATTGCTACTTGCAGCTTTTTAGGGGAAATGCTGGATATTCAAATCTCAAAGCTGTTGAATTTAGGGGAGCATTGCTCTGCATCATTGCAGGATTGATTATTTGGTCACAAGTTTTTGTTCTTCCTCTCATAAAGACTAATCTCCAGTTTCCTGCATGCTGCTAGTCAGCGAGCATATAATCACCGATAAGATATCGTGATGTGAGCAACTGTATTGAGAACATGACAAGTTGTTCTTGCACTTTTTTGGGCATCAGGGGGATAACTTATTCTTCTATGCTTCCAATGAAAAGTGAGGAGCATGGTCAATCAGATAGGCTAGTTTAGGTGAAGTGATAAAGGAGAGGACACCGTGTTTTGGATTGTTCTAGGATTGATTATAATGTGATGTTTGATAAGAACAAATCTTAGTTGACATCTCCAGTTTCTTTTTCATATTTGATATGCTTTGGATCATCCTGGGACTGTTTTGGTTTCCTTTTTATGCTTTATCAAGGCAGAATTCCTAGTTGATATGTCTAGGAGCGTTCTTCTCCCACCAGCTGACTGAAATACGCTCCTATTGTCATGGATTTTTTTTTTTTGGTGAATCAAGGTCATGTTCATGTTCATGTTCTCTGTTGGGGAACAGGGAACCTGGTAGCCTTGAACATGGGTTATTCCTTTGTTCATAAAATAACTGTCTTATTATCTTTGAGAAGTGAGAACACGTGTTGGTGTCTTGAACCAATTGGGAGATGAGCTGAATTTGTAAGCTTCCTGCCTTGTTAGTACGTGGAAATTCAGTGAGCAACAAAGCTCAAATCAATTGAGTCCAGGGAAGAAATTCCCTGCATTATAACATTACTACTATTTCCCTTCACATTAATCATTACTGATTGTTACTGACAGCAACTACTTTGGCTTTGATATTATCACCCTCTTGAATGGTTTGTGTACCGACTGTCTTCTAGATTGTAATTTTCAATGCTTGTCCAAAAGGAAGTTGCTGCACGCAGGTTGTACATTCAGCAACTGTTGCTACCAATTATAGGCTGAAAATCAGTTCCTTACTGCATTGAGACATGCACGATTTTCTTTTGTGGTTATTACATTAGCATCGCGGCAGTTATTTGAACCAGTTGTGTGTCTGTGTCCAAACTATTTGTCAGCAATAGAAGCGTATTTATGGTTGCATTTGTTCGGTTACGAATTCATGTTGTCGACATCTATGGTCGCTTTCATGGAGTGCTATAACATCAATATATATACTTTCCAGTTGCACAGCCTCCCTGAAATGAAATGAACGGTTGCTATGAACACAAGCCTCCCTGTCACACTTTATTCACTATCATATCATTCAGGCTGCACCCTAGCGTTCATTCAACTGAAAGCCAAATTGGCTGGAACAAGATGCGTTCAGCTATGGAAATAGAAAACCTTTTCTTTTAATATTCATCTCATTATTAAAGAACAATACCAGAACAGAGGCACAAATGTTACTCCAGAAAAGGAAATAGCTTCTTTTTTGTAACCGGATTCACAGGCTGTTTCTGTGCTCTGCTAAATTCTGAGCCAGACAAGAGCCCTGAATAGCTGGATCTGAGATTCTGATCGTGCAGTATGAATAGCCTTTTGTGTACAAGCATGCCAAACAAGTCACTGTATAGTGTGTCCATGATGTGGATGATGGAACTCTTCTGATTGGTTGATGACGAGGATGGAAGTAGTATGGCACGAGCATGCAGATGCTCATACTGCTGTTACTGTGCTAGCTGTGACTGCAATTTGTCAGCTTGTTGGAGAGAGTTGTGTAGTCGAACCTCTAATGGGCTTCATCTTTACAGCCTTTTCAGGTGTATCGAAGCCAGCTTGATCAAACCAAAGATTTGTTTAATAGGAGTTGTCATGATAGTCTCTTGTTAAAATAAAGTTCAGATCGTCAAGTGTCCTTCCACTGATAGAGGCATCCAACTTGCTAAACCCAGCTTTTCTAGAAAAAAAGAGTAGCTAGTAGCAACACCTTTTTGCAAATTGATCTTGACGTGGTGCTGATGTAATGACCAGTTTTAACTTCAAATCCAAGCTTAAGCAGAGGACATTTGGTCCAGATGTCCAGTTCAAGATCGCGTTCGCTTTTATTTTAATTGCTGGTCATGTGTTGAGTGTCTGTTCAGAATACAATTGCATGCAGTCAATCATGGAAATTGCATCCAGCATAAAAAAATGCAGACTTTATGAAGGATAGGTATACGAAATGCATGAGCAGGGGAAAAGAAATCAAGAACACACATGACATCTTCGTAAGCATGGCCTCCTATATATAATGAGAACAATTGGGTACAACCAAACCATAAGCTTTGGGACAGCCAGAAGCTATGATATCCACTGCAGTACTGAGACTAGACCCTGAGAAACTGGAAGAAAACAAATTAGATGAGGTTGCAAAATGTGAGGATAATTAGACAACTAACTTATACTTGCACTTCAAGTGCTGGAGGAACATTTGAGCACTAATTATTTTGCATACATGTGCACCAATTTTTTTTATTCAGCTCAAATGTCCATAAATCACTATTACTAAGGCTCATGTGCATAAAAATGGTGAGATGATGATGCTGGCCACCACCTATTTCTGTCGACCTTCCTAACGAGACTACCTTGCGCTTCGAAAAATTTTCACTCTTCTATCCTGTATCTTCCAAATTTTTTACAAACACGGTGTCTAAAGTCACAAATCCAAGTTATGTAACATTCATAGCATGTTGTCTAAAGTCACAAATCCAATTTATGTAACATCCATAGCATGTTGAGCCAATCAATTGACTTATTCATAGTTTTGTGACAGTGATTGTAGCAGTGCAACTTTGTTTTCGTGTTAACCGTTATATAGAAAGCACTACAATAAAATATTCCTTTTTTTAGAAAACACACTAATAGTCGATTCTAGATGATGAACCTTTTCCCAAATAAACAAGATAGACCTTGATCAAATTAACCTACATACATTATATAACTAGAGTTGTTATGATAATCTCATGTTAAAATAAAATTTTAGTAAAGTTTGGGGCTCAGTTTGTCCATGCACTAATGAAGACATCCAATCTCATGTTAAAATAAAAATTTAATAAAGTTTGGGGCTCAGTTTGTCCATGCACTAATGAAGACATCCAAAATCTAGGCCCCACCTTTGCCATAAGAAAGCCCAAACTGAGCACTACAACAGATCAACAGCAAACCAAAGGGTCAAATAATAACAACAAACCAACAAATAAAACTAGGTAACAATCGAACAACTGAGACCACTATCAACAACAAACGGTTGGAATATGATATCACCACAGACCGCACAATACCTTCTCACATTAGCCAACTATATACCACATATATGGCAATCCCCCACATTATCTAAAATAATATGGCAATCCACAACCTCCACACATTATTGCCCACCATTATACACTACCATCACTAAAAACCTAGCCAAGTGGAAATGCCATTGTCAGACAACTACTATGCAGGGCTAACTATCATGGTCCATTGCAAGCCATAATGTAGTCGTCATATCATCAGATCTGCTTGCACCACCTCTTGGTGTTGTCCTACTCTGAACTATCTCTTGCCATGTATGGCTAGCCACCATAGTAAGTTGTCAGCTGCCAATCCAAAATGTGAGCTTCAACAACCTAGCTCTTTCCCAATCACATTAGCTCTCGACAACCTAGCTAGCCCATTGAAGATAGTATAAGTGTCTCTCGGGTCCTCAAGTCCCTAGTGGAAAGACTCGTATAGATCTTCTTCATGCATTTCAACTTGCCACAACCTCCCGTGCATGCCTCTTTGCCAAATTCATAGTCACCACACATGCATGGCACCGCTAAAACTATCACCCTACAATTGTCATATTGAAGTTGTGCCCAAACACTGCTCCAATGCCCTTGACCTAGCCGCCTTTCACCATCGATCGAGGACACCCATTGATCCACCCTTGAGCTCTTGATTTGGTATCCACCCTTCAAAACTCAACACCCACACCCATCGACTAAGGCACTACTACACAATGGCAGCCTTCAGCAAAACAACACATCACCCACAATAATAAGCTTTAGCTGCACACCTTGACCTACAGGGTTTCACTATCTGCCATGCAAACACTAGCTAGGTAGCTACTATCCAAACAACACTAGACAACACTCCACCAGATGCTGACAATGACCACTTCCTCTTTCCTCTATGTAGTTGAGAATCCTAGTGAATCAACTTGAGTTTGGTCCATTAGGGATTGCATAATAATATACGCCTTTGTGTTTGACTACCTTTTGAAAAGCAACTGAGCGACAAAATAAACCACCTCTAGGAAAAGAAAATTTGAGAAAGTGTATGAAAGGAGGTGTGTGGGAGCATCATTTGTGCATTGGTGTCACAGCCATGTCCATTATGTAATCCTAGCCATAGGAACATATCCAAATAGGGGAGCTCAAGGCCCTTTACCTTCTACATACATGTGGACAATATGAGAGTGGAGTGGAAGTAATCAAGAATGAAATAGAGGATAGAAGGTGGAGAGGGAAGAACACATGGAAGTCAACCCCATAGGTCTTTGCTTGGATCCACCACTACCTAAATGCATTGTTGACAGGCAACAACTAACCATTCAATGGTTTGAGGAATGTGGAGGGAGAGGACAGGGGACAATGGGCGATGACTTGAGGAATTGGAAGGGTGGTGGACATGGAAGGGCGGGCAATGAGATGGTTAGGAAACACAAGTGTGGGGCAGCTCACGGTTAGGATGAAGTGGGAGTAGGATTTTTGGTCTCTTATGGAATCCGGTGGGCTTTCTAAGGTGGGATTTTCTATTGGGCCTATCATGGTCACTTTGGTGGATGGGGTAAAAAAAATGGGTCACATATAGATCCACCTCACCTAAATATGAGATTCCATAAATATAGTTGGATGAAGGCTCTTTGTTTCCATCCCATTCCAGCAAACCCCAACCTGCACCCTTTTTTTTGGATTTTCCAAAAATACAAAAAATGGGGAGGGTAAGATATGGAATAGGGGAGAATCAAGATGAGATTGACCCATCCTGTTTTCTACCCTAGTCTTATAGTGTTAGCAATATTGATTTTTATCTTTGAAACTTTAGTCTGATAGTAGCAATAAATTTTACCCTCGAGTTGAATTGAATCTCTCGTGCTTGTCGTATTTTAATTTACTCTACTTTTATATTTAAAATAGGGACTTTTAAAGTGTATCATTTAGAAACAAGTATAGCATAGTTTATGTTCAATGTTATTTTTTATAATAGATTGTATTGACATTTGTATGTTGATTGAGGGATATTTTGGTTTATTAAATTAGATATAGTTCAAAAAGTTACTTTCTTCTATGTTTCATAATGGAAAATATGGTAGTCTAAAAGAAAATTTAAGGAGTTACTTTGTGTTATCTTTCAAAATGTTAAAAGGGCAATATACATGCAAATTTATGAGTTGTTTTAAGCTATAACTTTATAATGGTAAAGATAGGTGATTTTTTATAAATATGGCTACTATTAGCTGGAGATTAGAATGTACCAAATTTAAGATTAGATGTGTTGATTATTGTGATAACTTGTAGGCAATGTCAACAGTAAACTTCTATGCTATGAGATTTCTATTTCTACTTCTTTTGTTTGAATCTTTTTTAGATGTACCATATTTTCCAAGTATTTTTCAATTAGTTACATAACAATTTGCTACTCTCTCTATTCTTTTTTTATAAGATGCACATGCATAACAAGATCAAAACTTTAAAACCTTTGACCAATAATTTAGCTAAAATTTTTAATTATTATAATAAAAACTTGATATGGTTAGATTTGTAGTTAAATGTACTATATAATTATCATAAATTTATAAGTAGAAATAATATAATAAAATAAATAAATGGTTGAAGTGTCATTTAGCGGATCGTATCATGTCAAAGTGCATCTTATAACAGGGGAAAGAGGGATCAGTAACAATATATATATATATATATATATAATAAGCACACACACAATCAACATATCTGCAGCACTACAGTTCTAGGCAAAATTAACTAAGCACACCAATGTATTGTAATTGTACATATACACCTCCAAATCACAAAAGGAAAAAAAAAAGCCAAAAAGAATTCCATATGATTTACAAGCAGCGTCCTAGTCATGTCAGAAATCTTGGCAGCTATGCCATGCCCTAACTACATCTCCTAGCTCATGTTTCAGCTCTTCCCAACCAAACCCTTGTTCCTCCCCGTCGCCGTCTCCGTCGACCACCTCAAGCCGCAGCTCGACGAGCATCAGTGGTGGCGCCACCTCTGACATCTCAACCGTCATCGCCGACAGCCCTAGCAGGCCCCCCAGCGGCAGGCAATCCACTCCTTTCTTACCTACCACAACATACCCGAGCTTCCCGCCGGCGCGGCCGAGCTCCTCCAGTGTACGCTCCGGCGACGCCGTCGTCATGAACCTCTTCTCTCGGTTCCGCTGGTCGAACAAGCCGGACAGATCGAGGCCGGACGACATGGAGATGATGTCGAAGGCGTTCATGGCCGGCGCCTGGAACGCCAGCGCGCGCTCCTGCTGGCCGTTGAGCAGCGCACCGAGCTGCGAGTCGACGCTGAGCGAGCGCTTGAACCAGGGGTGCGTCGTCAGCGTCTCGACGGCGACGCGGGTGGCCGGGTTTGGATCGAGCAGGCGGCTCACCAGCCGGCGCGCCGGCTGCGACACCCACTCCGGGAACTCGAACTCCCGGCGATGCGCCTTCCGGCACATGTCGGCGATGTTGGAGTCGTCGAAGGGGAGGTGTCCGGCGAGGAGGACGAAGAGGATGACGCCGCAGGACCACGCGTCGGCCTTGGCCCCGTCGTAGGCCTTGCGGCGGAGCACCTCGGGCGCCGCGTATGCAGGGGTGCCGCAGGCCGTGTGGAGGCGGCCGTCGTCGCGGAGCGAGTCCGGGAGCGCGGAGAGGCCGAAGTCGGAGACCTTGAGGTTGCCGTCGCCGTCGAGGAGGACGTTCTGCGGCTTGACGTCGCGGTGCGCGACGCCGCGCGCGTGGCAGTAGGAGAGCGCGGCGACGAGCTGCACGAAGACGCGGCGCGCGGCGTGCTCGGGGAGGCGGCGCCGCGGGAGCGCGGCGAGCCTGGACAGCAGGTCCCCGCCCGTCGCGAGCTCCATGACGAGGTAGATCTTGGCGCGCGTGGCGAGCACCTCGTGGAGGCGGAGCACGTTGGGGTGGCGCAGCCGGCGCATGGCCGTCACCTCGCGGAGCACGCGCGGCGCCATGCCCGCCGTGCCCATCACCTCGGCCTTGTCGAGCACCTTCACCGCCACGGCCTCGCCGCCGCCGTCGACCGGCCGCGCGAGGTAGACCTTGGCGAACGTCCCTCGTCCCAGCAACCTACCTAGCTCGTACTTGCCGAGCAGGCTCTTGCCCTTCTTGTTGCTCCCCTTGCTCTTGCTGTCCATGGCGTCCATGGGCAACAGCAACAGCGAGGCAAGCAGAACACCCGTCTTAGTGCTATGGTAATGAGATGGGCGCGCGACGGAATTAGGTGAAAATATATGTCGGGTTGGTGCCGTTTTTATATGGGCGACGAGTTGGGTATGCAAGGTGCCGTTTTTGTTTCTAAATCCGATAACTGGGGTTTCATTAATTAACCATGATTAGCATTTCCAATCGGACTTGGCACATAATAAGTAATAATATATATACTTCAAGGCCTTGTTTAGTTCAACCCAAAAACCAAAAAAATTTCAAGATTCTCCGTCACATCGAATCTTGCGGCACATGCATGGAGCACTAAATATAGACGAAAATAAAAACTAATTGCACAATTTATCTGTAAATCGCGAGATAAATCTTTTAAGCCTAGTTACTCCATGATTAGACAATGTTTGTCAAATAAAAATGAAAATGCTACAGTTTCGAAAACCAAAAAGTTTTCGGAACTAAACAAGGCCTTGGTGGGATTCTTCAAAAATATAATGTACTCGGTGGGCTTCGATTATATATTATATGTTAACCATGATTAGAAATTGGGTTCCTTATTCGCAGCAAAAAAAAAAGTTCCTTGTGTTGGAATATGTTCACTAGGGAAGTCCTTGATTTGACACGGTAATTTGTGGTGGAACATTTTCATAAGTGTCATCCCCGTCTAAGTGCAACACCTGGACCCCATTTTTGCATAGTTGTTCTTTGTTTCACTTCAATGAGCAGCTATACTGGTGAAGTTGAACTATTTTTGTGACCCTGTTTGACAAAATAACTTTGCATGATGAACAAAAATAAGAATAAATTACCATAATGCCCTTAGCCTTCTCTTTTCTTTCTCTATTTTTCCATTTTTTTTTTCTTCCAAGGTCTTTCTTCCCGAACCTGATACCCATGAGTCCCGACATCTAAGACACTCAGGCGTCCGCATACCCATCCCAGCAGCCACACGGTCGTGCCCCTGGTGGTCATGTCGTCCCCCTTAGCCTCGCGCTCGTGTCCCTAGTGGTCCCCGCTCTTGTGCGCTCCCTCCCCGAGCGGTGCAAATCCGGTCTTTGAGAGTATTGGGGCCCATATTTGTGTGATGACGCTATGAAAAGCTACTATTTTTAGCCATGTGCCACTCTAGAGTATATCAACCACCTACTTAAGTATTTTCATATGATTTTGTAATAGAGTATATCAACCACCTACTTCAAAAGAAAATACTTAGGTAGTATAACTCAAGACCTAATAGTTCAACTTGACTATCTTAATTATTTGTAACCATGGAGCGACTAGCTAGAATTCATGCATCAAAAACCATGTATAGTTAAGACTTGGAAAATATAGAACCAAACTACATATGTGAGAACGTGACTATGTGAAGTCAGGCTCAGGTTCGAATTACTGACTTGGCATTTATGCTCGTATTTTCAAAGAATAATTGTTTTATTGGTAAACAATATCCTTGTCAACAACGAGATGTACTTATATGTTGAGTTTGTCAATTCAAGACTTGACGACCTAGTAGTCTCTTAAAAGCTTCATATGGGTAATGTATATATGTATGTACTTTTTGAGAGAACTGGAGGGGCTTTCGCCCGTGCAGAGATTTATCGAAATAGAGGTTCACAACTTACAAGATCCAAAATTTACAAAAACTGAGCGGAAGCCTTTTCCCAGTGCACTCATAGGGGTGAATATATAAATACATGTATGTGAGCACCTTCCTTTGTAATATCTTGCAATAAATAGTACATATTCGAAATTCTGAAAAAAAAAAAATAACAATAGGCGATTATTTCTATGATGGTACCACAAACCTACTGCCTATATGATCACATATTCATACCGCTCTTACACACACATAACTTGATCTAAGGTTGCGGACTATATATGAAAAAAAGTCAAGGTATTGATGAGTAAGGCGTGAAGTTGTCGTGCTTGTTCATTTACCTTTGATTAGTGATTTTTTGGACACTACTTGATGACAACTAAGGTGGTGACCAGTCCAATTAATTAACTTGGTTATAATTTATAACTACAGCCCAAATGATAGTACCTTTGCTTGCACTAGTCCAGAAGGCCATACACATTAGCATGAAATTTAATAAAGGTAGAAGATATCCTGGTAAGCATGCATAGATCCATATGGTTAGAACTAATTTGGTAAAAAAGCTTGCAAGTTGATATCTCGTTGGTTCATACTTGTCTTATTTTAAGCACTCCCAATGCAGAAACTATCGTGGTTTCTATATATATTAATTGTAGTGCCACCTAAGCATTTTGCTGATGTGGCAAGAAAGTTATTGAAGAGAGAGAGAGCAAAAATCATAGAAACTGGGTCCAAGTCAGAAACCATGTCTACACAAGTCCAAGACATGAAGTGATATAATTGGCTAAGAATGGAGAGATAATGAATGTGATTGGATAAAAAATATTCTATAGAAACTATCCATTTGGACCATAGTTTCTACATATAGTATCTATAAAAATTAATAGGTATAGAAATTACATGTAGTTTCTAGCATATCATGCACTGAATGATCTCGCTCATACTGACGATGCATTCTTAATATGCACTGAATGCAATTCCCAATGATTTTTAGAATTAATCTCATAGGTTTTCATGAGGTTCTGATTTTTTGTGCCATATATATAAACACATGTAGTTGGATTGTTGGAAGTTGGAACATCTCAAAATGTTTGTGACCATGTCAAGTCGCTCATGTCATAAGGTCGACATCATATAGCTCTAGTTTATCAACCTAGTATTATTTAGCGTTTGGGCAATCATTATTGATGAGATACACAAAATATTTGCCGTCTTCTCATTGGCAGCATACATTTTGGCTAGCTTTTTGGGGGCACGCCCATCATTACTCTCTCTCTTCCACCAAGGAAGATGGTGTGAACGATACTGGAAGCAAATGTGGGGAAGAGGCATCGTATATCCAATAAATTAAATAACAAGAAAGCTCTAGAGATTGGCATGAATGCACACTGGACCATATCTTTCATTAAACTAACGCAACAAAAAGTTCCTCTAATGTTAAAGTAGGACTATGCTAGAAATATCAGCTCAAAATAATAAAGTTTCATATATCAATTAAGCTTGACAACAGATAAATCTATAACTCAGTTATGCTAAATATACCATTATCAACTTTATTATTTTGAGCTGATATTTTAAGCATAGTCATGATTTGGTGATGTAAGTATTCTATGATTTTTCTAAGATTTTTTGTGTCCTACAAATACATTAGCAAATTAACCATGGTTAACTTTTTTTATTTATGAAGAGAGGCAAAATAATCATTTTCAATGCAAAACAATATTTTACTATGTGGTTCTCATCATGTAGAGTCTAGAAGATTTTATGGTATAATTTTGGGGCACTTATATGATTATATGTCTATTTTGTAAAAGATTTTGTTAGGAGCAGTGTCCACCAACCAATTTGTCAAGAACTAGAGTGTTCAGAAATCGCTCGAAAATAGATGTCTGCCAGCAAAGAGCCACCACTTGGCATGTCCAACAGTATTTTTTGCCTAAATATAATGAGGAACTAGCTTGATAAGGTCTCCACTAGCACTCTCATATCCCCAAACTAATGGTGGATGCTTTGTCCTTAATCAAAACACCATTACACTCTTAGCTAGCTAGACACGTTGGCATGCTCCAGATCTTCTTAAGGATAAGAGCATAGTACAAGCTGAGATTATATATTAATACTGTTATCATTTTAAAATACCCACATGCCCTTAAACAATATCAATAGCTGATAGAAAAACAATTGTGTGTCATACTGATCTTGTCGATCTCTAGCTACCATGCATGTAGATCAAATTGAAGCTATACATATCCAACTCCTTTGCAAGCTGCATGACCTGCCTTTGCTCCAGACTTAGGACCCATGTTGGAAAGCATTGGTCACAATTGGACACGTCTTGTTGCTGTCAACTATAGTATGCGGGGGGGGGGGGGGGGGGGGGGGAGGGGAGGGAAGAGGTTGGGGGGGAAAGGAAAGAGAAAATATTGGTGGGGGGGCACGGGAGGAGGGGGGGGGGGGGGGACCGCGCGGGATGGGGGGGGGGGGGGGGGGGGAGGGGGGGAGAGAGGGGCAAAAAAAAAAGCGGGGGGGGGGGGGGGGGGGCAGGGGACAGAGTCCGACGTGGAAGGCCGAA
>Ga0182004_10002498_pt1 | contig 14335 bp, 8 predicted proteins | sample Sormic07211540_1_FD_120479 | JGI IMG/M metagenome (GOLD analysis project Ga0182004, IMG submission 120479) | Endophyte microbial communities from Sorghum bicolor roots, Mead, Nebraska, USA - 072115-40_1 MetaG | ecosystem: Host-associated > Plants > Roots > Unclassified | place: USA: Nebraska...
AGTTCACCCTGAAAACCAAAAAGTTTTCAAGATTTCTCGTCACATCGAATCTTGTGGCACATGCATGAAACATTAAATATAGACGAAAACAAAAACTAATTACACAGTTTAGCTGTAAATCACAAGATAAATCTTTTGATCCTACAAACAAACGAAAGTGCTACAGTACCGAAAAGTTTCCACTTTTCGGAACTAAACAAGGCCCTTGTTTAGTTCACTCCAAAAACCAAAAAGTTTTCAAGATTCTCCGTCACATCAAATTTTACGGCACATGTATGAAGCATTAAATATAGATGAAAACAAAAACTAATTGCACAATTTAGTTGTAAATCGCGAGACGAATCTTTTGATACTAGTTAGTCTAAGATTAGATAATATTTGTCACAAACAAACGAAAGTGCTAAGGTATGGAAAATTTTCACATCGGCCATAATGTTTCGAGTGGGCTGCACGGATAACGGATTGGAAAGCACGTCAGGCGGTTCTTCTTGGACCCAAAGACAGGGCCGGTGTTTAGTGGGTGCCAGCATATGCTCTCCTCGGCTTGAAGGACAAGAAATCATGGTCTGTAGCTAGCTGCTAGCTTCCATTATTCCACAAGAGCCGTTGTTGGTTTCTGTTAATTGTACACAAGATCAGGCATGTAGCCGTGGACGTCCTAACGCCGCAAGCTACTGGAGTTTTGCTTGCCACACTTTGCACGAGTGAGGCAATGACCCAGATTATATTATCGTTATTATATGTTAGGCCTTGTTTAGTTCCAAAAATTTTTGCAAAATGTGAACAATAACAATTTCGTTTGTATTTGACAAATATTGTCCAATCATGGACTAACTATGTTCAAAAGATTCGTCTCGTCAATTTCGATCAAACTGTGTAATTAGTTTTTATTTTCATCTATATTTAATACTTCATGCATACGTCTAAATATTCGATGTGACGGGGAATCTGAAAAATTTTGCAAAATTTATAGGAAACTAAACAAGGCCAGAGGCTCCGATCCACTCCATCGACCACTGCACATTAGCTGATTAGCATGCAGATGGCTCGCAGCCAGACAGTCAGCTGCGTTCTGATGTTATAGCCTGCGTAACTTGGACAGCCTCACGATAAAAATACTCCATCGACCACTGTACGTACTTCGAAGCGATGGTAGAAGACTGTATATTTGTTCTGCAGATGTTGCAAGAGAGTCCAGTCAAACCGCAACCTTGGAGTAGTAGATACGTACACATAATAGTCATACTGCACACTGTGCGTGGTAGTTCCATGCAGCTATTACTAGATCTGATCATAGTTAAATAGTCTTAGCTTTCAATAAATTTGTAGGGAAAAAAAAGGTATGAATATGTATGACTAGCTCATATACGTACTATATATGTATGACTCTAAGAATTTCATGAGTCATGACGAATCTGATAATACTTATGAGTATTTAATATGGTAAATTTGGTTAATTTTGATAATTTGACTAGAAAAGAAAGGCGAACCGCGAGCTCGTGACAGCATCTGAAACCTGACAAAAGTCTTTGAAATCTTGCAGCACACTGCACACGAGCTTTGATGTTGATGGTGCATCACACAGTTCGCAAACAAATGCACTGCATCGCATGCTATGCTGATGCACCGGGAGTCCGGGACCGCAGCGTCAGAGGATGCAATGAAACTCGCTCTGGAGCCACGCCGCGCGCCCTCTGGGATTCTGGCCTTCTGGGCCGGCAGATACAAATTTTATTTTTGGGCAGAGGGTGAATCACCACTGGCTGTCCCCCGCAGGCGCCACAATCACTCGGCGCCCTGTAAAAAAGGCACAAACACCCATCATCGAAGCAAAGCGAAGCACATGCAGCAGCCGTCCGATCTGACTCTGAGAGAAAAAAAAAGTTTACGAAAACAAGTAAACAATCTGATCCGTCTCAATGCATAGTTTCATGACACAGTTACCAAGACTATAAACTAGATAACCGAGCAAGTTTTATGGGAATGAAACTCCTCTCTCATCTGATGAAACTCCTTCATTTAATGATCATGTCAACTCAGCAATTTTGCTTATGTGACACCCTATTTAATGTACATGACACTCTCATGAAACATGCATTGAGACTGGCCTAAAGCGCAAAAGATGAGAGGCCCAAGCCAGGAATTTCTCGTGGTTAACGACGGTGCATGAGCGGGTTAATTAACACTCAGCCTAATCAATAGTTCGTACCGCACGAGGGAGGTTTAACGCAGAGCAAGAGGTGGCTGCTGCTGCTGCTCAGTGCTCACCTCGGCTAACGATAGGATTAGGATTTAGGATAACGACGGCTCGGGAGGTGACACCTGCCCCCCATGACCTGTGACAAAAGCTCACTAGGGTTACTAATTTTAATCACCATATTTGACACCTACCGTGTCAGTCTCAATATATTAGGGCGGGCGACGAGCCGACGATGGCCGAAAGCACTGCATCATCCATCTCACCAGACCAGAGAGAGCGCCGACAGACAGGACTTTGTGCGACACAGTAGTACGTATAATTTTTTCACTACTGAACGTGTAAGGCCTGGTTTATATATGTAAAAGTTTTTGAATGATGCTGTAGTATTTTTATTTATATTTGTAATTATTGTTTAATTATAGACTTAAAAATTTTCAAGATTTCTTATTACATAAAATCTTTGGATACATGTATAGAGCATTAAATATAGATAAAAAAATAACTAATTATACAGTTTGTCTGTAATTTATAAGATAAATTATCTAAACCTAATTAATTTATAATTAGATAATAATCACGAATACAAATAAAAATGCTATAGCTGAACACAATTTTTTGCAACAACTGAGGCCTTGTTTACTTCCTCCCAAAAACCCAAAACTTTTCAAGATTCCACGTCACATCGAATCTTTAGACGTATGCATGGAGTATTAAATATAGATGAAAATAAAGACTAATTACACAGTTTGGTCGAAATTGACTAACGAAATGTTTTGGTTGAGGAACTAAACACGGCCTGAGTCATGGGCCGCATGTAATTGGGTCCAACCGACGGTGGTGGCTACAGTAGCCGAACATAAAAAAATCGCAATAACTGAGTCGTGGGCCCGCATGTAATTGGGTCCACCCAACGATGGTGGCCCAGCGGACAGAGTATCATGTGCCGTCGCTTTTCAAAGGTGGAGAAAAGAAAAGGCAAAAGGCGCAAAGGCAAACCTAGCAGGTCCCTCCATCGTCCAGTACGATGGATGCTCCGGTGGATAGGAGCACAGCCATACACGCGTCGTACCACGGATGTCTCTTGGCGCACAAAACGACAAGAACCACCCTTCATGTGTGATGCGTGTCCGTTTCAACGTTTTTACAGCAGCGGTCAAACATGTACTTTGGTTGGAATTGACGGAACGAATTTTTTAACTTAATTAATTTATAATTTGATAATATTTGTTAAATACAAACGAAAATGTTACAGTGCCGATTTCTCAAAAAATTTTAAACTAAACTAGGCCTAAGTAGCCGAACAAAAAGAATCATTGACTAAGACATTGTTTAGTTCTGAAAAGATTTTGAATTTGGCCAGTGTAGCATTTTTGTTTGTATTTGACAAATATTATCTAATCATAGACTAACTAGGCTCAAAAGATTCGTCTCACAAATTATAGGCAAACTGTGCAATTAGATATTCTTTTATTTATATTTAATATTTTATATGTAAGATTTGATATGACAGAAAATCTTGAAAACTTTTTAGTCTAAACAAGACAGTTAGAGAGAGGAACTGCAGTGTAGCAGTTGTAGCAGCACTTATTCCCTCCGTTCACAAATAAATGCACATCTCACTTTTCGAGGAGCTAAATTTTTTAAGTTTACTAGAAATATATCCAATAATATCAATATTTGTATATACAAATAAATATATTATGAAAGTATATTTTATACTTAAAAAAATGCTGCACTTATTCAAACTTAAATTTTTTTGACTTCTTAGGAGATGAGATGTGCATTTATTCGTAGATAGAGAGAGTAGTAAATGAGAGTGCTTTTTTTTTTGTTGATGCTCAAAAAGAATGAGAGCAGACAAGTACTAGTAAAAATTGGCAACGTTCAACGATAATCTGAGCTACTTGGGCTTGTTTAGTTCCGGAAATTTTTAGGAAATCGATATTGTAGCACTTTCGTTTGTATTTGACAAATATTGTCTAATCATGGACTAACTAGGCTTAAAAGATTCGTCTCGTCAATTCTGACCAAACTGTGCAATTAATTTTTATTTTCTTATATTTAATACTCTATGTATGGGTCTAAAGATTCGATGTGACAGGAAATATGAAAAATTTTGCAAAATTATCTTGGAACGGCCCTGTAAAAAAAAGATGATCTGAGCTAGTACTGTACTAGGGCCTGTGTTGAGTTCCTAATTTTTTTTAATTTTTTTCATATTTTTATATTGAATTTTACGGCACATGTATAAAATATTAAATTTAAATAAAAAATAAGTAATTACATAATTTAACTATAATTTGCAAGACAAATCATTTAAACTTAGTTAGTCTATAATTAATTAATATTTATTAAATACAAATGAAAATGTTTTCATTTTGTCAAGAATTTGGGAACTGGCCTAAATACGACACGACTCGACGAGCAAAGGCATTTTACAATGCGGCTCCAAATTCCAAAAGCTCATCAAGACAATGCTGCATAAGCACATGATGACGACACGTTTCTGGTTGGACCATCTCACTGGAATTATTGGATTACCATTGAGGTGTCACTTGTCGTAGCGCGTGATGATAATTGAGCTAGATTAAGGCCTAGTTTAGTTCATTTTTTTTTTGCAAAACGTAACACTTTGTTTGTATTTGACAAATATTGTTCATCATAGACTAAGACTTAAAAGATTTGTCTCGTAAATTACAAACAAATTGTATAATTAGTTATTTTTTTATCTATATTTAATGCTCCATGCATACGCCACAAAAAAAATTTGTAAAATTTTTCAGATTCTCCGTCATATCAAATCTTTAGACACATGCATGAAGTATTAAATATAGACGAAAATAAAAACTAATTGCAAGTTTGGTCGAAATTGACGAGACGAATCTTTTAAGCCTAGTTAGTTCATGATTGGACAATATTTATCAAATACAAATGAAAGTACTACTATTTCTATTTTTGCAAAATTTTTTGAACTAAACAAGGCCTTTTATAACGTTGCCTACGGCTTTTTTGAGTGAAAAAAAAAACCCTGCCGAGGGTCTCAGAGTGGAGAGGTGGTGAGACGTGGAGACGCCAGCGCACTCGCCCGTTGCTCCTTCATGCAACGCGTGCCCCTCCCGGCGCGGCAGTCCACACATTGTGACACCACCACCGCGCGCCCCGCGCACGAAACCCCACCAGCCGCCAGACTTCAGACTTGGGGAGCGGCCCCACCGGCGCGCGGCCGGAGCAAGCCTTGAGCCAGAAGCAGTGTGCTGCGGAAGCCTCATTCTCCTCCTCCTCCTCTAAGCAGCAGCTCCCCGTTGGCCCAAGGCCAAGAGAAAGAGACCCGCCGCGCCCCGCCCACACCCCCGAGACCGAGAGCCAGCACGCCGATCCGCGCCCGGTCGACGAGGTACGCCGCTGCTCATCCTCGTCTTCCCTGGCATGTGCTTGCTTATACGCGGCTGTGGGCGTGGGGGATTGGATTGCTTCTGTTGTGGATTAGCGAGACTTGTGTAGTAAGTAGGTGATTGATTTGTCGTGCTCATATGGTTTTTGGTTGGGATGTAATGCCGCTTTCCTCTGGTGGAGCTATTGAGTTCGATTTCTGCATTCCAAGTTCTCATTGAGGCGACCTGTTTGTTCTGAATGTTGGGGACGAATTCGCCGATGGGATAGTATCGGAGGATTTGGGAAACACCCTACTCTTTGCCATGGTGATTCTGCGGGTGTTGTTGCACTTATTAATGACAAGAGTTTCAAGTGAGTGTTCATTTTTTCGGTCCCTGGTCTAGCTCGGTCCAATGACTTGTTCAAGTGAGTCTTCCTTTTTGCTGATCTCATTCATCTCGCTCTTTTGAATCACTTGCCTTTACGTTTCTGTTTTTTTCTGTGCTTTTTTTGATGCGCGTATAGACAATCATTACCCCTTTCTCTTTTTTTCTGCAACTTTGACTTGATGACAGAAAAAGCAAAAGCTCAATTTCAGTCCACCTTTTCTTTGCTTTCCAATAATACGCATTGATCCATCCATCTTATTACAAATGATTCAATGCAACTAAACCAACCGACAAACGTGGTGACCGTTTTCAGGCGCATCCTGCTCTCGTCCTCATCAGCGCTTGGGAGAACGGCAACGGTTACCGCTCGACCGCCATGGTGGAATCCAGTGGCCACCGGAGCGCCACCGCCCCCACGGCCGTCGGGTTCTTCCGTGTCCCGGGCCTGTTCGTGAGGCTGAGCAGCAGCAAGGGGGGAGGAGTGAGCAATGCCGTGGACGCCGACTCGGTCTGGAGCCCGACCTCCCCGCTGGACTTGAAGAACCACCTCCGGTCCAGCCCGCCGAGGGTCGGCCTCGGCCTCGTCGACGCCCTCACCGCCGACGACGAGACCGGTTGTTCCATGCACTTCGGCGGCAGGAGCTCGTTCCTCGACTCCATCAAGCCGTTCCTCGACCTGGCGCTGCCCAAGGCGGCGGCGGCGCCGGTGTGCGGGAACAAGGCGGCTGCTGCTGCCCCTGCGTCGTCGGCCGGCGGCGTCGCCGCAAGGGTGGATGAGGTGAACGAGTACCCGTACGCCGACTGTGAGGAGTACACTTGCGTCATCTCGCGCGGGGCCAACCCGAGGACCACGCACTTCCTCGCCGGCGAGACGGTGGAGGCGGTGCGCAGGGGCGGCGACGTAGGTGGCCGCTGCAGGGAGGTGATTTTCAGCATTGAGCCGTTCAGCGACCAGCTGCTGCCGTCCACGTCCTCGTCGTCGGCGGCGGCAACCGCTAGCGTCGCGTCCGGCAGGTGCTGCTGCTGCATGAAGAGGCTGCAGGAGAACAAGGACATCTTCATCTACCTGTGAGTTTGAGCTAGTTTTCATCAACGTTTTTAATTCTCGCTAGAGCTTGAACGCAGCAAGCAATACGTGTGCGACATGTTTTTTCTAGCTGTTCAAGTTCTTGGATTTTGACGGAACGTCTTGTGTGTGCAGGGGAGAGAAGGCTTTCTGCAGCAGCGAGTGCAGGAAGGGGTACATCGAGGAGGCGGACGAGGAGGTCATGATGATTCTGGATCCTGCTCGAAATCTTTGATCAGGATTTGTTTAATGCCGTGGCAAAGTAGTAGTGGTAGTATAATATTGCCCGCAAGATTTCTTTTTTCTGCTGCCTTCAACTTTAGGGACTACTGGGAGAGTGAGGGGGGAAACAAAGGAAGGGGAAAAAATGGAAATGCCTCTCGTTCAAGTTTTTGCTGAAAGGAGAGGTGGTTGTCCAGGTTTGGCCAGTCAGTGCAACGGCCGGCCGAGCCAATTTTCGTGATTTGTTGAGCTCCATTTTGGCTGCTGTCAAACTAGTAGCTCTTCGCCATCAATATATTATTACTGTTTTGTTTAAGTCCAGTTTGTGCCTTTTGTTCTCCATTTTTCATTTTTATATTATTGCATTTTTTAAAATACTCTTATGTTCGTCGACGAGCTCACCATCATACTCTGTCAGTAAGGTCCTTGGTCGGAGACCCCTTTTTAAACATAATTTAAGGCTTTGTAGTCGACAATATACGCTGCTTCAATCGACCCCTTTACAACTCAAGGCCTCGGACATCTGTACCAGATTCAAATATAAGTGACTATTTCTCTTATAATAACTAAGAACAGAGAAGATTGAATTGAAGATTTTAAAAGAAACAAGTGTTAAAAACCTTTCTTCTAAACTGCAACAGATTTCGATTTCAATTCTTTTTCCTAATATTTTCTTTTTCTCAATTGAGAAAATCAGTCTCTATCAAAGAAAAAGAAACTAGAGATTTTTCTTGATCCACCCTTTCTCTCTCTCTCTCTCTTTCTTTCTTTCCTCCCACTAATCTCTAGGGGGGCTCTCACACTATCGAGCTGGGCGCGCGGCGTCGTGCCGCGCCATCGCGCACGTCGGAACCACCGCCGTCACCCACGTGACACCTCCATCACGTTTCTTTTACTAGTTCGCACCCAGCGGGCTGAAAAAGTAAAAAGAAACATTTTAGGCTCCGATTTGAAACTGTTGTTCAAGTTAACCACTAATTTCCCGTTAACGAGCAATTACATTAACCACTCGTCCACGTCCGGTATGTGACACGACTCCAGAGTCCAGAATGCTCCAGCTCCAGCGGCTTGTCGAGTTAAAGCCGCCAACACAAATAATTTCACAGAGGACGACGGCAGGCGGGCAGGCCTGCCGCTGCCGGCCCCGCGCTCCTCGCTCGGCCCGGCCGGACCAGCTGCGTACCGTATGCTTGGCAGGCCGCGCGGCTATGGGCCTACTGCACTCTTTACGGGCTATGGCATGGAATCCAATGCTGGTAACTGGTAGTACGGAGTAGTACGTACTACAGTACGCAGTGATGGCCGATGAACTTGCGGCGTCTTTGCGTTGCGTTGCAGATCGCACTATCGCACAGCAACGTGCGACCGTCCGAGTCCATCCTGAAGACACTGACAGCTCTGGCACTCCGGCCGCCGGCAACATCGATTCCAAGAAGGATTCCATTATTCATGTTTATCTTTCCGAGAGACTCCCTATGATATTTGTGCAAAGGTTACATTCGTGCAAGTTAACTAATCTATTATTTTTAACAAAGTTTGTAATACTAATATTTATACATGTGTGTAGTAGAAAGGATTGTTGAAAAGTAATGGTTAGGATGTTCCTACACTATTAGGAGATGCAGCTCTCCTTTTATTTAAGAGAAGATTTGAGAGGAGATGAAGAAAAAAAAAAGAGGTATAGGAGATTGTTGGAGGGAAAAAAACACAATGCCCCTAATATAACAGTTTTATTGGGATACAACAGTACTGCAGCCTAATATAACAACTTTACCGGGATACTACTTCAGAACGCTATAGATACTTTTAAGTTCCATTTGCTTGCATGCATCTAATTACTTCCATGCGTATTAATTCAACCAAGAGAAAACACTTCAAACGTGACACTAAACAAAAAAACATAGTTGCACCTTCAATATTTGGACTTTATTGGGCCGGAGGGAGTAAAATAACACAAGAACACTATAAAACACGGGAAATAGGAGATCCGGTTTGCCGTACAACCAACCACAGGTGCACATCTACAAAGCTTGCCTAGCCAGTAGCTACCCGCAACCAAGGCCTCTCTTCCTTGCTCAACAAAGGCACCTTCATGAATCAATTCCAGCTACAAAGCTTGAACAATTATCTCATCTACGAACTCCGATGCTACAATCTTCAAGCAACAGGAAATATAACATTATCACACTAGAATCACAAAGCGACAGGAGTGAAGGGGCAAGAGGACCTAGTAGGCTAATAAGATGTATAATGAAGGATGGCAGCTAGCAGCAGACAAATAATCTCGAGCTGTTTGCCTCCGCAGGACCCAGTGGAGTCTTGCCAGATATCCCAGTGCTCACCAGCTCACGGGAAGGAGCCATCACGCTTCTTGAAGAATGCAGAAACCCCACAAGGCTTTGTTACTTCAGATCTCACGGTGTCGTGTGACTTGCAATTCTTACTTCAGATCTGGCGGGTGTTGTATGACTTGCAATTCTGGCACTTGTGCGCAATCAAATGGAACTGCACATCTGATATAGCCCCGCAGTCGTTGCATAATATGCGGACCTACATGGGAACAAAATCCAGTTAGCAATGTTCAAAACAGATTGCTCCTCCAGTTCAAACTATACTTAGCACACCATCAGTATTGCAGTAATGAGGGAACATAGTTAATGGCCACACCAAACACATATTTACTACTAGATAGACTGGAACTAACTACTTTCTTTTCAGCTTCTGTTCTCAGAAAAGAAAATTACCATTTTATCATCACAGGAGTCAGACAGAGTTGCCAGCTCCATGTCGAGTCTCTCCCATGCCTTCGACATGTCACAAACCGACTTGGAGCAAAGGGGGCATGCAAACCTGGAGATTTATAGCTATCAAAACCTAGTCACTGGTAACTAAGGCATACTAAAGGGACAGGAAGAACCAGCTTACTGGCAGTGCTCCTCCATTTCTTTGAGGCACTTTACATGAATGGTATGACCACAAGGCAGGACAGAAACATCATTCGTCGACTCGAACAAGTACTGAAATTCACGAAACAGGTCAGCAGGAAAATATGAGAACAGGCTGTAATAAACAATTAAACGAAAACATGATCAGATCAGCAATATCTTGAATATAAGAAAATAACAGAGCACCAACCTCAAAGCAGATTGGACAGTCATGATGCATCGCCCCTTCAACACATGCATGACTATTCTTCAGAGCAATTGAATAGCAACATCCTACATGAAACAGATAAGCAGAGATAAGCTATAGCATTTTCCAAAAATTTCCTATAAATCAGAACAATGCAGAACTACATAATAATATAAGGGTTAGGAATAAGTAAATAGTAAAATGAAGCGCTGGTTAGCCAAGTAAATTTTAGCAGTGGCAGACCTGCCACTAGGGCCACTAAGTTCATGGACCACACATATTCACAACGGACCTCCTCCTATGTTTTACTGTAGTGCAATACATCCAGGATCCAGCACATGATTCTCATGTAATGGCCCTTGTCATTTGGCCAGCCTACCCATGCTATTTAGGATGTGTACCTTCTATTTTCCAAATTATTCTACAGCATTGTCCAGCTAGTAATCTACAAACTATGAAGACGCAAACTGTAACTGGAAAGCTATATTCATGTAGCCTTACATATGCACAAACATGCATGTCTCATCATAGGATTAATGGCAAATGCATGCAGAGGAACACTTAGTCCAAACAAGTACAGAGAATGATCAAATATATAAGCACCATAAAATGACAGTATAAACATTAGCTTTATTGCCTTAAAAAATGAAATGTAAGACACAGCAGGAATGAAGCATTACCGCATTTTGAACAGTGGAAGAAATTCTCCCTCCCTCCAATTCTGCAAATGTAGCCAAAATTTAAGTATTATTTTCCATACTCTGCATCCAGACCATGTCTACTTGGAAAGTTATCACATACGCACCTGCATATTCCACATCCGTTGCAGTGATACTGCTGTTTAGAGACCTAAAATCACAAAAAGAACCTTTAGCAAGGCATACTCCAACGCTTACAAAAAGCAAACACAGGAGATACAATATCAAGCTTTCTATTACTAACATCATCGTCAAAGAGTTTGCACAATCCACAGAAGTACTTCCCCATGCAAACACCACAATTGATGCATACTTGTTGTACCTGTCAGCAGACAAGGAACCATGATGATATAGGTGAAACACATATAGCGTTTGGCGAAAGTATATTAGTAAAGGTTCAGTCACACACCTCCTGTTCAGTGCCACACAATGAGCATACAACCTGATGACAGATAAAATTGAAGACGTCAACTAAGTTCAATGATAAAGTATCACACAAGTAAAAGGGCAGTAGGCATAGGAGCCAAACATACCTGCTGCACTTCATGGCGTGGAAGTTCATGCCTCTTCATTTTATCAATTTTAATGGAATTCTGTTAATAGAAGTACATACATTTTAAATTTCCAATATTTAAGATGGGCCCATAAGTTCAAAAATAATAATGGGCACACTCATGCGTACAATAGAATGTAAAGATGTTCAAGGGAAGACAACATATGCAATATATAAACAAAAACATGTCAAATAAGATAACTTACTATAGATTTTGGACAGAGTTACAAGTTCTGACAGGTGTGGATGAAATGTTAGCAGCATCAAACTACTAGTCTACAAAAGTACCAACAGTATCTAGAACAGAAACCAAGAGCTAAGCTACCTACTATCATAATAAAAATTTACCATATCATGTATGACAATTTTGTTTTCAGAATTTTCACTATTGCTAAGATTACACACCAATACAAATGGCATCAAGTTAAATCTCATGAAGAAAAATGATTACTGGCACCTCAATGAAACAAAGAGAACAACTGGACACAAGATGTCATAACTCAGTATTCTAAAAACTTCTCTGCTGCAATGAAAACTCTAAAATCGGTACCTTAGTTTCATTGTGGCAGTGTCGGCAATCAAAAACTTCATTGCAGCAAGGAGCTCTTATGCGGCATCTCCTTCTATAATGTGGACACCTGCCATTCAAATGTGTTAATTGATAGCATGGAGTTTATTGAGTAAGTCAATGCTCTAAGTAGATGCCAACTGCAGAAGGCAACCAAAAGAGAAGTGAAACACATACCCATACTGCATTATCCCTTTCTGAAATTTCTCATACTCATCAGGATTTGAACCATTGATCTTCTCTGTATTGTAGTTTCCATCAGACAGCAAAGAGCCCTTGGCATATTCCTCCACATTTAGCTTGGCTTGTCCATGTTGAGCAGAAGCAAACTCAAGGTGTAGGTCCAAGGCGCCCATCTTGATCTTTTTTTACGGTACAAGCTATCACGTTGCAAACACAACACAATACCTGCAAATATCATGCATTTAGCAGGATTGTTCTCAATACAGAATGCAGTCGGAGGTCCTAAATTCGAGGAAACCACTGCGCACAGTTCTGGAACGCCACATGCTGCCGAAGACCGGGCATATTGACAAAAGATGAAAGCAATGCCGGACAGCTCCAACCAGTAAAATCTCGACAATCTGATTACCCAACAGTCACAGATAGCACTAATTATCTGGACAGTGAGCTGAGAGAGGAATTATACTACTCGATAGGCATCCATCCAGAGAACTCCAATCAATTTGAACACAGCATCCATCTGCACCAAATTTACCGCGTTGTCCACACCATTCTCTGGCAAGAGGAACACATCATAGCATCAAATGCCAGGAAATGGAAGAAAGAAAGAAACACAATTCTTTCATGACAAGGTTTTGACGTGTTAGCATGTACCACTCGTGCACGTTGTTATGCTCTTAAAGGTTATTTAGACGTTAGATTTCAAGGAAGCCTACCTCCAGCAGACATCAGCTTCATCTTCAAAATCTTTAGTTAATAAGCACTTCTATCCATAAGTGATTTTCAGTCCATCGATTCTTTGATCAGACATACCTTCGAGGAAACCAGCAATGCTTCTTTCACACAGCATCCTAAGACTTTATTTAAGGTTTCACCATTCAGACCTGAAATTTAACCTATCTCTACTTCCCAAGCGAATAGAGATCATCTCATATCACCAGTGGTTACACAACCTGTATAAGAAAAATGCCCTTCCCAATTCTTTCCCAAAGAATACAGAAATCAATAGCCTGCCAGTAGTCCACAAACTGCTCCTTCCCAGTTCCCATTCTCATCTGTGTATGGCTGGGGCACATAGTGGAATTCATCCAGAAGATGATAGGTTCCCCCATAAAGTGCTAAAATTGAGTGATACTTCTCTTCAATCGATGTAGTATTGTGCCACAAGGAGAGATGAAAAAGGAAAGTATGCATATGCAACAAATATTTTTTTGGACGGAAAATATATGCAGCAATATTGGTTACCACAGAGTGTGCTGCTTTCGACACAACATAGGGGACTACTTCCGCACAGGGAAATGTTAAATTCTAGTCCACCAATAGCTGATAGGCATCTTGAAAACCATCATCCCCACGCACCAGAGAAGTACTAGTCAACCATTAACCATGCATAGAAGATTACACACAAGCAGCATAATGTTCAATCTCATCACAATTCACAAATAGGCACCAAAAGCTGTCAGTACAAAACAGATTAATCAAGCACATGCAGTGGTTTCAAAGCAATTAAGGGATTCAACATTTAATACAGCTAACACGATAGATGAAACAATCAGTCGGCACAATCAAGTCGCGCAAATAGTCACAGATCTAAACAATCAGACATTATCGAGCGATCATCATCTACGCGCACTCACGAGCAATCGACACGATCTCACGTACCTAAGAAGATCGATCAATCGGACAAAACATTGGGCGCATAGAAATCAAAACAGAGACTAGAAAAACCGCGAGGCGTATGACGAACTTCCTATCGCACACGCGACCCCAATCGAGCGGGCGGGACGACGAGGCGGCAGCCGCCGACCGCGTGGTGCCTGGATCCTGTAGCGCCTGCGGCCTGAATTTGGGGAAATCGGAGACGAGACGATGGGTATGAAGGGGTTCGGACTTCAGAGCAGTGACTGCGATTCGGCAGGGAAGGTTGGGAGGAGGGTATTTAAACTGCTGCG
>Ga0182004_10002499_pt1 | contig 14335 bp, 10 predicted proteins | sample Sormic07211540_1_FD_120479 | JGI IMG/M metagenome (GOLD analysis project Ga0182004, IMG submission 120479) | Endophyte microbial communities from Sorghum bicolor roots, Mead, Nebraska, USA - 072115-40_1 MetaG | ecosystem: Host-associated > Plants > Roots > Unclassified | place: USA: Nebraska...
GCTCTAACAGAGTGTGTAAAAAAAAAAAAAATATATATTGAGAGAGAGAGATAGAATAGTGAGAATATATAGAAAAATATATATATATATATATATATATATATATATATATATATATATATATATATATATATATATATCCTGGACTAGACTAGAGATAAATTAAAGCTATATATCACAGATGATATAGACAGGAACTTTGTGTGCTGTCGTCGTCGTTGATGTGCAACTCCTGGAAAACTTTCAGGATAGAGAGATGCATGAGCAGAAGTCTCCGCTCGCAGCATCGATATTGCACACGCATACACGCAAGTTCCTGAAAATTTCCTGCATGTCAAGCCTTGTGATGCTGCCTAGCAGCCGGGCGCAAAGCATCTCAGTTTCTTATTATTGGCACTCATACACTGATACACAGCAAGAAGTCATTTTTAACCCCTTTTTTTTTGTGCCATTGGTTGGGCGGATTGTCCATATGGAAGTTTATGGGCATCCTGGGCTCCTAAAACTCTTATTCTGTTAATACCGAACGACGTCTCGGTGGTTTTAATTTGGGTCACCATAGTGTTAACCAACTGATGGTTGGGAATTCGACTCTCCGTCTCGCATGCGCGAAATTTCGTGGTGTTAAATAACCTTCTTGTCGGCAAAGCCGAAGTTATTCAGGAGTTTTCTCTGTCAGCATTTTTTTTTTGAGAGAACAGGAGGAGAAAACTGAAACAAACATATGGAAGTTAAGTACACAGAAAGGGTTCAAGAGACCCAAAAGGAAATGAAAAAGATAAGATCAATTACATCATCCTTTGTTGTAGCCATGAACTAATTTCTGGGATGTACGTATTTTTTCTTCGCAAGAAGAATAACTAGGCTGAAGACTTCTTTGAGGATAATTATAAACTTGCTCCTATCTGTTGTCGCTTCTTCATTTCTGAAAACGAAATTGTTCCTTGAGGTCCAAATACTCCAGCACAAATTCTCTGTCAGTGTTGTTGAGGTTTTCTACTTTAAAACAATGCCCTGTGACTGTGTATACCCACGCCTGAATTTTTTGAGTCTTTTAGGGAAAAAAAGGTAGATGTAGATCCATGAGTCCGTAGATTGTTTCCTTTCTCGTAATAAGGTCATGTCCTTGATCCGGTGCGCATATGCAAACTCGGGAATACTCCTGTATCATAAGGTACTGTATATAATACAAAAGCAAAAGGAGGAAGCAATAACACATACACACACAAGACACACAAGAGAGAAGTACTCCTATATATATTTGATAGATATGTCAATGGACAGAGCTACTAATAATTAATATATACATATGGTCGTCATGCACGGTTCACCATTTGACAATAACCGAGAGAGTGGTCGCATATATATGCATTGTGATTTGGACGTTGGTGAAGAGAAAATCCCCAGCCACACACACTCATCTGTGGTCTGTGGAGTGTGCAATTTAAAGTTAGTCATATGCATGGTGCCTGCCGGAGACTAACTTGGGACTAATTACACTGCCTCGACGGAAATTAAAACCAACGTCGCTGATCCGATTCCGATCCGATCCACCGCACAGCTCAGTTTTCTTCAGATTCTCCAGCACGGCCGTTCGACGTGGCTTGCACCGGTCCGTTTGGTTTGCCTTGTTAAAGTTTATTACCGTCCGTCACATTGATTATTTACGAAATTAAAAAAAAATTGGAGAGTAACTTGAGAGACAAATCTTTTAAGTCTAATTAATTTATAATTAGATACTATTTATCAAATAAGACGAAACTGCTACAGTATTTATTAAATTTTAATAAATCAAACCAAACACCCTTAGCAAGAGCACTTAGTAGCACGTCTCGCTCTCAGCAAGACATGAACATGAGCCCCAGCAGTAATAACAGTGTAATTTCTTCAAGCAAATTAAAGGTTCAGTTACCCTGTAGCTGCATGCATGCAGGCTCTCGACCGATCGATCTGCGAAATTTTCCATCGCCGGCCGGCTATGCATGCATGAGAGGGCATGCAAAAGGAAAAAGGAAGTTCGGTGGACCGGCCATGCATGAGGGCATGAAAAAGGAAGTTCGGGGAAAATATACTTAGGTTTTTCAAAAAATTTTTGGTTTTCGGAACTATAGCATTTTCGTTTTTTATTTGACAAACATTGTTCAATTATGGAGTAAGTAGGTTTAAAAGATTTATCTCGCGATTTACAGGTGTGCAATTAGTTTTTATTTTCGTCTGTATTTAGTGCTCCATGCATGTGCCGTAAGATTCGATGTGACGGAAAATCTTGAAAATTTGTTGGGTTTTTGGGTGAACTAAATAAGGACTTAGAGCACTTTATCGTCCATTTGATACGGCTCCATTTTATCAGTGAAGTCATTTTTTTCTCAACTTTATAAATTACTTCATCGGTAGATACTTTGACAATATAGGGCTCCTTTAATTAAAACATGCTCTCATATAACCCCATGTGGGACCCATCGGGATGAGATGTGAACCCTAGTGAAGCTGCTATCTTAGTATCTTTGGCTCCACACTCCATGTATCTTTTGTGAAAGCACGATATAAGAGGCTCCTTAATAAGTGAAGCCATTTGGATTTGGTTTCACTCTATTTGACACAAAACAACTCCAAACAGCTTGAGGAGTTATGCCAAATAAGGTCTAAGAGTGTGCAGTGACAATGTTCTCGCTCAATAATGTATGCCTGACTATATATGCAAGCAGGCAGCAGCCGGCGCCTCTCTTATTAGATGTCGACATTTGGAGAAAAAAATTAGACTATACAAAGAGCTACGAAGCTGTGAAGAAACTACAAAGTCTCCATCTTTTGGGACTAAATGCATGCATATATTATACTCTCTCAGTTCCAAAATAAATGTCGCTACGGTATTCGTGTTAATTAGTCAAACTTTTTAAGTTTGACTAGATTTTTAAAAATATTACCAATATTTATATCTCCAAAAAAGTTTATTATGAATATAGATTCCATGACCTATTTGATCATACTAATTATGCATTATAAATACTAATATTTTCTTATATATGTTTAATTAAAATTATAAGTGTTTGATTTCTTGGAAATCGATTGAGAACGACACTTATAAAGTACTTATTATGCATGCAGTTCCCTGATTCAGAGAGACAGAGACAGCAAACAAGATGACCAAAATTAGAGCAGCCTGAAGTCACCGTACACCGCTTTCTCTTGTCCATCGCATGGAAAATTTCAACTCCACTCCGGACTTGAGGCCAAGGCCTTGTTTAGATGTGAAAACTTTTTGTATTTCGTTACTGTAGCACTTTCGTTTGTTTATGGTAAATATTGTCCAATCATAGATTAATTAGGGTCAAAAAATTTGTCTCACGATTTACAGGCAAACTGTGTAATTAGTTTTTATTTTCGTTTATATTTAATGCTTCATGCATGTGCTGCAATATTTTATGTGACGGAGAATCTTAAAAACTTTTTTGTTTTCCGGGTAAAGTAGTGAACTAAGGCCTTGTTTAGTTCACCCCAAAAACCTAAAATTTTTCAAAATTCTCTGTCACATCGAATCTTGCGGCACATGCATGAAACATTAAATATAGTTAAAAACAAAAACTAATTACACAGTTTGTCTGTAAATCGCGAGATGAATCTTTTAAGCCTAATTAGTTCAGAATTAAACAATATTTATCATAAATAAACGAAATACTATAGTACCCCGAACCAAAAGCTTTTGCAAACTAAACAAGGTCTAAACAAGACCCAAGTCGACGTCGTGTTTGTTGTTGTTGTTGTTGTTGCATGCAGCTCCTGAGCACAATTTTGGTAAACTTTCGCGCCTTCTTCGAGAGGTTCGCAGCAGGTTCCCCGACAGTTTCTGCTGCAGTTCAGACAAAAGCAGCATAGGGGTATGATTTCCGTGCATCTTTGATTTGTACGATTGAAAGGCCCTGTTTAGATTGGAAATGAAAATTTTTTGAATATCATATCGGATGTGTCGAAATTTTGACAGTACATTGCGATCCCAAGGTGGCTGGCTTTGGTTGCCTACTGCAACTTTCTCAGCAAATTAATTCCCCGGAGATGGCAATCTCTTCGATTCCAAGTCCACCATTTAGCTTCCTCTTAAACTTGAATATTTTTTACTTTGACTAATGACTGCTTGCTCCGTCCACAAAAAAAAATAATTCTTAGAATTCATGTCAGTCAAGTCCATTTAGAAAATCACATGGACAGAGGGAGTACTCGTATACAGATTGTAGTCAATGTTTTTGTATTCATCATAAAAAAAAACATATTTCTCTAACACTAACACAGGAAATATGTTCTTAGGGCACTCACAATGCAGACTCTATCATAGAGTCTAAAGTTATTTATTACCTCGAACAATGTGGACTTAGAGTCTAAATAAGACTTAGAGTCTTATTTTTTTCTACCTCTTTCTTCAATAAATATGTTGCCACATCAGCAAAACATCATAAATAATATGTAATTAATTGTCTTAGACTCTGTAATAGAGTCTTCCATTGTGAGTGCCCTTATGGCGCTTGTTTGTTAATTTTGGTCCTTTAATATTAGATTAGATATCAGGCATGATATAGGTTAAATTTAAAGATCAAATACACATGTACTCAACTTCTTCCGTCCTAAAATAACTAGGCATTTCATTTCTCGAGCAGTCAAACTTTTTGCTATAAATCCATGTCTTTGATTAGACTACATCGGAGTTGGTATTTTGTATCGCTCAGGCGGGTGAAACAATAGTAAGTGTTGGAGTATATACGTGATGAAATGTGATATCGTGGACCGGTCATTAATTACTAGTCTATGATGAAACATCATCACATCAGATGGAAGATTTCCATGTCTGCGATGCGTTGGCAATTAGGATTTCTGGCATTGTGTGCTTTGTCTTTTGATCTATATAGTCGTAATTGCCCATTTTACTAGGCAAATCTTTCCGAGCATCTTCCCGGTTCTCTACCTTGGAGAGGAAGCTCCTTTGAAAGTGGCCAATTCTATGAAGAAGCCATTTATTTGGTTGGGAGGTGATGAGGACAACTTTAAACCAAGGTCTCTCTGCCAAACGATGATCGATGGTATTTTCTTAGGAAGCTTTGTTCTAGTCTAAGCTTTTATGCTAAGACAAAGAGAAGAAAAATGGGACTATAATTTTACGACCAGCTAGCTTTAAAACTTTGTGACGAGAAAGTAGGTCATGAACAATGAAGTGTGTTGTAGTACCAAACTATTATATGAACAGGCTGATAAATGAGGAATAAATGTTTATGTAGGTGAACAGTCCCCTGCGCGCAAATTAAATATATTAAGCTCAGCCAACAAACATGATAATTAGGGTGGGGGGGGGGGGGGAAGATTATCCCCTCTTCCTACTAATAAATCTGGCTCTCTGAATTTTCATCTTCTGTTTGAATTTTGAGAGAAGGAATGTACTAGTCTATAGGCAGGAGCGCATAAGTTTCCCTGAATTATGCTTCAAGAAGAAGAAGTCTAGGATACATGACTAGTAGATTTGATTTGACACCCGTATACGCAATACGGTCGTATTTATTTATTAGTGGTAGTATACGCGCAGTACGTAGCCACCGGCGGGAATTTTTCAAATACATACTGTACACACGTCGTGGCCTTCCCGAATACGGGAAAATGCCAAACCCGACAGGAGGGACGACGACAGCCGTGGAAACGTCGTGGCCGAAAAGCGCATTCCATGCAGGCCATGCACAGCCGGGCCCACGGGCCAGTGGGACCAGCTTCTCGAAGCGCGTGCGCGGGGCGGGCGGCCCGCAGCCAGCAAAGCGAGCGAGCGCCACTCCCGAAGGTTCCTGGGGCCCGCCTGCCAGCTGCACGACCCGGCCCGAAGCTTCTTCGTGGGTCCGCAAGATTCGATGTTATAGAGAATCTTGAAAAAAATTGACAACTAAACAAGGCCTCAATAGACAAACGAAGATGGCATACACTCTCTTCGCTTTCTAGAGTACTCCCTCTATCCCACAAATAAACATATTTCTTCGACTTCTATGATTCATATTTGACCATTCATCTTATTCAAAAAAATATAATAAATATTATTTATTTTTTATGTCTTATTTTATTGTTAGATATATTTTTATAATAATTTATTTATTTTATTATTTGCACAAAAAATTTAAATAAGACAAATGTTTAAACATGAATCGTACCAGTTAAAGAAATGTATTTATTTGTGGGACGGAGGGAGCAAGTAGAATCGTTTGACTTCAGACAACTCTAGAAATTGATTCTTTTATGGATGGAGGGAGTAAGTAATAATATTTTTATATGAATTTTGGTTACTACTAACAAATAGTTTTAGTGAACACTATTCTAAAACTACATTATTATTATATATATAATTTTCGTTCTATGATGATGAAGGAAGTTAGTTGAGCGGAAATGTTTTTGGCATGGCAAACACCCGCAGAGAGGACCCGACGTGATGAACGAGAACAAAACAGCGTGCGTGCGCAGCGCATTGGTACAACTGGAGTAGTAGAACCGGTACGGACGTACAACTTGACATTGAGGAAACTTCTAGGGCAGTCGCGAGAGGGGGTGTGTGTGTCCTTCGCGAAAAGTACCGGCCCAGTGCGTGGCCGCTTCCTTCTTCGCGAATCCCACCGCCTCCCGCCGACCCCCACCCCATATATAAACCGCCTCGGCCCTCTTGCATTTCTCTCCAGATCAAATCAAATCCACGAGACGAGAACAAAACCTGGTTCCGACCCAGCACGAGACACGACTCCTCCATTCCAAATCCAAATCCATCCATTCCCCCTTTGCGTGTGGTGCGAGGCCCACCGATCCCATCCGATCCGATCCATTTCGCGTCGCGTCTACCAGAGGGATCACGACACACCCGCCGCCGGAGCCGGAAGAGAGAGAGAGAGAGATGGACGCGTTCTACTCGACCTCCTCGTCGTCGTCGTCCTCGGGGCCGTACGGCGCGGCGGCGTACGGCGGCAGCGGCTGGGGCTACGACTCGCTCAAGAACTTCCGCCAGATCAGCCCCGCCGTCCAGACCCACCTCAAGCTCGTACGTCCCGCCCTCCTCCTCCTCCCCACCACCCTACCGTCGTTCGCGCTTCTTCTTCTATCTTCTTCTTCTCGCCGTGCGTGCGTGCGTGCGTTTATCGCTCGTCGCCGGTGTTTCTCTGAATCGCCGGTTTGGCTTCGTTTCGGGGATTGAGGGTCGAATGTGGCAGCGGATTCGGGCGCCCTCGTAGTTGTACGGGTGCTATAATCTCACGGTTTCGATGGCTGTTCTGTTTTCACAAATTTTGGGGGGCGTATTTTTTTTTGTTCCGATTGGGCTCGGTCGGTTGTTCGCCGTCGTATGTGCCAATTTGCCATCCTTTGCGGCATCTGTGTCTATGTGGGCGGTGGGCCTGGTTTAGATTTGTGCGCCCGGTGGTTTGGATTGCACCTCGCTGTTCGAATTGTCCAGATTGGTTGTCAGACATATAAATATAAATAAACGATAATAATACTTCTGTGATTGTGATTCACGCAATTAGCCTTTAGTATTTTTTTTATCAGTTGTTGGTTTCGTGGGGATTTCCTTGCGCAATGGAATTTCCTCTGTTTATTGTTACCATCACAACCGGTTTGCTTGTTGCTGTTGCTTAGGAATTTGTGATTCGCGCGTGCTGGATTCCTTGCGTTGAGAACTGCGAATGCCACCAATTGATTGATTCGTCACAAAGAATATGATTCGTTAATTGTGTGATTGATCGATATACTGAACTTTTTAGCAAGTCGATTCCATTCGTGCATTTCGGTTTACCTTTATTATGCTTGGTGCGATCTTGTGTGACAGTATCTGTGATGCCCCACGTCGTTCTAACGGCGGTTATTAGTTAGTTGCTCGATTAATTATCCAAATCTGACGGTGGTTGTTGGTTTCTGGTTTGGTTTGGTTGCCTGCAGGTTTACCTGACCCTCTGCGTGGCGCTGGCCTCGTCGGCGCTGGGCGCTTACCTGCACGTCGTCTGGAACATCGGCGGGATGCTGACCATGCTCGGCTGCGTCGGCAGTATCGCCTGGCTCTTCTCGGTGCCCGTCTACGAGGAGGTCCGTTCGTCTCTCCTTCGTCAGTTGACCTTGCCTACATCTTGCGAGCTGTGCAGGATCGCCAGCGAGAAATTTGACAACTGATGAAAATGTCAATGGCGCCGTTTGCTGACTTTTTTCTCTTTCTCACTGCGTGTGTTTGTGCAGAGGAAGAGGTACGGACTGCTGATGGCGGCTGCCCTCCTGGAAGGGGCTTCGGTTGGACCCCTCATCAAGCTGGCCGTGGAATTTGACCCAAGGTAACAGCGAACTTACCTAGCACTTGTCTCTCGTAAATTGCCTGCGCTGTGCGCGACTGATTAGTATTAATCAAAACCAAACACTACGAGTTTGTTTGATCATGCATGAGCGGATAAGTTGTGGTAAATAGGAGTAAATGCTTAGATGATGACAGTGACATACGAATTGCTTCTATGGGATGTGTGTGTTGCCTGCATGTCCTGCCAGTCGCTATCTGCTTCGATTCTTGGCCGCAGTTTTTCGGTAGTAACTGGGATTTCGAGGTCAGAGCAGGGATTTTTTTTGGCATGTAAATTACAGTGCGATCTTCTCATAAGAATTTTAACTTGCTTTATGAGAACTGTCAGTTTCATTGAATCATCATGCATGAGTTTTAGCTAGGCAATTGATCTCAAACAACATGCGGCACATACATGCATGATGCTGTCACTAGTTATGTATCCCAATTTTGGAGCTAAAGCCAGTAAAAAGTTTGCATGGCCCTGATAGCTGCAAAATTTCGGCACCTAGTTATAGAATTGATTTTGCCCTTTGTTTTGCTTTGCCTATTCATGCCTTACACACCTTTTGTCAAAAGTGTGCTTCACGTGCATGTCGTAGCACTTTGTATTTGGAAAAAAGAAATTAAAGTTGCTTCCTAGTTGCTTGATAGGAACTTGGCATGGGTATATTAGGACAATTTAAGCATTGAACAATTTTCTGAAGATAATTGGTCAGTCCTGATCATTTAGCTTGTGCATCCTCTCCTTATTGGATGAATACTTGGGCCTCGTTTAGTTTCGAAAACTGAAAAGTTTTCGTAACGGTAGCACTTTCGTTTTTATTTGAGAAACATTATTCAATCGTAGAGTATCTAGGTTTAAAAGATTCATCTCGTGATTTACAGATAAACTGTGTAATTAGTTTTTATTTTCATCTATATTTAATACTTCATGCATGTGGTGTAAGATTCGATGTGATGGGGAATCTTGAAAAGATTTTGGTTTTCATGGTGAACTAAACAAGGCCTTGGGTAACGTAAGGATTTAGTTTTTTCCAATAAAGTTTTCTGCAAGGGCGAAAGCCCTTCCAGGCTCTTCAAAAAAAAAAAACTTGGGTAACCTGAAATGTCTGGGCACTGTTACTTGCACTTGATGGTGTCCAAGTTCTTTTTCTTGTTTCTTTTTTGTATTTTGGCATGATCAATTGATGTTTGATTATATATGCTGAATCCCGTACTAAGTATACTCTTTCCTGTTGTGCTTGTGTCGTTGTATTTGTCAGCATCCTGGTGACAGCGTTTGTGGGAACTGCCATTGCGTTCGCGTGCTTCTCTTGCGCGGCCGTGGTTGCCAAGCGCAGGGAGTACCTCTACCTGGGCGGGCTGCTCTCTTCGGGGCTCTCCATCCTGCTCTGGCTGCAGTTCGCCGCCTCCATCTTTGGCCACTCCACTAGCACCTTCATGTTTGAGGTGAGAGATCATGAGAGACGTGCTTCTACCTGCTGTTTGATGACCATTATATTAATTGTAGCAGTAGAACTTGGGCATGCACGAATACTTGATGCAGGCGGCCGGCTTAATTTGAATCTTTGAATACTTGATCCTTGCAGGTTTACTTTGGGCTGCTTATCTTCCTGGGATACATGGTGTACGACACGCAGGAGATCATCGAGAGGGCGCACCACGGCGACATGGACTACATCAAGCACGCCCTCACCCTCTTCACCGACTTCGTGGCTGTCCTTGTCCGCATCCTCGTCATCATGGTGAGCTCGATCTCTTGTGATGGATTATTGCATACCTGATTACCATGAAGTGTTGTCGGATTATTGGTGGAGTTTGTGCATGATTATTCCTCTCTGGCCTGGTGGTAATGTCTGACTGACTGAACTGAACTGTGCACGCATGCATGCAGCTCAAGAACGCGGCTGACAAGTCGGAGGACAAGAAGAGGAAGAAGAGGTCGTGAGCGGTCTCACCTGTGCGTAAGTGCAACACTGAAGGAAGGAAAGGCACGGCGGGCTGCCTGCTGCTACTAGTAGTACAATATATATGAATATGAATCGAAGCTCCTGCATATTATATATAGGAGGAGTAACTGGGTGCTTGTGATGGAACTGAAAGAAAGTGTTTCTTCGTTTTCTTGCTCTCTTATTAGTCTGTTAGTTGTCCTGTAAATTGAGTCTGGTAAGGTTTTGTTGCATAAACGATACGAGCGCTGCAACAAATTGGATCTGCTTGCCGGTGTTTTCCGGCCTGAAAACTCTGAAGATGGATGGAATGCGATTAAGAATGTTGCCTTTGCACAGTCCAATCCTGTCTCCGTTCCATATTCCAATCCTGTGATTGTTAATGTACTCCCTCCGTCCACGAAAGAGTCAATTTTTAGAGTTGTTTTAAGTCAATCTTTTTAAACTTTGACTAAAATTCTAGAAAAATACTAAGATTTATACTATCAAATTAGTATTATTAGATTAGATTCATCATAGAATATATTTTCATATAATGTGCATTTTATATTATAGATGTTGTTACTCTTTTTTATAAAGTTAGTTAAACTTTAAAAAATTTGACTGGTACGGATACTAGGAATTGATTCTTTCATGGACGGATGGAGTATTATACTGGTGGCTGGAACGCGTCACCTGTCACGAGCACACCAAGGTGCTGCTGCTGCTGCCGCCGCCCGCCGCTGCCGTGACGAGCGAAGGGCCCGTGGGAGCAGATGACGGGGCGCGGCCCGGCGGCGGGGACGAGTGAGACCGACGCGCGCGCTGCCGTGGCGTACTGTCGTTCCTGTCGTCGACCGGTGGGTGGTGGTGGCTGCCTCATCACATCGCACGCTCGTCGATGTGGACCGAATTGCGGTACTAGTAGTCCCACTCTCTCTCTCTCTCTCCCGGATATCTAGTCCAGGCTGGCTATTGTTCAAACGCGTGCACATACAGTAATCCCCCAAATCCGCCCGCAGGACAGGAAGCCAAGAAAGCCACCTCTTTTTTTTATCACTCAATGGTCAAGCGAAGCCACCTCTTTTTTTTTCCCCCTCAATGGTCAATGCGTCAGTAAAGATCGAGTTGGACGTTGGACCGACACAGGCCAAAGAAGCCTGCAGATAGCAAATACTCGTGCACCTACATGTCGGCTCCTGGCTCTGCTTTGTTTAACAACAGCATCAGCAGGCGCTCGCTCGCGTTCGGGGTCTCTTTCGGCTTTGTTTTCCATTGCGGGTCGGGTCCTTGTTGAAGCACGCGCGAGCGCGACTCGCGTCCGCGAGAGAGAACATCATGTTTGCAGCAGCCTTGCGGACACGGGACACTACACTTACACAACATATAAAAATAAATCCATGCATGATCATCAACAGCAGCGAGATCAGAGGAGCTTCTCTCCCTCATCATCAAACCAAAGGGGCGTTATCCTTGAGTTTACGCCTCCGCAATACAGAAGCGGAAAACCCCCAACACGAGAACAGCTCCCCTCACCCTTGTCGGCGAGCAAACGTCGCGGCCGGTCGGTCGGCTGTCGCCCTGCCATTGCCAGCGCACCACGCCACCAGCCACCAGCCACCAGCCAGCCTCGATCTTCTACTCCCCGTCCCCGGCAGCCGGCACTCGCTCATCCCTTCGCCTGGAACACCAGAAACACCCACTCCCTCCCTTACCCCGCCCGCGCGCGCCATGGAGCCACCGTCGCCGTCGCCGCGGAGCAGCAGGAATAAAGCCGCGGCCGCGCCACGGGTGGTGTCCGTCCTGGCGGGGCTGCTGGAGCGCGCGGCGGAGCGCGGCGACGCCGAGGGCGCTGCTGCCGCGGCGTCGTCGGCGGAGGTGGTGGTGTTCAGGGGCCGCGCGCTCCCGGGGATCCCCGTGCGGCGGTACGTGGAGCGGATATACCGGTACGCCGGGTGCAGCCCCGCCTGCTTCGTCGTCGCCTACGTCTACCTCGACCGCCTCGCGCGGGGACGGGATGCCGACGATGAGGAGGGCGGCGGCGGACAGGAGGCCGCGGCGGTGGTTGGCATCGACTCGTATACCGTCCATCGCCTCCTCATCACCTCCGTCTTGGTCGCCGCCAAGTTCATGGACGACAGGTGAGTCGAGCATGCATCTATCTATCTATCTATCTGCAGTGGCCTTTAATTTGGTCAGGATCAATCATGCTCATGCATGTGTTCGTCTCCATTGCGTGCTCGGTCAGTGCTCATCTTTGGATCGATCGGTAGCTGGCTGTTAATACTACTAGTAGTAATCAGCTTGCATTTCCCCGAGCTCAGCTGTGAAATTGAGGAGCACGTACCACGCAGTACGCCACGGCTAGTCGCGGCCACTGAATAATTAGATCCAGCTTTGCAGTGGCCAATGTGAAGAGTTGACGCTCAACATAACCGTAGGACGATTAACTAAATCCAGCTATACAGATACAGCTATGCCAGAGTTGACTAAATAACCGTAGTAGTAGCGGACTAACGGTAGCAGAGCACTGCCCTGCCGGCGATTAGTGTCCTCCCTCTTCCTGCGGTCTACCACCTTGGATAAACATTTCCCGCCAAAAAAGAGATGTAGATAGAGGAGCAGAGTCGTAGAGCGAGCAATGCGAGCCAGCATGGTGTCATGGACCGGCCTTTGTTAGTTTCAAAAAATTTTACAAAATAGATACCGTAGTATTTTCGTTTGTATTTGATAAATATTATTTAATCATACACTAATTAGGCTAAAAAATTTACCTTGCAAATTACAGGTAAAATATATAATTAATTATTATTTTTATCTATATTTAATATTTCATACATGCAGACGGACTGAATTTTTTGTAAATGTTTTTAGAAACTAAACAAGACCTCACCACCCACTAGCTATAAGCTACCTGCTACCCTGACCTGTCAACCAATTCAGTAGGTTTTCATTGGTTAACAGCCGTGATGATATGCTAAACAGAGTAGAAAATTCCAATTCCAACTGTATTTATCTGGAACCATATATATACAACCGGTATACATGCTGTATACATGCATGTACCCGGCCCAGCCCCAGTATATACTACTGTAGTATATATATAATGGCCCGGCTACCCTGTCCCAGTAGTCACATGCATGCAAAACGTATGTTCAATTATATATAAAAATGGTCCTATCCTATTGATCATTCGCATTTACCTCCGGGCGAGCAGGTAGCACAGCCATTTCTGCATCCTGACCTGCTATAACTAAACAACATGTGACAGCCGGTAGCGGTAGGTGCATGTGTCGTGGTCGTCAGTTGGGACGTCCCTCCAGCTCGCTCTCACTCGCCAGGCAGGCTAGCTCGTGTCGTCGTCGTCGTCGTCGTCGTTGCTCTCTCGCTCGCTGTCCGGATCCCCATCTCAATGCATGCCCAAATTGCCCACTCGATTCGCTCACCTACCCAGAGAGAAAAAAAGGGAAACTTCAAATCCAAAACAAAATGCAGAAACTGGTCTTGTTTAGTTCTCAAAAAAATTTACAAAATTTTTCAGATTTTCCGTCACATCAAATCTTTAGACGTATGCATGAAGTATTAAATACAGACGAAAATAAAAACTAATTGCACAGTTTGGTGGGAATTGATGAGACGAATCTTTTAAGCCTAGTTAGGCCTTGTTTAGTTGACAAAAAAATTGGATTTTGGGTACTGTAGCACTTTCGTTTGTTTGTGGCAAATATTGTCCAATCATATACTACTTAGAGTCAAAAGATTTATCTCACGATTTACAAGCAAATTGTGTAACTAGTTTTGATTTTTGTCTAAATTTAATACTTCATGCATGTGCCGTAAGATTCGATGTGATGGAGAATCTTGAAATTTTTTGAGAACTAAACAAGACCTTAGGGCCTGTTTAGATTGGGGATGAAAATTTTTTGGGTGTCACATCAGATGTGTCGGAAGGATGTCGGGAGGAGTTTTTAGAAACTAATAAAAAAACAAATTACATAGCTCGTTAGGAAACTGCAAGACAAATTTATTAAGCATAATTAATCTGTCATTAGCATATGTGGGTTACTGTAGCACTTAAGGCTAATCA
>Ga0182004_10002500_pt1 | contig 14332 bp, 8 predicted proteins | sample Sormic07211540_1_FD_120479 | JGI IMG/M metagenome (GOLD analysis project Ga0182004, IMG submission 120479) | Endophyte microbial communities from Sorghum bicolor roots, Mead, Nebraska, USA - 072115-40_1 MetaG | ecosystem: Host-associated > Plants > Roots > Unclassified | place: USA: Nebraska...
ATATTATTAATAACTAGTTAATTAGACAATTCAGCATCTAATTTATGGGATGTATTAAGGGAGTTATGGGAAGGTTGGGGGGTGCCAGGCCCCCCTCAGCCCCCCCTTCCCTCCGCCACTGTATCTACGCTTCAGACATGGATGCTTTATTCCTTTTTTTTTTCTTTCTTTCTTTCCTTCTTTTTTTCCCTAAAAAAACCAGTAATGATAAGTGTCGCTATGTTATTTGTGTCAGTCAAAGCTTTTCTAAGTGTGACTAGGTTTATAAAAAAATATTAACAACATTTGCATCTCCAAATAAGTTTATTATGAAAATTAATCAACTATGTATTATATAATATAAATATTAATATTTTCTTGTATATATTTGGTCAAAGTTAAAAGTGAATGATTTATCAGGAAACGAGAATGACAATAATTTTGGGATGGAGGAAGTACATATCCACCTTGGAAGGAATTTTCGCTACCTTCTTTTCAGCGGGGCTAGGGTTGGCGGCTTCCCTATCATCAGCCACACATTGATGAGACATAAGACGTCAAACCTGAATTTTTGTTTGTATAGGCATATGGATATAGTGGGGACGTGGAATACAACCTCGACCATCGGTAACCTCATCTTCACCATATTGGGGGTCGTTGCTTGTGAATACATCGGCAATTTGTCCCATCACAAGTCCTTCACTACATCTGTGGACTTGTAGACGAACCTGTCCTTGTACCCTTACCTATGAGTTCGTGTTGGATGACCACACATCCTCATTCGAGGACATGTCTCGGATAAGGTTGTGGTGCTCGGGGTTTTTCAGTGCCTTGAATAATTGGTCTTTCTCTCTTTGTGTGAGGGTTGAACGATCCACTCTGCTCGACCATAGCGACCACCAAGATCCTACCTCCGCCTTCACGCTCTGCCGCTCATTGAATTTCATCTTCCCCTCCTGTAGCCATTTCGGCTTATGGGCATTGAGGTAGTCTCGTGTCATACTCTATCAATTGTTTGGCCTCATCTACCGCCCTTTCTTTCTCCCGCTAGATTTTGGCGTACCCTGTAGGCTGTAGTGCCTAGGTGGTGGTACACATTCTTGTTCAGCGAGCGTGAAGAACTTTTAGCCCTTGGCCTTTGCTTCTTCCCTTGTTCGTTCTTGGACAAATGCTTCCCAAATATCAGGTGTGATGAACCTATATATATTCACCATTGAGTTGCTTCACTTTATTGATGTACTTTTCATTGAGTATCCACATGAACCGACAATAGGATTTGGCATATTTACTTAGCATGTACGCCTTGATCGGGTCTTTGTTGATGCCCTCTCCGGGTATGTGAACCTCCTCTTGACCTCTGCCCACACATAGGTCTTGAGGTGATATAGGATGTCCTCCAATGGTTGTATGTGATAGACACCTTCTCCTCAACTACCACACCACATGTGTTGCTCTATGTGCCGCTGATGCTAGTTGGCCCCAATGGCTCTCCCTTCCTCCCAACCTAGTGAATGGCATGTACCTCTATGTGCAACAGGTGCCTGCCATGCTGGTCTTGTCTCTTCTTCTTCCGACTAGATGTCTTTGTAGTTTGAAGAAGTCCCCATGGAGCACTAGTATAAAAATGATTTTTACAGACACCTTCCTTTTCTAATAGAAGTGATTTTCTTAGCACATATAAATGTCCAACGGGTCGTGTCATGTCGTAGATCGTCGGGCCGCTACAGGCCATCATGCCTAGCGGACCGTGCCTCTACGGGCTTCATGCCTAGCCTTTAGCCCAAGGCACAACCCGTGGGCTGGTTTTCGTGCCGCGCCGGCACATCAAGCACGTCATTTTTCCCGTGCCGTGCGGGCCTATGGCCCGTCAAGCCAAAAGCAACTTATTTTCATTAACATTTTCACTAAGTGTTGAAACACTTCATCATTTTCACCAGTATAACAATTAACAACATATATATATATAAGTCATAACTGCACAACTGTTCATTTTCATCAAGCCATTACCGGGCCGATCGACGGGCCGTTGTATGCCTAGGTGGTGGCCTAGACACGACCTAGCCCCTCGGGCCGGGCCATGCTCGGGCTGTGCAAATCGCTGGGCCATGGGCTGGGCCATGCTCGGGCTGTACCATGGCCCAGCGAGGCAGTCCGAGTTGTATTTTAAAGATCATACCAATAACAACACATTTTTTTATTAAATGGATAAGATGGATGCTGCTAATGATAAGCTGCCAATCAAACTTCCATCATGCTGGCTAAGGCATGATCCAGTATCTCCTTTTGCAAAAAAGAGGAGAGCCCAATAGGCATGATCCAGTAGCTAAAAAAAGAGAACTCACTCCATTTCTCATCTCAAGATTTAAACTCTGTAATCAACGACTAATCTAGCGATATTATGCAAAGTTTGTGATAAAAAACAATTAATTCTGTACAAAATACTTCACTCCTATATTAAATTCCCTCACGGGTAAAAAAGTACAATATAATGATGAACGTTTTATTGTTTATTATGGTCTTCAAAGGTTTGATTTTGACCATAAATCTTTCTAAAGGTATAGTTAATATGTCTAATAAACTAATTGTATGTGACTATTGTAAATGTGTCATTCAATACAAATTTAGACATATGTGAATTTTGTATTTGAAACTCGATATTTTGAAAGCATGGTCAAACTTTTAAACGTCCACTAAGATATTTTGGCTTTTCTAGATACATTGCTTTTGCTCTATGTCTAGACATAATGTATATTTAAGTGCATAGCAAAAAAACTCTGTCTCTAGAAAAACTAAAACGAAATCGCAAAGAAAAAAACTAAAACGTCTTAATTTCTAATGGAGGGAGTATTAGTCAACGCGTCTGATATTTGTGGCCGGAGGAAGAGTAGAAAAGTAACCGTCAAATTTTAGCACTATGTTAAGATCATCACAAGTGACCCTTTTGTCGGTAGTAGTCCGAACATTTAGGGCGTGTTTAGTTCTCTTCTCCACCAAGCCTGGCTAGCAAAAACAAACCAGGTCAATCCAAGCCTGGCTCCTCGATCCCGTACAAGATATTGTTGTTTGGTTCATGTTTCTTAGCTAAGCCTAGACAGACTGAATCATGTTTGGTTGTCTGACTAGCTCAAATACAGTCACCTCCTCCATGTTTTGGTAACAATACCCTTTTTAGGCATTAAGTTGAACAGTTGTTTGGCGAGGTCATGCTCTCTCTTGGGTCGAGTTTGCTGTCGCCGCACCTTGTCCAAATCAAGGTTGCTGCTGCGGTCAATGGAGGAGGGAGGGTGGTGTGGAGGAGGAAGAACGGCGACGGTAGAGGGTGGCAGCATCTCGGCGGCGACAGGGAGTAGGGCGTGGGGGGAGCAGTAGCAGCGTGGGGGAGAAGCACGTGGTAGAGGTGGCCGCACGTGGGGACGACCTTGACACCGTCATTGTCGCCGAAGGGCTCAAGGCAGATGGGGCAGTCCTCAGGCAACAAGCCCTTCTTGCCGCTGCTGGCGGCCGCGACGTATGGCACCACAGGCGGCAGCGCAGCCGCGGTGGGGTGGAGGAAGAGCGCCACGCCGCTCGGGACGAGGTCGTGCATGACGCGGCGGCATGCCCCCGCTACCGGGTGTAGCGGCAGTAGGTGCAGATGAGGATGAAGCAGAGCAGGATGGAGATGAACACCATGGCTGTGGCCCGCGCTCGAGAATCGGTTGAGGAAGTGGGGCCGCGCACCTCCTGGGAGCTCCTCGCCGTCGAGGTAGCAGCGCTAGGCAGAAGGAAGAAGATTGGGCAGATACAGAGGTGAAGGGGCAAGGGAGGAGGAGGTGACCGGATGCGACGGTGGGGGCTAGCCAAGCCAGGCTTATGGAGATTGGACGAAACGGTTGTTTCTAACAAGCCACCCAATTTCCTCTTTTTGAGCTTCGTGGAGCCTGGCTAGCAGGTCATCCAGCCATCCAAACAAGCCCAGGTTATACTCCACAAGCATGGCTAAGCCCTTATGTCGGTAACCAAACACACCCTTAGAACACATACAAGAGCTATAACAATTGCTCTGTGTTTGTGAACTCTTTCGGTGTTGGTATTTGACCGTCTTTTGATGACGATCAGTAACAAAAAATCATGTATCTAAAAAACAAACCATCTTATAACTTAGAATAGAGGGAGTATAAATGTAAGCCTGAATTATTGGAAGAAGAACTTGCGTATATGAACGAGAAATAAAGTGGACGGCCGGGGCGGGCGGGCGGCAGAGACCTGAACCTGCATGCATGCAACAAAGTGAACAGTGTCAGGCGGCGGCGGGCAGCTAGGGGTGGTGGTGAACTATTTAAGCCCATGCTCTATCCATCATCGATCGTGAACATCCGCGTCGTGCTGCTGCAGATCATCGTCAGGCGCGGCCATCATGCGTGCGTGCAGCCGGCCGGCCGGCCGGCCGGCGCCGGCCAGGAACGTGGATCCGGCCGGCGGCCCCCCATGGCCATGCATGCAGTCACGCGAGCGCGAGCACCGCGCACCGGCCAGCAGCGTGGCAGGCGGTGGCAGATCAGAACAGAAGACGGCGAGCGGAGGACGACAAGCGCAAGCCGCCGCGGCGTACGTGCCAGTTGGAGCTAGCTAGGGCTTGTTTAATCTCAGAAATTTTGTAAAAAATTTTAAAATTTCTCGTCACATTAAAATTTTTGTCAACATACATAAAATATTAAATATAGATTAAAAAATAACTAATTGCACAATTTATCTATAATTTAAGAGACAAATATTTTAAGTCTACTTAGTCGTCTATAATTGAATAATATTTGTCAAATACAAATAAAAATATTATAGTATTCATTTTACAAAATATTTTACAACAAAGGTCTTGTTTAGCAAAATTTCTGTTACACGGCACATGCATGGAGCATTAAATATAGATAAAATAAAAACTAATTATACAGTTTGTCTGTAAATCATGAGACGAATCTTTTAAGCCTAGTTACTTCACAATTAGATAATGTTTGTTAAATAAAAACGAATTTGTTACGGTATCAAAATTTAAAAACTTTTCACGACTAAACAATGCCTAAACCTGGCAAGGCGCCGGCCCCCGAGATCACCCACTCCGCGTGTACGCAGTTAATTGGCATGCATGCATGCAGCAGTTCTGCGTTTGCTTTGCCCTGCTGCTTGCCTTGGCGTCTTCTTGTTGGGTAGCGGCCACGCCGAATCTTCTCCGTCGTCCCACCTCAACCGCGCCGGCCGGCCGCAGGTCCATCTCTCACCTGTGTCACCGTATACCGCCGTCGTCGTCCACGCAGCCCTCGTGCACGCTAGTGCTACACACGTGCAGACGTGGCCTGATTGTATGTATGTACTCTCGAGATTCTCTGTTGTTCTATATGTTATATGGTAGCTTGGTATACATATGTATATATGGATCGATCAGATCGATCGGATTGGTTTCATTTTGAATTCAAATCCTAGAGAGAAAAAACTAGAATTTGTAAAATAGTGGTTATTAAGCTTTGAAGATTAAAAAAAGAAAACCTCTCCAATGCAAGGATTTAGTATATACTCTCAAACCATTCCAACATGTAGGTCTTTTTAGTTTTATTTTCTAAGTCAAAGTTCGTGAACTTTGGCTAAGTTTATATAAAAAATATATTAGCATATCTAAAACCAAATAAATGCATGGAAGACATATTTTTTTAGCGAAAATCGTGGGACAAAGAGCCCCCCCGGCAACATTAAATTAAAACAACATAGTACAAAAGGTTACTTACACAAAGAGGGCTAACCAGGGGTTAGACAAGGGGAAGAGAGGAAAAAAAGTTCACAAAACCGACTAGGCTACAGCTAGAGACCACAGAAGAAAAATTACAAGGCATTGAACCACAACTCGATGGAGTGATGAAGCGTGGGCTTGATCCTGCAGAGATGATCACTAATTTCTTTCTTGAATGCTTGGAAGACATTTCGTGATGGACTATTATTGTATGGTGAAAAAGATAATTGAATGTTTGAGATATTGGTGTATTTTTCTATAAACTTGATCAAAGTGAGCTTTGACTTGGGACAAAATTGAATCAACCAATATTTTTGAACACATAGGGAGAGGATAAGCTAGTGGTTTGACAGGTACATTTTGGTAACACACCTATCATGGGCCCTATTTGTTTCGGCTCATATAATCCGTTTCTCGGTGGGAAAGAGTGAGATTCCTGCCAAATGCTTTGATTATTTCTGATTCTTTTGTCTGCCACTTTAGAACTTTGAGCTAGCTAGCTAGCACAATCGAGAATCAAAAAAATCCCCACATGTGGTACGATGATTATAATCGAATCGATTATAAACGGCCCCAAATAAGGCCATGATCAAGCTCAAGGAGGCGGCACATATCGCCACCAAAGATAATGAAAGTTGCTCTTGTGGCTATAATAATGCTAGGTTTTGGGAGGCGGATCGATCGCCACATGAACAAATAGTTGTGTTCCTCTTATGGCTAGATAACAAGCAATAGCAGTGTGCATGTGGGGACTAAAGAGAAAGATATATAGTGCGTAAGTGGGGTGAGGCTTTGAGAGATGTAACGTTGGGATAATTAGATCTTGGATGCTTGGTAAGCGTACTCAATCCATAGGGAGTAATAAGGAATAATATAAACCATCACGATTCATGCTTTTCTCTGTGATGGTGAAAATGTTTTAATTTGGAGATGAAACAAGAAAAAAAAAACCTGGAGCATTAGCTGCAAGATGCATCTGTTTAGAATTTATGGGATGACGACCAACATTTTGTTATGATCTGATCTGTCATAAAATTAGTGTTCAGGCCATCTTAGAGAAATTCATAAAATTTTATAGAAAATCATTCATTTGACATTCCATATGGTTGTTATCGGACCCCCCCTCCTCCCCACCACCACCACCAAAAAAAAACTTGATATTTTGCTCTTATACATGCATTGTAATTAAGTAGTTAATTAATATTGAAGTCCTTTAAGTAGTGGTTAAGTTTTTGAAGGTTCAAGAAAACCTTTCCACGGCTTTAATTGTGAAGAGCTATATATCATGCAAATTGGCAGGTGAAAGTTGATAAACCACCTGTCATGATGCTAGTGTACATTACGTGGGATTAGTTTATCATATATTGCTGTGGAATTTATATATTATATGTAGAAATTCGCGCATGTATACGTTGAGACTAATTCGTTCCTACTCCTACGTGCCAAGTACAAAATGTTAAGGAGAACGACAAGATGAGATTCTTATAAACCGCTTCACCTACTATACCATTTTCAAAATAAAGGAGATATGCATGCAGGGCTTCATCTTTTACCGTACCATTGGTCTCCAAAAGAGATCGATCGATATGGGTTGCTAGCTACCGCGTCCATGCATGGTGTTTGTCCTAACTCCTGACCTTTCCCTTGGTGTATAGGGTTTAGATTTCCTTGCTGGAGGATGATTAGGGTTCAGGGCTTCAGGGACACACTGTTATATGCTCATGCATGCAATGGCAGTAAAAAAGACAGGGGGGTGGTGAAACAGTGGCTTGACCCACTCAAGTTTGGTCCACCACACACTCCACACCCCCCATAATACATGCACACAGGGGGAATCCTACTTGTTGCCAAAGCCAAGCACTGGGAGACAAAGCCCAGTCCAGGAAGGACAGCACTACTGTGCAAGTAAAGGGGGAAAGAGAGGATACAGAGGTTACACGCAAGCGTCCATACAAAAAGCTCAAGGCTTTCTTGGTAGGTGCACATATAATATCTGCACACACACACACACACACTTGCATTCAAGTTAATTCCGGTGGTGTACATGTTTGGAGATAGATAGATGCTGCATTAGGGCCTTACGCAGATGTGTACAAGCACAAGATTTTACACCCCGGCCCCACCGTATGTATGGGTCACGCACGCAGGGCAGAGGTAGCAGCAGGGACGAAAAGGAGAAAAAAAGGCCCCTGCTGGTGAGTGGTGACAGTAGTGCAGTAGTGTGTCATGCATGTCGCCGGCCGGCCGGCTAGTGCTCCGGCGGTCCGGCGGCCTCCTCTAGGGTTCCCCGCGCGCATCTGCTTATGTTTGTCTGCGCTTGCTTGCACTATATTGCATGCGTATCATCATATGCATGTGTGCGTATGAATGAATGAAGGGGATGGACGACAATCATGTCTATAGATAGATAGAAGCTAGCTAGCTCTCGATCTAGGGTTTGGTTGGATGGTGTGCATGAGCGGTGACGGTGAGGATGAGCCAGCCACTGCAGTGTGTGGCCATGCTGCAAGTGTACATGTGTGGGTGGGTGGGTGGGATCATATTTTAGTGCAGGGTATGCATGCATGTTGGGGGACCTCACCTCCACCCTGGGGCCGGGAGCTATATATATATATGCAACTTCTTGCCAAACAACACCATCACTCAACAGCCTCAACAAGCTTCATCGTCTTCCTCTAAGCGAGCTAGCTAGTCTCCATTTTCCATTATTCGATCTCTCCCTCGCCGTGTGTAGTTCTAGTTCAGATATGCGTGTGTGCGCCATATGAGCTTGCAAGGGGAGCTAGAGGAAACAAAGAATATGAGGGCGCTTGTATGCCATGGCACATTATTGGAAGGTGTATAAGCAAGCAAGCAATGGCGCGCGGCACAGGACATGGAGGTGGAGGAAGAGGTGAAAGCTAGGGAATATGCCTGGCTCCCTGTATGCCACTCGCACGGCTACCACCCCAAGATCATCGATCGATCTCGGTGGCCGCTGCGGCTGGCGTGCGAGGTGCCAAGCATGGCCCTCATACATCTCTCTCTCTCGCTCTCTCTCTCTCTCTCTCTCTCTCTCTCTCTCTCTCTCTCACACACACACACACACACACACACACACACACATATATTTGATCGATATGTCTAGCATTTCTCATTGCTCACATTAATTAGTGCAGTATCATCGCCGGCCGTTTCGTGCACTCGCGCGCACGGCTAGCTAGATGCGACCACATGTTTCAATTTTTGACAGCCCTAAGATTAATATCCAAACTCAAACTAACCACTCCATTTCGTTATATTTCATTCATCACATACAGAACTATTGATGATTGTAGTCCATTCAATCAGATTAATTACAAAGTTGAGTGTATATTTGGATCCCTGTCAGTTAGGCTTTCATTTCAGTCGGCTGCAGATGTCCTGTGCCCCCAAAATGGTATATATACTAGGACCTATCTGAGCTTCTCATAGCAATGTCTGATGCATGCCTGCCTATAGTTTAATGTTTTTAACATATAAATCTTAGTTTTTGTTAATTAAAAAACATTGTCATTGAGGATGTTATTATGTTGATATGATTATATATAAATGTATAAACACAATTATTTGAATTTAATTATTATGTATTGATCATATATATGCATATTTGACCTTCGATGTTTATTACTACTCATGTACAATTTACTCTCTGTAAGGAAGCTGATCTGTATATGACTGCCTGCAGTCTTATGTTTGTCTACAGTCCACACTAGTACATAAAAATGTGCATCCAGTCATTCAGTGAGAATAATAAGCATACCAGTCAGGTCATTTGCATTGAGGCCTTCTATGGGCCCTCATATATCTCTCATTTGATAAATTCGATCATCTACTATTTCTCATTGTTCACATTAGTCGATCATCTTATGTTTTAATTATTTGTTTACATCCCTAAAGATTCAAACTCAAACTAACCACTCCATTTTTGTATTTAATTCTCGTGATCTCGTCATTGAATTAATTGTATTCTTTATTCAATCGGAATATATGATTACAAACTTTGAGTATACATTGTATCCCCTGTTAATTTGGCTTTCTGTGTCGTAGGTACCCCCAAAATGCCAAAATGGTAGAAGCTACTATTTTAGCTTCTCATATATAAGTCATAATATTTATAATCCTAATCCATGCCTGTTGCCTACTTGCCTCTATAACTAGTTCAATATTTTTGACATATATTTTTTTGTGAATTAAAAAACCTTGTCATGTCGATATGATTATGTTTTTTTGTCAATGTATAGATATTTGTGTTATATCAACATTATTTGAATTTGATACATATATTGATCATATACATATTTGACCTTCAACTTATAGTACAACCCATGTACAACTTACATTCATCTCTCCCATACGTTGGTTATCATCGGAGTGCTCTTTGAGCCCTGCGCGCTACCTAGTGTAAATAGTGGCCTGCAGTGAAATGTTGTACATATATACATGCTCCGATCCAGAAATGAAAAATATGGTACCTATCCAGTGCGTTTTAATGTCTAGGTTTTTCTCCCTTTTTTTCTATATATGACTGCCTACAGTCGTACGTCGTGGTTGGCTAGACTTGGTTGGCATAATATAAAAATACGCATTCAGTGAGAACAAGTTAGAATAGTCGTCGATCAAGTCATGTGAGGCGTTGTATGTATGGTCAGTTTGATATGAATTTCAACCTGCTCCAACATAATGTGAGGCATTATTCGAATTTGATATATTGATTTGTGGTATATGTATATACAACATTATTTGAATTTGATATATAATGATCATATACATATATTTCACCTTCCAACTTATTGTACTACGTATTCATGTACAACTTACTTTCATCTCTCCAATTCATACATGTGTTGGTTATCATTGAACTGTTAGCTCTTTGAGCCCTGCTACCAAAGTATAAATAGTGGCCTGCACTGAAATGTTGTACATACATATATATATGCTCCGATCCAGAAATGAAAAAAAATGTGGTACCTATCCAGTACGTGCATTTTTTACTTGTACAAATTTCCTCATTCATGTCTAGTTTTTTCTCCATTTTTTCTATATATATAAGTCTCAAATAGTATATGTGTAAGTATAGTATTATTGTAGGAGGAAACTGACCTATATGACTGCCTGACTACAGTCGCCATGGGCCGTGGAATGGGAGAAAGCAAAAAGGAAGATTCTGCAAACCTGGGCCTGGGCTCGTGAACATTGTTCATCAATTTCTTAGTACAAAGCCCAACTAGCTAGTAACCTGCAGTCCAGCCCATGGACCAATAGTGCTTACATCAAACCGGCCCAAATGGTCCATCACTATCACGTTGGAAGCCCCAGCTCCTGGCCTTCTCATTTAGCCGAAAGGATCCATCAACATCGAGTAATTTAACTTGAGCACATTATCTAGAGGCTTGGTTATTTCTTCTTGCACTGCCCATTATAAGGACTTGTTCAGTTTCCAGAAAATTTAAAGGTTCCCCGTCATATTGAATCTTTGGATGCATGCATAAAGCATTAAATATACATTAAAAAATAACTAATGCATTAATATAGATAAAAAAATAACTAAATATATAGTTTACTTGTAATTTATGAGACGAATTTTTTGAGCTTCTATGATTGGACAATAATTACCAAATATAACCAAAAGTGTTATAGTAGCCAAAACTAGAATTTTTCATGTACTGAACAATTTTTTCCTCAACTCATCAAAGATGACGTACTACTAGTTAACCGAACGTACATTTCAATGCATCATGCTATGCTGTTTTTCTTTGAACTTACCTATGAGGCCTAAAAGCTAAATTTTCGTTAGCTTAGGCACTTAATGATGTTAAGTGAAAACAAAATGACTATTTTACCCCTAACAAAAAATGATTAAATACACAGTTCAGTTTGTCTATTTTAGATTTGAAGCAATGTCACATATTGTTTTAACGTTTTCATGATTTCATAAAATAAAAAATATATTATTTTGAACATAAATAATATATTCTCACAATAATATATTTTGAATATAAAATATTTTTTAATATATTTAAAATTTTCGTTCTTTAACTTTCATTGAAATTAACCTAAGACATTTGAAAAGATACTACAAATACCAAGATGCGTGTAGTAAATGTCAACTTTCATTGAAATAAAGCACACCGTTGCCGACTGCATGTATTCATACACGCGCGAAGTAATTATCCAAAGTTCCACTGAAATGGGGAAGCGTCCTAAAAAAAGAAGGGAAGCGTTACTCTCTCTTAAATGGAGTAGATTCCTAACTCAAAAAATTCATCTAAAAATAAATCAACTTTAGGATTTATGGTCCACCAGCCTATTTATTTTTGCAAAAGTCTCCTCATAGTTTCTGCAACTCCCCCCCCCTCCCCCCGCCCCACAGTGCAAAAGAGTTTTATGAATATAAAATTCTCTCTAGTCCTCTGAAACTTTTATCATATTTTTCTTCATTAATACAATATCACATCAGCATATTTAATGTGCATAAAACTCTATTGAGACTGGCCTAACCGACTTCCGGGAATGGGTGAAAGTTCTAGTTTGGTTTTGGACAATTGATGAACCCCTAGTACTAACCTCTATACTAAGTGTGTGTAGACTTAATGAGGTTGATACATGCCGACTGATGGAGCAAGTGATGATCATGGTGATGGTGGTGATGACCACAAGATGATCAAGTGCTCAACTTGAAAAAGAAAAAAGAGAAAAACAAAACCCTATGGAGATCAAGGCAAAGATATTGCTTAGGGTTTTAGTTTTGACGGTCAAGACACCATAGAAGGTGTGATCACATTTAGGATAGATAGGTGTACTATAAAGAGGGCAATTCTTTGGCTAAGCGGTTATCGAGTGCCACTAGGTGTCATTGTTCATGTGTATGCATTTAGAACCTAGTAAGCTAACTTAACTCCTTCGAAGAAAATGTTTGTGAAAATGCTAACACCCTTACACATGTTGGTACACACATGGTAGTGTTGGCACACTTTAAGAAGAAGGTGGAGTTTGAAGGGTAGAGAGGGGTTTGGGTTTCCAAGCTTGGCGGGATTCGGCGTTTTTGAGAAAATGAAATGTATATTTTCTATTGCGTCAGTGGAAAGTTTAGAGAAGTCACAGGAGTGTTTTTCAAACACTCACCGGACACTAGCCTCGGAGGTACCGAACACTGGTCCTGCATGTCTAGTGAACTCTCGTTTCTAGCAGAGGTGAAGGGAGCACCAGAAGCTAAGCATCGAACGCTGGCAGAGACTGTTGGCGCGTCCGGTGTTACCTGACTTCAGCAGGTGCTTTTGACTGAGGCCACTGGACGCTCAGCGAGAGTCCGGTGGTGTGAGTCCAGTGTCCTTGCGCATTTGCAGCGCTCTCTGGGTAAGGGACCGGATGCTCAGAGCGCGTCCGGTGGTGTGCGTCTGGTGATCCTGTGCGTTTGACAAACTCTCTGCACACGTGTTCGATGAGTACCGGACACGTCCGATGTCTACTTGACTGCGCCCAGTGATTGAATATGATCGTTATAGATGAACGCGTGAGATTCAGATCATGGACTCGTGGCTGTGTTCTAAGCACCAGATGCAGGTGTTGAGCGTCCGGTGGCTCCTGTTTGAGTGTCCGGTGGTCCCGTGTTTTGCCCAGTGGAAGAGCCAACGACTCTATTTGTTTGAGGGGCTTATAAATAGTTGTTGGTCGGCTTGGGGCTCACCCTCTTGCCATTCTTGAATATTTGACATCCTTATGAGCCTAAGCAAACACCTTCCACTCATCTCCTTCATAAATTAACCATCTTTGTGAGATTGGGAGTGATTCCAAGTGCATTTGCTTGAGTGATTGCATCTAGTGGCACTTAGGGATCGATTTGGCTGCGGATTTCTCGTTACTCTTGGTGGTTGCAGCCACCTAGACGGCTTGGAGCAAGGGAGGAGCATTGACACGAGTTGGTGATTATTCGTGGCCATCTCTCGATGATTGTGAGAGGTTTCGTACCTTCTCCGGCGGAGAGTCGAAAGGTAACTCTAGTGGATTTGCTCGTGTCATTGAGCTACTTCACTTGTGGGTAGGTTCTTGTGGTGTCCTAGTGAGGATGAGGTTCGCCACCTCTTAGCCGCCGAACCATCAAGTATTGGTCAACACAACGGGGACGTAGCGTGCCAGCAAGCATGTGAACCTCGAGAGAAAAATTGGTGTCTGGAAGCCCAAGTTTGGTTTTGGTAATTAATGACACCAAGTTGCTAATGCCTTGTATTTAAGTGATTTGAGTTAGCATAGCAACACATGTGATGAAGGTGCAAGGTGGCATGGAAGGTGGCCATATGATCACAAAGGGATAAAGCATGAAGTGAAGATCATGGTGACAAACGAGGAGCAAAATTATCAAGGCAAAGGTATAAACATAGGGTTTTACTTTTGCCGGTCTAAGATGAGTAGAGAAGTGATTGACCGGGTTTAAGATAGATAGCCGACTATCAAGAGGGAAAATCACGGTCATCTCTCGAATCAAGTGCTACTAGGTCTACATCTTGAGCATATGCATTAGGATCTAGTAAAGTGCTAACTTAACTCCTTTGGGTGAAAATGTTTGTGAAAAGCTAACACACA
>Ga0182004_10002501_pt1 | contig 14331 bp, 7 predicted proteins | sample Sormic07211540_1_FD_120479 | JGI IMG/M metagenome (GOLD analysis project Ga0182004, IMG submission 120479) | Endophyte microbial communities from Sorghum bicolor roots, Mead, Nebraska, USA - 072115-40_1 MetaG | ecosystem: Host-associated > Plants > Roots > Unclassified | place: USA: Nebraska...
AAATATTATCCAATTATGGACTAACTAGGATCAAAAGATTCGTCTCACGATTTCCAGTTAAACTGTGTAATTAGTTTTTGCTTTTGTCTATATTTAATGCTTCATGCATGTGCCGCAAGATTCGATGTGACGGAGAATCTTGAAAACTTTTTGCTTTTTGGAGTGAACTAAACAAGGCCATGGCATTTGCGTTTGGATTCTCTCTAGGCTTGTAGCTTTTGGTTAGGTAGGTGGTAGTGGCCAGTGTGGTGGGGAGTGATCGCATTTGACCATGATGTGGATATGTGCAAAACGTGAATGATTTTGGTGTGACTTTACCTTTATTTTATTTATAATATATACGATCTTGCTATGACTTTTATGGTGGATGTGTTGAGATTTTGCTTTTCTTTTTTTATTTTTTTTAAAGAACTTTAAAGAAAAGGGTTATTGTACAAAACTAATCAACGGGTGGTGAAAAGATGCTGTGATTGACAAGCATTCCTCAGTACGGGAAAATATTGGAAAGATGCTTACGTTTTGTGGTACAAAGATTTATGTATTGATGTTTGGTCATGCTAACACAGGATGGCTAGGAGCTGTTGTAACAGCTTCAGTACCAAGGGTCCTACAAGGATCACTTTTAAGTGTCAATCCACAAAATTCTCTCTGCACAGTTCTGGATGCACATTGGTTTAGATTGTAGTTGCAAAGCAACATAAGAACCTCCAGGCCAATAAACAGCAAATGCCATTTTAAAAGATGTAGAGAAAAGGGAGGAGGCGGGGTGGGGAGGGTGGATGGAAACAGCACGAGATATATCAAGACAGACTAAACCTAAAAGGCGATCACAGATCACACTACAGGTGCAACCACAAGGGATGCATGGCGCAAAATCTAGAAAAAGCTCCAAAAAAGACTATGACTCAAATAACTGGTCACCTAATTGAGTTCCATGTACAAGATGACACATGACTTTCAACAAATTTGTAGGTGCAACATCCCCCTCACACCACACAAACACAACAATTGCCGGTCACTTAAAGTTCCTTCACCAACACATTTAATTCCAGACCACATCATCCAATATTATTTTAACCAGACTCATATTTACATGGCAAGGGTCAAAAATGATTTGCATTGCAAAGAAGAAAGCACCAGATACTCAGAGTGACTGCGGAAAGGGAAGGACAGAAAACCACACTCATCTGTGACTATAGCATGGACAGGAAAGGTGGACAGTTAGATTCCTACAAGACCAAGGTAAGTACACATCTACATTCATGGGGACCATTTGCTGATCAGGGCAGTCGCCTCCTGAAGTTCCTACTGGTGCTTTGGTATGTACGAACCAGCAGGCCGACACCCAAACCGATACCCACACACACGCCAAGGCCAATTCCAACTCCAACACGGACACCAGCATTAAACCATGAAAGCTCACCATCCTCACCCTCTAGAAAGTCCTGCCTTGAGTACAAGCTGTTATAGTCAACATCAACATCCGTCTCAGATTTGGAATCCTGGAATTCTGATACCTGAAACAAGTAACAGGAAAGATAAGGATAGTATCATATGTCAGTGACATAAATCATAAATGTGAACTCCATGCTTTATAGAATACGTTCCTGAAGTGGCCTACAACTAAGTGTAACCTAATGTGGTGAATGTTGTATCCATGAATAAAGTGAACACTTTTGCAATGTTGTACAGGAGAGCTCGAAAACCTTCATTAGGACATTAATATCCAGAGTACTATCCAAATTCACAGGTAAATTTCCATCGAGAAATCATCTTCTATTAAAAAAATTAGCACTATACAATGAAGTTTTGTTTTTGGTTGAATCAGTAAGCAGTAAACCTGGTCTTTCAAGTAATCAGACAACTTCTTAGCAAAGCAAACAATCTCCCTTCACACCTTCTATCCTTATGCATTTACCATTAATCTCATTTGTATAGTTGCAGTAGACAAAATCATATCGCAGCAAATTTGAAAACATATTTCCACTGTTGAAGGTTAAAATTCATCAATCGTAGCCCTGAGTGTGCCATAGAAATAGAACACTATACCCTATGGTACAGTAGAAATCAGCTACCTAAGCTCCCAGTTTCAATGGGCATAGGCCTTGTTTAGATGTGAATTTTTTTTTAGATTTCGGTACTGTAGCACTTTCGTTTGTTTTTGGCAAATATTGTCCAATTATAAACTAACTAGGGTCAAAAGATTCGTCTCACGATTTACAGACAAACTGTGCAATTAGTTTTTGTTTTCGTCTATATTTAATACTTCATGCATGTGCCGCAAGATTCGATGTGACGGGGAATCTTGAAAACTTTTTGGTTTTTGGATGAACTAAACAAGGCCATAACCTATCAACACAGGAGACATGAGCACCTTTGAATATTCAACCCTTCTACAGTCTATTTATCTGATGGCCATGTACACCAGCAATCTGACGTACATGTACATGAACTCACCAAACACAGATTGATCGAAGTACCTACTTGTTCATGTTTGGCACCACAACAAAAGTTTTATTGGGAGATAGGTGTTGAGCTCATGTAATGACTGCTATGAGGTTCATTACTATCTCCTAGTCATCTTCACAAAAGAGTAACCATGCATAAGTCAGCTTTTCTAGTTCTAGAAGCAAATGCAATTTCCGACCGATCAACCATGAACCATGATACCAATATGAGGTAAACTTTCTTTCAGATTCTATAAATGAGAATAAGTTTGCAGTGGTTTTCATATGGAAGCCATGAATAAAGTGAGCATTAACATGAGAAATGATATAAATATGGTGATATGTCCTGCAATAGCAATGCAACAACACATATATACATAGGAAAGAAAGCTAATTGATCATGTTTGCAGAAATAATCCTTTTTGTCACATGTTGGACGAGCATGGTCACAGTGACTAAACCAACAAGTAGTCAGCAAACAAGTTACATTTCATTGTTGTTTCTTATTGTGAATGATTCACAGTTGTTTCATAAGTCATAACTGCAGGTGGAGGAGTCCCTTAAAGCCAAAATAGCTCAGAGCTCCCAAGTGAGTATCAAGCACAAGACAGAATTCGTATGCTAGAGACAAAAAAAAAAGGTCCACATGTGAGATTGTAGTTGGATAAAAGCATTTGAGAATGGTCACCGTCACTGTACAGATGGTAAGTACCTTCGAAGTGTCCTCAGCTGACTCTTCCTTCTGTTGTTCAGTTGCTTCATTCTCAGGGATGGAATCAAGCTTGAGTTTCATTTCAGACTTCCTTCGTGATATCAGCTGAATTGTCTTTGTTAATATGATAGGTGTGCCAGAGAAAGTTCCAGCAACATAAACCTCGATCATAGGTTGTACATATTCCGAGCCATTGGACAGCTTTCCCTTCAAGAAGCCATTGCATGATGTGGATGACTGACACTTCATATTCCATTTCTTGCTGCTGCTCTTTGATTCCCCAACTACTCCATTGGCATTGCATAAATCTAGATCTCCGGTGAGCAAGAGATCATTCTTATCAAACACTTGGAACCTCACACTCCCTGTCATCCGTATATTATCCGTGCTCACAAAAGTAGCTTCCTCTGTCCTTTTGTCAACCCTGTCCCTCCTCAGTGAGGAGGATATGAACTCAGTATGCATGCTGCTCCGCTGGCCATTCACCTCAATAACTGTATCAGGTGACAGAGGGATGTGGTTCAGTGTGAGATGGTCTGGCGCAGACTCATCCACCACACAGTTGCTTACCCTAATATAGAACACCTTCAAGTCAAGCCACGGTGAAGACCTTGGCGCATAAAGCGGGTGCATGATAATCTTCCTTGCAGCCTCAAAAGCCACCCCATCGCCCATCTTGCAATAATATCAAATCAACACAATTCCTTATCGCATTGGCACAGGCATCAATATGTGTACATAGATTACTCTATAAGGAACTCTTTCTGCAGCCTCAAAAATACTTCGATTCCACTAACTGCAAAAAGAAAGCTGAAAAGGTTTAGCACCAGAGTATCAACAGAATTTACTTTGTTAGATTAAAGCGACACAAACATAAAGCATGCTAACTGGCCACAAATTTACTCACAAGCTATCCAAGATGCTAAAAATTTGCTAGACTTGCATTGAAAACAGGATCAATCGGCCATAGATGCACTCACATGTAACATACAGAACTCTAGTTCCAAAACTAGAAGTGAACGTAACAGAAAAATAGCCAAATGATCCAAAGACTAATTGCTACCGCGCACACAGGACTCTGAACCAAAAAAAAAAGATTAATTCTCCGAATCGAATCCCAAAAGGGGCGGAGATGACGTGGGGGTGAACCTCCAACGAAATTCAGAACACAAACAGGATTTAGCGGTCGCCAAATTGGATTGGAGCACCATTCCAGAAATTAGAGAACGATTTGGATTCGATTGCTCCAAAGCCAAGAAAACGAAGACAAGGACCGAGCTCATCTTAGAACGATCGATCCAAGCACGAGGGGTCCCTTACCACAACGGATGGATCAACCCGAAGTCCAAATGGATCGGCGCACCCCGGTCCAGCAGCGGAGCGCAGAACCGACCAGCTCGGGCGCAACCCAGTCCAGGACGCAGCAGAGCGCAGAGTCGACAAGCGGAAGGAGGCTCGGGGGATGCGTGCGGCGGCGCGGTCAGGGGCACGGGTTCTGGCCAGGATGCGCGAGGGCAGAGGGAGGCGCAAGCGGACGGGGTAGGAACGAGTCCGGGGGACGCCGGGAGTTCGGGACGGCAATGGATGATGGGGATTTTTTTTTAAAAAAAAACTAAATAATTTTATTTGTAATGCTTTTTGTTTTTTGCGAAGACGAAGGGGATAAATTTAATTAAGGCCTTGTTTACTTTCACCCAAAATCTAAAAACTTTTCAAGATTTCCCATCACATCGAATCTTTAGACGCATGTATAAAGTATTAAATATAAACGAAAATAAAAATTAACTACACAGTTTGGTCAAAATTTACGAGACGAATCTTTTGAGTCTAGTTAGTCCATGATTGGACAATAATTATCACAAACAAATGAAAATGCTACAATGTCCCAAAAAAATTTCGGGAAGGAACTAAACAAGGCCTAAAATTAACATTTCCCCCTGCCACTATATAAATTTGCCGGTGACAACAGAATGGCTTTCGCCATCCGTGCCCACAGATCCAATGGACCGATTTTTTTGGCGAAATTCGTTGCCAACACACGTGGACCGGGGTGCGGCACGTCGGCACCTGCCACTGCCAGTTCACGCCTCAATCCTCCAAATTCCAAAATATCTCTCTCGCCATCAGTCCGAGAATTTGATTAACCGAGGCAGGATTTTTTTTTTATACCTTTCTTCTTCTTCTTCTTCCAAAACTCATATCCACAAGAGATTGCTTGTTTGGATTCAGTTTGCCAAGTGACCCACCAGGGGATAGAGTGGTGAGAAAATGCCGAAAGGCGTGGTCTTGGTGAATGTTCGAGACTTTCCAAAAGGAAAATTATCTAATCAAAATATGACCCCTTTGCAGACACGAGGACCTTTTTTTTTAAATGCCTTGTGACATCATTTTATTTTCTTTCATCAGATTTCCAAAATCTCAGAGAAAGAGATGTCATTATGTACCGGCGGTATCTGCTAGGAATAGGTATATATGATGGCTACTCCGACCTTCAATTGTTTGCTGTAATTAACACGAGTGTTTGATGCGAATTTTCCATCTGAAGAGGAAGAGATGACCAGCAAGTCAATACAGAGAGCAAGTTCCAGATGGGTGGGTTTTGGTAATGCTTTGACTTAGGAGCAAGGGCACAGGCTATATATTGGAAAATAGGCATCAATAGCCAATCACAAAACATCATAACACAATCTCTTACCGACTATGGACTTTGGAGGCTACTGAGAGCACCACACGGTTGGTCTTCTTGTGAGTTTACAATCAGAAGATGGTGGCAAATGATAGAGCCGCTGACCAAAAGCAAATACAGTATAACAGGTCCACTTCCGGGCCGAACATAACAAGATAAGAATTGACTTCCGGTACAGATGATCCACAAAGATCAAGATTTTACAATAAATAGCACTTGCTTTTGGATGTTAATGTCACATAAGCAGGCAACTCTGGTCATACTCTGGGATTCATACATTTTTAAAGACAAAAAAGGATGTCTTGGGCAGTTAATTATATATGTTGCTAGGTATAACAACAGTTTCAACATATTGGGCAAACTACAGCATGCATGGTTACAACTGTACAGCACAGCAGGCAGGTTGTGACTAGTGAAGCAGCATGGAACAAGTTAACGTGAGTATGGATCATTGAAGCATAAGCATTCATCAACCAACTGGCGTAGGTTGGGGTTCTCCAAAGCTGCTGCAACTCTCTCCTTGTCGTTCAGTTGCTTGTTTACTGTCATTTCATCCAAAGTCAAATGACAAATTTAAAATGCCATAGTTGCAATTGTATTCTATGATGTTGATATTCTACTGATGTAAAAGTCTTGTGGCAGTAGAGCGTAACATGCTTTGAAAATATTCAGCAATATATTCTTGTGCAAACTACAAAAAAATATATGCACGGACATGCTATAATTTTACTCAAATCAATCTGGTACTTTGATAATCCGGTACCTTAAGAATCTACAAGTTGCATGATAGAAATGTATCATCTCTTAAAGGTGCCATCTATACTCTTTCAAATATGTCCATGAATAATGCTTACTTTGCTTTCCAAGAATAGGAACAAAAAGCAGCTATCATTTGATATATCAAAAGAAGATTTATGAAAAAGAAAACAATATTATATGAAAGTAATTATGTGGGCCTGCAAATAGTGACTGGGCCACATAATATTACTTCTTAGATATTAGCCTTAGAAACTTGCCAATGTACACACCTGATTCTTCATTAGCAAGAGATCCTGGAGCAACTTTGATGTCAACCTGCCAATTAGTGCGATGGTAAAGGATTGCAATTATGCTTGAATAGCTGAATTAACAATAAATTAGAATAATCATGCAAATGGGGTGATATGCTGAATTAGTGGTGGTATAACAATTCCAGTAAACCAGTATCATGAAAAATTGCAAAGTGGGGTCTGCTATATTCTGTAACAACCAATGCTCTCAAAATAAGGCTGCACCTATTATATCTAATAATATAGAAGGTCAACAGAGAACGTTGAGCTGAACATATTGGGTCTCAACTGGTCGTCATAACAAGAATTTCATAAATACAGAACATATAAGCACCTTGAAATGTGGAGGGAAGTTCTGCATCAACTTAAGTCGGAGGCACAGACCAATGACTGTGGCCATACTGCAGTGCTGCACGGTTGGGGTGAAGGTTATCCTGCAAGAAATTCGAACATTTAAGGAACCACAGAAAAGCGAAGCTAGATGTCTACTTGTCTAGACGTAGTTCTCCGCATTTCTACAGTCAGTTCAGGGTTTTTTCTTTTGTATTTTTGGGGTTTAACACATGATACTCCCAAATAAGCAAATGCAACCTCACACCCTGAGAGCATGCGTCCCATGAATGAATATGATCAGCTGAGAGCATGGTCAGGGAAACTGGTAAAAGCATGCATATACCCCTGAAAGTGCAAAAATGCTAAAATAAACAGGCAAAACAGCTCAGGACTACATACCTTCTCACATACAGAGTAACCACTAGCAGGCATAGGCAATTCCGACATAACCTGCTCGACTGATAGTACATTCACACTCCAATCTCAAGAAGGATAAGGAGCGTAAAGAAAGCATAAATCTAGGTGCCTAGTCTTATTTCTCTAGTCAAGAAGCAATTCCAGATCCAGCAAGCTAAGATTGTGCACGTGTTCCACAATCCAACCAGAAACCCACAAGGATTCTGAAAATCCAGAGAAATCGAAATAAAGTATATCACGAATATGACATAACCTCCTTATGCTCAACCCCTAATTGCCACACAGGATACAACCCCTAATTGATAACATACCCTAGTCAACAACAAATTGTTTAGGACAGTACAAGCGAAAGAATGACGTGGAGGATATGAAGACAGTATACAGCATACGTACTGGATGCGTCCGAGCTTCTCGTCAACGGAGACGGACTCCTGCGACAGCACGCTGAGCTGCTCCAAGGAGTACGGGTGCTCCGGGTCCTTGATATCCCGCACCGTATCTGAGGCACCCGCACCACGAAAGCGCACCCATCCATCAGCTAAGCAAAAGCGGAAGAGAAGGAACCGAGCGAGATGGACTCGCTAGGAGAGGACTGAAGTACTCTACCAAAGACATCGAGCGGGTCGAGCGCGTCGGCGGCGTGGGGGTGCGCGGCGCGCTCCGGCCGCTCGTGCACCACCGGGTTTGCGTTGATCATGCCCACAGTCATCTTCCTCCAACTCCTCTTGGATCCGGCGCTGGCGGTAGTGAATTGATTTGGGAGAGCAGAGGACACAGCTGCGGAATGGAATGGAAGAGGAGAGAAGAGAAGAGAAGACGACGAGTCGACGACTCGGCGAGAAAAAAAAAAAACTTCTCAGTCGGGTCTCAATCATTGCTGCCCTTTTCCGAGTGGGCTTAAAGTCCATGTTGCGGCCCATAACGCTTTTCCAAATGAATCAACCCGTCTAGATTTTGGAGGCCCATAACGCGTTCCATCGGATCCACAACGAAGCTCTTCCCAGGCCATGCGAAATGCCGCCATGGCAAGCCGGGGCCGCGGCGGCGCGGCCGGCAGCCATGACAGCGGCCGCGGCCGCCACGGCCGCCGACCACTTCGCGCGGCTCCTGCAACTCAGCCAGACCGCTGTCAACCCGTCCGCAGGCCGGGCCATCCACGCGCACGCCGTCAAGGCGGGCCTCCTCGTCAGCGCCTACCTCTGCAACAACCTCCTCTCCTACTACGCCAGAGCGGGCGTGGGTCGTGGGTGCTTTCACGAGGCGCGGCGCCTGTTCGACGACATTCCGTACGCGCGGCGGAATGCGTTCACGTGGAACTCGCTCTTGTCGATGTACGCCAAGTCCGGCCGCCTAGCTGACGCCCGCGTCGTGTTCGCCCAAATGCCCGAGCGGGACGCTGTCTCCTGGACCGTCATGGTCGTCGGGCTCAACCGCGCCGGCCGATTCTGGGACGCTGTGAAGACGTTCCTGGACATGGTCGGTGAAGGGCTTGCGCCGTCACAGTTCATGCTCACGAACGTGCTTTCATCGTGCGCTGCGACGGAGGCCCGCGGAATTGGGAGAAAGGTCCACTCCTTCGTCATCAAGCTGGGCTTGAGCAGCTGCGTGCCCGTGGCCAACTCGGTGCTCTATATGTATGGCAAGTGTGGGGATGCTGAGACAGCAAGGGCTGTGTTTGAGAGGATGAAGGTGCGGAGCGAGTCAAGCTGGAATGCCATGGTGTCGCTGTACACCCACCAGGGGAGGATGGACCTTGCTTTGTCCATGTTCGAGAACATGGAAGAACGAAGCATTGTCTCTTGGAACGCCATCATAGCAGGGTATAACCAGAATGGGCTTGATGACATGGCATTGAAGTTCTTCTCACGAATGCTGACTGCTTCTTCCATGGAGCCAGATGAATTCACGGTAACGAGTGTCCTATCAGCTTGTGCTAACCTTCGCATGCTGAAGATGGGAAAGCAGATGCACTCTTATATCTTGAGAACTGGAATGCCGTACAGCAGTCAGATTATGAATGCTCTGATCTCAACGTATGCAAAATCTGGAAGTGTTGAGACTGCAAGGAGGATCATGGACAAGGCAGTGGTTGCTGATCTGAATGTTATCTCCTTCACGGCTCTCCTGGAAGGCTATGTCAAGCTCGGAGACACGAAGCAGGCAAGGGAAGTCTTCGACGTTATGAACAATCGAGATGTCATTGCCTGGACTGCTATGATTGTTGGCTATGAGCAGAATGGTCAAAATGATGAAGCCATGGAGCTCTTCAGGTCAATGATCAGAAGTGGCCCAGAACCCAACAGCCATACTCTTGCTGCTGTTCTCAGTGCCTGTGCAAGCTTGGCATATCTTGGTTATGGAAAGCAGATCCACTGCAGGGCTATCAGATCATTGCAGGAGCAATCTGTTTCAGTCAGCAATGCCATTATCACAGTGTACGCAAGGTCTGGCAGTGTGCCACTGGCCAGAAGGGTGTTTGATCAGATTTGCTGGCGCAAGGAAACAGTTACATGGACATCAATGATTGTGGCTCTCGCACAGCATGGTTTAGGAGAACAAGCCATTGTCCTTTTTGAAGAAATGCTTCGTGTTGGTGTGAAACCAGACCGTGTAACATACATCGGTGTGTTTTCAGCTTGCACGCATGCTGGTTTTATAGACAAAGGGAAGAGGTACTACGAGCAGATGCTGAATGAGCATGGCATTGTACCAGAAATGAGCCATTACGCTTGCATGGTTGACCTGCTTGCTCGTGCCGGCCTGCTCACAGAGGCTCACGAATTCATCCAACGGATGCCTGTTGCACCAGATACAGTAGTCTGGGGTTCGCTCCTTGCAGCTTGCAGAGTGCGTAAGAATGCAGATTTAGCAGAACTCGCAGCAGAGAAGTTGCTGTCAATTGATCCTGACAACAGTGGCGCCTACTCTGCCCTTGCCAATGTCTATTCTGCCTGTGGGAGGTGGAATGACGCAGCAAGGATCTGGAAGCTGAGGAAGGACAAAGCAGTGAAGAAGGAGACTGGCTTCAGCTGGACTCATGTACAAAGCAAGGTTCACGTCTTCGGAGCAGACGACGTCCTGCATCCACAGAGGGATGCAATCTGCAAGAAGGCTGCTGAAATGTGGGAGGAGATCAAGAAGGCAGGATTTGTTCCCGACCTGAACTCTGTTCTGCACGACGTTGATGATGAACTGAAGGAAGAGTTGCTGAGCCGCCACAGTGAGAAGCTTGCCATTGCATTCGGTCTCATCAGCACGCCAGAAAAGACAACACTGCGGATCATGAAGAACCTGCGGGTGTGCAATGACTGCCACACGGCAATCAAGTTCATCTCCAAAGTCGTGGATCGCGAGATCATAGTGCGAGATGCAACGAGATTTCATCATTTCAGAGATGGGTACTGCTCATGTAAAGATTATTGGTAGGAAAACTGGTCTGGGATCCTTTTCTTCTTTAAATAAAAAGGTTTATTAACTGAAGGCCGACTGAAGATCACGGCAACAAGTTCAGATACAAATGGCACAAACGCACAAGCATAAAAGGTGATTTCAATTTTACCCCCTAAAAGCAAGCATTGTTTTGAGCTTTCTAGATTGCCCAGCAAACAGCTCTAAGCCAAAAGAGTGAATAGTTCTGTTACCAAGAAGCCAATGTTCGATTCAAAGCCAATATTTACCAAGATTGTTCGGTCTATCACATGCACCCAGACTGGTCCCTATGATCCACACCACTTAACCTGTCCACTTGCGCTTCAGCATATTGTCTTTTGTTAAGACAGATTTCCTTTCCTTTCCAGTAACCACAAGAAGGTGTTTATAGGAAAGCTCTTCATCATCACTCGTCAGTTGATCATATACTAATTCAACATAAACAGAAAATATCTCTTTACTATTCCATTTCCATTTCACACTATCAATTTCCATACTCAACTTATATTTCAGAGCAATCCATTACTGATACAGAACAATAGGGAGTCAACTCCTAAAAGTGATTTCACTCTGCAACTCGCAGTAATATTCTTCTCACAGCAAAGCTCAAAGTGTACAGGAGCTAACATGAACAAAGGCTTGTTGTCAAGCCAGAATGGGTGTTTCCCAATTTTCATTTCAGCCTGTCTGCCTTTTAAATAAATGTGTTTGACTGACCTAGAGTAAGTCAGACCATAAAGGAGAGTCATCATGTTCATGTTTCACAAGTTTCATATTATCATTTCTCAGATACTTGGCATTAATAATACCTTGCCACATACCAACCTCATGTTCCAGCTTCCACCACCACCTGCACAAGAGACTAATATTCATTTTTTTAATGTCCTTAATACCCAGACCTCCCTTTTTCTTGCTTTTAGAAATGATTTCTCCCATTTCACAAGATGATATTTCCTTTTTTGTTACTTCCACCTTGCCAAAAAAAGTTATTCTTGTTTGTAAAGATTGTTGATAAGAAGCAAGTAAATGGATTTATGATAAATGAAGGTATTAGACAGACTAGAGTTGATAAGTGTGGCTCTCCCAGCAATAGACATAGCACCAGCCCTCCAAATAATCAATTCTTACTGTTTTTCTATTCAAGAGGCAACCAGTCAGCAACATGGAGTTTGCGAGGACTAACAGGGACTCCCTTGGACTCCCAAATACTTGACTGGGAAGCAACAAATTTGTCAATTAACCAGCTCCCTAGAAGGTGCATTTATCTTCATCACCATTAATCAAGTTAACTTCACTCTTGGTGAAATTGATTTTAAGTCCAGGTATCATCTCATACCCATATAGCAACAATTTTCATGTTTCTAGCAATTTTCCATGTCATCTTTAAGACATACAATAGTGTCATTGGCATATTGCAAAACAGCAATGCCTTCGGGAATTAGATTATGTGTCAGCCCAGTAATTAAAACGTTACTCAACTCAAAGCATGTTCAACCATTCTAGACAAGCAATTGGCAGTAAAGTTAAACAAAATTGGGGATAAGGTTCCATGGACCAATTTGGTATTAAGCTTCACCACTGACAGCACCGCCCTTTGACAGCTTTACTAATCCAGTCCAGTTGCACCATTTTTCACTAAATTCTCTCATTCTAAGACAAGTGAACAAAGAATTTTAACCACTTACAGCACCGCCCTTTGAGTGCTGTTACATCTACTGAAATAGTGAAAATGTGAAATCTACATTGTACATAGCATCTTGAAATAGCTTGGTTTATAAAATTCTTTGTGACCTGGACACTTTATCCCTGCAATGTACTTCTTTTTTTTTCTAATATAAGATGGTAGTTGTTGTTGGATTTATAACTTGGATATCTCTGCACTGTAGGATAGGACTCTCGCAAATGCCCATGTCCATATATAGTGCTAGAGAAAATGTGGAAACTTGGAAACTGCATAGCTGGAGGTTTTTTCCCTTTGTCTAGAACTTCGGGTTTGGTTTAGAATCCTTGTTGCTATGTTCCTGTTGTCCAAACTTGCCATATAAAACTCTGGTTCACTCATGTTTTGAATTTCATCAAGCTTGGTGATATGCCATGTTTTGAATTTCTTCTAGTTTAGTAATACGCTTTTGCAATTGCTTCTATTTTAGAAATTATTATGGTTATTGAATATCACATATGCTTTCTTTTATATTTCAGATACAAGAACTTCTAGGAGTCCACCGTACACTGCACAAGAAGTTGGCTATGCCAAGGTCCACTGAAGCGCAGCGATTTTTGCTGCCTGTTGTTTCTGAATGTGAATTTAACATCACATCTGCAATAGAGGACCTGAGCTCCATGTCTGCGTGGGGCATCGCCCTTTAAGAGCAACTGACGCAGCGATTTCCACTGCTATTGCTCTTCTAGAGGGTTGCTGCTCACCCAGTACCAGTGGTCGGATTACGGTCTTTACATCTGGCCCTGCAACAGTTGGTCCAGGGTGTGTGGTGGAAACTGATCTTGGGAAAGCAATTCTCATCCTGAAGATCCATCTACATTTCAGCTGTCAACAAACTTCTCCTGGTATCCGCAGTTCATGTACTACTTGCGGAGATCACAGTTCGTTGATGTTTTCAACAGCTCTACCGGCGAAACTACTTTCTTCAGGTTGATGCTGAATGGGGAGGGAGTTGTGGGGTCTCTAATCATGATCCAGCCTACTCCCTTCGTCCTGTAATATAGAGCATTCTAGTATTCAAAAATTGTCTTCAAATATAATGCATTTTAGAGGACACGAACTAATTTTACATTAAATATTTTCCATTTATCAATCAATCACCATTAATCACGTTGATGATAGCGTCTGATTAGGAAATAAAATGAGGTTACATGTGTCTTTTATGTTCTCTCTTAATTTGTCTTAAAATTTCTAAAATGCACTATACACAGGACAGATGGAGTACTCTAATATTCCAGTACTCATTCAATGGACCACCTATTCCTGTGCTGTTAGAGCATCTCCAACCATTATGCATTTGAAGTTCATTTTAGGCAAATTGCAAACCCCCAAATGAAAATGGCAAGGCTAAAATCGGGTGATCTCCAACCGTTATGCAAAATGCCAAGTCCATCATCTTTTTTTTTTCTAGAAATTTTGTTTCGCGGCACTCCTTCCCGCGCGGCCAATCGATCCCGCGCCAAACAGCCCGCCGTCGTTGATGAAGAAGGCGTACCTGGCCGGCGTTGATGAGGAAGGCGTCGTAGATTCGTCCTATC
>Ga0182004_10002502_pt1 | contig 14329 bp, 12 predicted proteins | sample Sormic07211540_1_FD_120479 | JGI IMG/M metagenome (GOLD analysis project Ga0182004, IMG submission 120479) | Endophyte microbial communities from Sorghum bicolor roots, Mead, Nebraska, USA - 072115-40_1 MetaG | ecosystem: Host-associated > Plants > Roots > Unclassified | place: USA: Nebraska...
AGAAGTAACTACTCGTCGCTTAGTTCGATTTCGATTTCTGAGCGGCGGGCGGCCCGCAGAAGGCTTCCCGGTTGACGGCGGCGCCGCCGCGCACGAGGAAGTGACCGAGCGACGGCGTGCTGGTCGCCGCGACCCCGTTCTCGTCGCACAGGAACTCCCGGCCGCACGCGCGCTCCACCTCCCGCTCGTAGTCGTGCACCATCACCTCCGTCTCCGTGCCCTTGGTCCGCGCCATCACCGCCGCCGAGTAGATCGCCGACATCCTCCCCGGCGACCCCTCCGTGAACCTTCAACACCATGCATGACAAAATCATCAGCTAATTAATGATTTGGTTTCCTTCCTTATTCAATGATTCAATCCTAAGAAACCATGGACGACGCGGCATCCGACATGCATGGCGATGGTGGCATGTGCACTGGCACGTACCCGCGCGGGCCGTCGACGAGGATGACGTCCCAGGCGACGTCGTAGAGCTGGTTGGGGAGGTCGTTGATGGCGAGGCGGCACTCGGAGAAGAGCAGGTTCTGGACGGGGCGGCACTCGGCGGCGCGCGCGGCGCGGGCGGCGTCGAGGAGGTCCGGGAGCTCGCGCACCGCCGTGGCGTAGGCCACGTCGTAGGCCTCCAGCCCCGGGTGCTTCCCTTCCAGGTGCGCCACGTAGTAGGGGTTCTCGTCCAGGAACACCGTGCGCCCGCCGTGGTTCAGCGCGCGCCACAGCGGCGTCTCCGCGCCCAGCCCGAACACCAGCAGGTTGCACGGCGCGCGCCGCCGGAGCACCGACGCGATCGCGCGCACGTCCGGCTCCGGCATGCTCGACGACGAGTTCCCCGCCGCCGCCGCGTAATGCACCAGCGCGTCGAACACGTACCGCGGCAGGCCAGCCTCCGCGGCGCCGGCGCTGGCCGTGAAGGGCGCCGCCTGGTACGCCGCCCCGGCCGAGGCGCGCGCCGTGGAGAACACGGTGAGGAGGGACACGCAGGTGAACAAGGCCAAGAAGACCACCAGCCACATGCACCGGGACCACCCATGGAACGGCATGGGCGACGCCGGCGCCATCCCGTTCAGGGCCTTGTTCGACGACGTGTGGACGACGAGCAGCTTCGGACCGGCCATGGCCTTCATCATCTCCTCCGACTCTGGCCTTTGTGTGCGTCTGGACTCTGGAGTGAATGCTAATGAGGTTTAGTAGACGAGGTGCTGTGCAGATGGAATGGCTACTCACGCTGACATTTTTCAGGTGAGAGATCAGAGTTGGCAAGGGACGAAGGAATGGAGGTTGGGATGGGATGGGATGGGATGGGATGGGATGGGGGTTGAGAGGGACTGACAGCACGCCAAGCTAGCTGAATTAAGCAAAGTTAAATAAGCTTATGTTGGATTAGTAGTTGGCATGTTGGGCAGGAAAGCAATCCAGGTTAAAAATTGCTTGAGGGTTGCAACCTGCAAGGCTTTGCTTCAGAGTGGCTCAAATTTGGGTAGGTTTTGATGGCACTCTTTTGATTTTGACACCAAATCTTTCTCGCGACATTAACTATATAATTTCCTATTTTAACCACTTTTTAGAAATGAAAATTATTAGCACAATAAAGAAGCATTTGTAATGCGATATTTTTTTTTCTGAATTCTCAAGTTTTTTTTAGATGAAGATCCTTCAAAGTTGAAATTTGTTAGTACCAAATAAGCCCATAAAATTGGAATGAGCTTAACGTGAATATTCCCCGGACAACCTAGTCATGACACTTGTTTTGGCAGAGTGAGGACCCATGGTGTTTGGCATTGCAGCACAGTACCAATCTGCCACTGCCTGATGAGTGATGATACAAGAGCATCATCGAAAAGCAACAGTAGATGACACCAGGTTTTGGAAGGGCAGCCAGCAGCTTTCTGACCACCACCAGACGTATATGAAACAAAAGCAATCAGGAGAGCATATCAGGTTTGGTGAGAAAAGTTGTGTTAACAAATGAAGACTGGAATTCCTTGACTGATCGCAAGATGCTACCAGCAGCAAACACTTAGAATGTAAGCTACAGGCGTGTCAGGAGCTAAAGTTTTGCAGATAGGAGGTGGCTCTCAGCTTCTCTCTCCGTTGCCTTCAAGTGAAGCCTCGGCAAAACCGGGCATGAAACACGCATCGCCCGCCCCAATTCCTTGTGCAGTCCAAAAGGACCAGAACCATTTCACAGTTTCACAGTTGCATTGACAGGAAGTAATTCGAAGACACGACATACCGACGCCAGTAACAATATACCATAAAAAGCATGGGTTGATGGGTTGGTCATCCAAACAGAAGATTAGCTGATAAACAGACAAAGGGATGTGAAAACGAACCTTTTATGGTAGCAGGTAGCGATGGCAATGCTCTATCTTCTTTTGCAGATTTTCTCATGAATATCACTGCTAAAGCCAGTTTTCATCAACTCCATAAATCGAAAGCGAAGGGGCATAACATCAGTTCCTCCATACTTTCTACCCAGTTTCAGTATTTTTGTGCGGTCGTAGCTAACCGCAGGGAGCATTCTTTTGGCACATTCAACTATTGGAATTCGATGACCATGCCAAACATCTTAAAACCTTCCATCAACCGAAAGTACAAGTACAACATACAACGGATATAGATGGAAACTTTCGTTCATAAAGTTTGGTATCGGCAATGTATTTACTACCACTTAACAGATGCATCTCTGGCATCCCTGCAGTAAAGAAGCAGTAATAGGAACAGAAGAAAGGTTTTACAAAATCTCACGGGTATCATGATCATCAGTTCATTGCCAGGTGTGACCATAGATAAACCACAGCAAGATGTAACCAGGATCATGCAGTCCCGCACCAGTAGGCTAAGTGCTCGTCCTTGCGAGATGTGCTAAAGAGCCCACCACATTTCAGGCAGATGAAGCTGCTCCCATCAGCAAACGCATCCAGGATGATCTGCTTCCTTCCACTCTCAGCAAGAATGCAGGCCTCATCAGAATTCAGCATATCGACAGGGTCTGACCCAGGTCCTTGTGAAGGGTTAGTATTTGTTGACTGAGCCTCTGCTATGGCACATTGGGCAAGCAAAGAGGCAAGCTCATCAACACTAGGAGTGGCCTGCAATCTCTGCGCATAGAGTTCACGCGCACGGTTCATTGTCTGCATGAGCGCTTGTTCACCACCTTGAGATCTTATGGCCAGGAGAACCTGCATAGTTTCATAACATGAGAATCAATATAACAGATACAGATGAATGGGCATGAAATGAGACAAATGAGTCTCAACGAAACAAGATAAAGTTCAAAAGGTTAATAATTACCACAAGGCTCATCATTGGGATCTATACGAACAAAATTGAAACAGCCTTCCAGAAGGAATCAAAATAGAAATTATGCATTTCAATAGACCAGAATGCTTGTCACATTACCAATGTTTGATTCATTACCAGAACAAATCCTACAGTGTTATTATGAGGGACACATCAATCATAAGATCCCACAGGAAACAGCTAAGGCATAATCTTATATTGCGTAAATGTTGGTCTAAAAAAATCAGTTACACTAACATAGGCACATAGCTATGGTGCAGGCAGGAAGCACTAATGACAGAGTGTGGTGTTGCAGTTGAGAAGTAATTAGCCTACTACTCCAATCCACAGAGAAGACGTGCATTTCATTCGATCCATGTGATACATCAGGTAATATGCTATACATGTCTAATCCAAACAAGATACGGAAATTCCAATTTAACCATCGCACACTAATACATATAGAGAAAGATTTGTTTAGGCCTATATTGCCCTGTACTCCTGTGTAAATTTAGTACAGTATACTCAAATAATTTTATGAGGGTACCAAACACTAATTGTGGGCTGTGGCTTTCTTCTTCAACTTTTCCCAAACCAACCTTCTACTTTTACCCTTACTCACCAATATAAGGGCTCGACGGTCATTTTTAACAGGTCAAATCCAAAATGATTGATATTGAATGGAAGAACAAACATTATCAACTGTGCCCTGCACATATGGGATAGGACACCAGTTTTACACAAATATAAGACCACGAAGCAAGCTAAGGTGTACCCAAGCTGTCGTGAGTCTAGATCACATTCCGCTGTGTTAAGCATTTTATCCAAATCAAAAGTCTCTGATGAACTCTTAATGTTCAACCAACAGGAACATAAATTTGCTAACTAGTAAAGTTCACCACATAGGGCTAGTTAGTCTGAGTGGTTCCTTGAGGCAGCCCTCAAGCCGGTGACCCGGGTTCGATCCCCGGCATTGGCACCCGGAGGCCCCTGTGTTGGCCTTCCTTGTGAAAGAAAAAAAAGAGGGAAATAAGACCTCTTAAATCTCGATTTGACTTGGCTGCTTGAGCTTAAGTAGCAGGCCCTTACATGGGACACCATCAATGGTCAGATAATGCATTGCCGTCTTAAACTCTGCATCACAAACAAAATTACAGTCTACAAGTTCTACAGATAAAACACAGACCATACCCAGAGTTGCGAGAACATTTAAAATCCAATAGTAAGCTAAAAAGAAAAGTAAATGAATTCCCATGTTATATAGGGGAAGGAAAAGTGTACTTTCACAATATGCCACCACCCCAAAAGTTTCAGGATATGCTACTTCATGCCTCATTGTCATACCGAAAAGGGCCGATTCAGTGGGATATGGAAGTGACAATGCCTTATTCTTAAGTTTTAGAGGAGTGTCATATATCCTCATAAGACCCAAAAGTAAATATAAAGTACACATGGAGACAGGTAGAATTAACATTGGGACCTTAAAAAAAGGTTAACCTTATGGCAGTGCGAGAGCTGACAAGAAGTCAGGCAACCAAACATCGACTGTATTTAATTAAAGCCGTATGGACAACAGGCTTACAGATGGTAGTCATTGATTTTTCCAGACCGTTCATGTTCAGAATTGGAAAAAAAAACAAAAAAAGGATAAAACTCTAACGGAAAGGGCTTGGACTGTATTTGAAACACGACTTACGTCCCAAATCAGCCATGCATGCAATGCCAGCAGAGCTAGGCACAAATGCACGGAGAGCACATAAATCAAAAGTATAGCGAGGGATACGATACATGAGTTGACAATGATCAAAACGGCAGCTTTTCATTACTTGGCAACTACATGTGTCTATCAACATTCACCGATGCCTTTGGTTCTTACTCGCTGTGCCACTGAAAATTTGATGGTGAATCACATATTGAAATGGTGAGGTACATGATGCGCTTAAAAGACCACGAGCAAACAGCACACTGCAAGTGAGGATTCTGGAAACACACATTTTGGTAAGGATAAGTTACAAGAGTTCCAGACAAAGGATAAATGCAGTAGTTAGGATGTGTGTGCATAAAGCCACGATTTCCTTTCTTCCCTTCTTGAGGAGAACCTGGAAAGTACTCCTTTCGCTCGCCCAAGAAACAGGCAGACAACAACAACATATTCGGAAGGGATAGCTGCAAAAGTAGCAAGGCACCTAAGCACCTACCCGTAGCATCATCCTCTAGAACGAATCGTACCTAATCAATCCCAAACCCTAAGACCTAGAACGGATCACACCTAAACCTCCCTTCGGCCTCTCCGCGCGAAACCTCAAGCCGGATGGATAACGCCATCGGGAGCACGGCCCAAAACGAGATCGAACCAGGGGAACCTCACCGCGAATCCGCGATCGTCTAACCACGCGATTGATCAGCTTCCAATACGTACGATACGTGACGGGAAAAAACACCACGGATTCCCCATTTCATCGCCGGACACCGGGCAACGGTGGAGACGAACGCGAGACTGACAGCACGTGAAATGGAGACCGAACGGAGAAGGGGAGAGAGGGGGAGGGTTCTCACCGCCTGCAGAGCGAGGGACGGCTTGCCCTCCTCGAGCAGCCCGCGGGCGCGGGACAGCATGCTCCACCCCTCCCCAACCGCTGCCGGCGCCGGAGCGACCGCCGGAGCCGGAGGCTGGGGCGCGGGGTCCATCTCCATCTCGACGTCGGGCGGGTCCATCGGCGGCGCCATCGATCTCGCTCGCCGCTTCTCTCCTGTGCTTCGCCGCCGCGGGGAACAGTTCGCTGCTGGGTGCTGGCGGACGACGGCTGCGGCTGCGGCTGCGGTGCCAGCGCCACGCCTCCAGATGCTTCCAGCCAGGTGTGCGTGGCGGCTTTTATGGGTTGTCGAGTCTTTGGTCTAGTTCCAGATTCCAGACTGAGAAACAAAGGAAGCTACCGCCCGTTTTCTTTGGATAAAACGCCTAAAAAAATCAAAATGTCCGTTCATAGAACTTTCGATGCTAGAGACTAGCAATGTAGGGTTTAAGATGTAGAAGAGGTGTGTAACTATCTCTATTAGATATGAACCGAGCTTCAGGTAGGGAAGAAACATGTGACATAAGTAATAAAGACAAAAAGATGGCGGAAGTATTGCGCGCCACAACTGAGTAACACACGGCGGTGGTAAATGAGATAGTAAGGTGATAAGAACTTACCCGCCACCGGTGATGGATATCCAGTTAAATGGTGAAAGGGTAGTAAATATGGGACGCGTCTAGATCCTTCGCTATGGTACTTTGTTGAGCAATAACGTGTGTTTGATTCCCTCGTTCAAGCTTCTCGGAAACTATATTGCCAAGGTTTGCTCATTCACGTAGGAGAGCCAGATCAGCTCGCCCGAGAAGGCAAGATCCTTGTTTCATGCAGCGAGCATAGCGAGCCGAGGCAATGTGTCACTAGAACCAAGAACACTCTATATGATGGTTAGGACAATTGCATACTTCTCTTTGACCTTTTCTTTTGACTCCTCTTCATATTCCTCTTTTTAATCTCTGCCATTTTTATCCATAGGCAGCAATTGTTGTGTGTGTGCTTGTGTGTGGAGAGGAAGGTTGGCTTGAGAGGAGTCTCATTGTTCAAGCTGGGAAGGATGACTTGAATCCCCATCCACCGCCCATTTGAAAAACCCTCACTCTAATGTCTTGATCACCACTATCCAAAAAGATCAGTTTAGCTATACATTACACCTAGGTGGTTAGGAAATTTCATTGTTCTCTTTTCTAAAAAAATCATCGTTCTCTATAGAACTTTCAAGGGTAAGTTAGGAATTAAGGTTTTAAGATAAGTAAAAGGAGTTAGTGTAACTATCTATAGTAAACCTAAACGGAGCTTTGGAGGCAATAGAGTAACACATGACGGTGATAATTGAAACAACTTTGTGGCGACGACGTTGCCCACCACACCTGAGTACACATGTGGTAGTGGTAAATGAGAAACCAAGATGATGGGGACATTGCCTGCCACATATGATTAACACGTGGTGATGGTAAAGAGACAGCAAGGTGGCAAAGATGTTTCACGCGGTAGGCGATAATGGAGATTTGGTTAGACGATGGAAGAGTAGTGGCAACTACTAGTAGCAAATATAGGATGACCGATTATAATGGTTCGGTACTTCTCTTTGATCTTTTATTTTCCCTCCTCTTCATATTCATATTTTTTTCTCTTCGCCTTTTTATCCATACATAGAAGTTGTGTTGCGCGTGCTTGTGTGTGGGCTTTGTAGAGCCTTTTTTAGATTAGCTAGAGGTAAAAACTAGTATAAATTAACTAGGCTAGCCAATAATTGGTTAAAATTTTGGCTCTAGAATTAGCTCAATTATTAGGTGCTTGTTCATAGGTAAAACCTATTTTACCTCACTAAACTATCCTTGAAGTTTAGTTTTCTCACTTAATTCTAAAATCAGGTAAACCACCACTCTTAACATTTAAAACCGTTTATTTTACCTCCCTGACTCGGTTATAGGTGGGTTCAAAGGTGGTTTTTATCCTTTTTATTTATTTTGGCTAAATTTTTAAAAAACCATAGTAAATCATAAAAAAATAATTTTCTTGGACTCCACATGAGTAGATATACACAGTGAATATACAAAATGATATGTTTTAGTATAAAGTTTTTGTTGTAGCTTTAGATCTATGCTTTCTTGTAATTAATTCAAAGCTGCAGTTTCTATGATCCAATTATGGTGAAAATCTTATGATGGTATAATTAGTATATGATTGATACGTAGTTAAAAATTTATGTTCATTGGATCATGTATAAATGAGTTATAAATTTTTTTAGTTTTATGCATGTTAAAGAGTTTTAAAATAGTTAAAATTGTGTAATAATAGAAATGCATATGAAATTTTTACTACAGTTAAAGCATACAATATTGAGACTACCATAAAAATTTGCCATAATTGGACTATAGAAACCACAATTATGAATTAATTACAAAAAAAGCAATAGATCTAAAGCTACAGTAAAAACTTTATACTCAAACATAACGTATTATATGTTTATTATGTGCATCTAGTCATGTGGACTCCAAAGCAATATATTTTATATTTCTTTTGCTGTGATTTACTATGATTTTTTAAATATTCAGCTAAAATAATAGAAAAAGATAAAACTATCGTTGAAAATCACGTATAACTGGGTCAGAGAAATGATTTCAAAAGTTGAGAGAGGTGATTTACCCGATTTTCAAGTTTAGAGAGGAAAATTGAACTTCAAGAATAGTTATGAGAAAAAAACAAAAATACAAGTCTATTTAGTTACAGTCTTATCCGGTTTTCGAGTTCACGAGAAAAACTAAACTTTGAGAATAGTTCATGGAGAAAAAGACAAAAGTATAAGCCCATCATGTTACAATCCGGAGGTTTCACAAAGTAAGCCCACTTCAAAAAAAAACAGTAAGCCCAAAGAAAACATGGCCTTTACTCGGCCCATCTCCGCCGCCATGCCGTGCTGCTCACTCACTGTCAGCCTGCCGCCGGTCTGGTCTGCGGTCTGCCACAGCTCGCCACGGCCGCGAGCGGCGAGAGCGACAGTGCGAACAGGCTCGTCAGCCAACAGGAATCAAGTGCACATTCCCACTCCCGCGCGCCGCGGCCGGTGGCGGCGGCCATGGCTGAGCTGCGGCACTCGGCGGCGGCGCGTGCGTCCAACTCCCCCGCCAAGCGCGACTCCGACGCCTCCGCCGCGTCGTCCCCCTTCCTCCCCTCCCCCTCCACCCGCGGCAGCCGCGGCGGCGACGACGACGACGACGGCAAGGACGTCCACCGCTCGTCCCCTCTCCTGTCGCACCACCACCACAAGCGCGCCCACCTGCTGACGTCCCCGTTCCGCTCCCTCCTCGCACTGGAGGACCCCAGGTCCCCCGCCGCCTCGTCCTCCTACCGGATCCTGCTTGCCCTCCTCGCGCTCCTCCTCGCCGCTGGGATCTTCTGCGCGCCCTTGCTCTGGTCCCGCCTTGTGAGCTCCTGGCCCCTCCAGTGTCTTCCCAATGCTATTCAATTTCGTCAGGATTACGACTTGTCACTGACATTCTGTGTTGGTGTTGCCCGTCTGATCCTAGAACACGCCGTACTTGTGCCACAAGGAGGGGATCACGCTCCACTGCCCTGAGGTGAAGTGTGCTTCATTGCTCCAAGGGTTTTGGGACTCGTGCTTGCTTCAGGAGCATTTTGTCTGAAGAATTTCTGCTTTGGGTGCAGACGAAGGAACCCCCATCTCTATGGGAGAATCCACGTGCTGCCACTACATCTTGGAAGCCCTGTGCAGAGCGACGCAGCAATGAGCCCTCAGGCGAGTATACCTTTCATGCTTCTTATAAAGACAGCCATGTAGCATACATATATTGCATCCCTACTTTATACATCACCCTGATCACTTTGAGGTCAATAACCTACATTGTGCAAATTTCGATCTCCCAGAGCTAGTGTTTACTGATCTAGTTCAGAAACTGAATTTCCTATGTCTCAGGAACTCGTCTAATTGTTATATGTAGTTTCATGTTAGATGATGGATTTATGAGACAGCACATCTAATGTCTGTTTCCTTTCATGACTGGGTCCCTACTAAGTGATGATATCATAAATTTCTATATCATGCAGATGTCCCATCAGTAAATGAAACCTCTGGGTATATTTTTATCCATGCTGAGGGAGGACTAAACCAGCAACGCATAGCTGTATGTATGCACTTCTGTCCCTCAGCCTTCCTCATCTAGTTGTGTGTGAGTGCTAATTGCAATATACAAGCCTAGGTTTGATTATTTTCCTGTTGGCGTGGCTGCTGCTCATTGCTCAACCATATAAGTACAATACCCCTTGAATATAAGTTTTTTGGTTCTCCCTTGGCAGATCATGCCAGTTTCTTGAGCTTGTCCATTAGTTTTCTAATAAATGGAATTGGGTTTTAGCTACTTCTCTCAAAAAGTGAACAATTTGAATTTCAGATGTCTGTTGTTTTTGCAGATATGTAATGCTGTTGCAATTGCCAAAATAATGAGAGCAACGCTTATTTTGCCTGTTCTGAAGCAGGACCAAATTTGGAAAGACCAGACGTAAGTATTATTTCCTGTTCCGAATTCTAATGTATTCTTCTTGTCTATTTCCCTGCCGATATTTAATAGATAATTGTATCATATAAAGTCTTGTTAACTAGAACTTAAGCTGTCCACAAAACTAAGACGACTATTTTAGGTCCTACTTTCATTGAAAGTTTTGCTCAAAATATGTGTAATGGAATTTTGTTAGCTTAAAATCCTTGTAACACTTAATGATTTTTCATACTATCATCTATAGATGATTGTATCTGTCATTCTGTTACAGAGACATCAAAGTATGCTTCTGGAAATGGAAGTCAGTGCTTCATTTCTCATGCTTCACCTGTGATTGTAGTATTGTCCTATCATATAACGTCCTTCAATGAGGAAATCCGCTATGATGCTTCTGTGCGTTGCTAGTAAACTAGTGATTATTGGGACATCAAACAAAAAACATATGTGTTATTTGCAGTTGGGGTTTCCCCCCTGCTACTACTCTTCAGAAAAAAAGTGTTAGTTGCTGTTGTGGTTTCCCCCCTGCTACTCCTCTTAAAAAAACGTGTTAGTTGATCGGACCAAATGCAGATCAATGTACTTTTACCTGAAAAATCTGTCACCGTTCTTAAATAGTTTAATTTGTAATTGATAAACAGCCAAGAAAAATAATAAACTATGCTAATTTTGGTTGCTCCAAACCACTTTACGGAGTATAATGATAATAATTAATAGATAGTTGAATCATTTGGCATCTTTGAACTAGGTTATGTAGTCACAAAACTTGCAAGGACAGGAATTTCCAGTATCAGGCATATTTAGTCTGAACTTTTCTTGATCTCATACTGACCATCCTGTACTGAAGTAATTCCTTTGAGCACTTTGACATGATATGACCTACTTAAATACATTATTTACTTTCTGCCAGATTGTCATGGTCTGAGAACTTATATCTTCTCTGCAGGAAATTTGAAGATATCTTTGATGTTGATCATTTTATAAATTATTTGAAGGATGATGTACGGATTGTCCGAGATATCCCTGACTGGTTCACAGAGAAGGATGAGCTGTTTACCAGTATAAAGTAGGTGTTTTTTTACTCTCTGTTTCAATTACCTGAATTTTTGTTGGCAATGAATGATGTATTAATATTTGCTACTTTATATCATCAGGAATAGTTCTTTATGGTTTTGATGGTATTATCTCAATAGGGTGGGAAAATTTAAAGAAATTCATGTTGCTATATATGACATAAATCTCAACTGCCCATGCATTCTAAGCTGTTGTTTTGAACCAGTCTTTCCTTGTTTTTTTTCACAGAATAAAATCTTGATGAGGTATGACAACTGTTTGGTTATATTATGTCCTCTATGCAGTTCAGTTTAAAATGTGGCCAATTGAACAATATTATCAGGTATAACTAGATGAAGTGAAGTATATACATGCCAATAAAAATATTTGGTTATATACAGCTTATCCAACATTCTGCTATATTAAGACAATTTTGTGAACTTCTCCTGAAATCAAAGTGAAGACAACTCTTTTCTTTCCATTAGCTGCTGTGCTGTTGTCTTATGTTCGATGTTCTAAAAATATGCTCTCTGCACTCATCCTTATATGACTGGAAATTTCTTTATGCTTGACTGAATATTCATATTTCCATGATATGCATTGAATTATGGGTCTGTAACAGGCGTACTGTGAAGAACATCCCAAAGTATGCTTCAGCACAGTTTTATATTGACAATGTACTTCCAAGGATCAAAGAGAAAAAGATAATGTCTATCAAGCCATTTGTCGACAGGTTGGGGTAAGTAAACTTTTGAGTGCAACATTTTGGTGTTTTTTTTTCCAGTTCATGTTAATTTTGTGATTCAGAACACCTGGTCAGCTTAAAGTGCTGTGGTAAAGGGAGCATTATTCTTTTCTTTTGTTCTTTGTTCTGTGCAATGGTCATATCTTTTGCATTGATATGCTGTCAATGGAACAATCTGAAGCTAATGTGAAATTTCAATGTCCAGATATGATAATGTACCAATGGAGATTAACCGGCTAAGATGCAGAGTAAACTATCACGCATTAAAGTTCCTACCTGATATTGAGGAAATGGCCGATAAGCTTGCAGCAAGAATGAGGAACAGAACTGGCAACATAAATCCATACATGTATGTTATTAACTATCCTTTTTGTTGGATGATATTGTGTACAGTAGAGCTTGTATCTAACCAAGACATTATCCAATGCAGCTGAAGTTCACAATCAAACACTGACATTTTTTTTTATTAAAGGGCTCTTCACCTGAGATTTGAAAAAGGAATGGTGGGGCTTTCTTTCTGTGATTTTGCTGGCACACGGGAGGAGAAGGCGATGATGGCCGCTTACAGGCAGAAAGAATGGCCAAGGCGCTACAAGGTGACGCAAATCTTGACTAGATATATCTGTTACATTGGACTGAGAAAGAAGACCTGGGAGAAATGAAGCACGGACATTTTTTTGAGCAATCTATGAAGCACGGACATTATAATGCCATTCTAACGATTTTCTCTTCTTTTTATCTGCATGCAGAATGGATCCCATCTGTGGCCACTGGCACTGCAGAAGAGAAAAGAAGGCCGTTGCCCTCTTGAGCCCGGTGAGATTGCTGTGATCCTGCGCGCACTGGGGTACACGAGCGGAACACAAATATACGTCGCCTCAGGGCAAGTGTACGGCGGCAAGAACCGGATGGCTCCCCTCAGGAACATGTTCCCCAACTTGGTAGGCACAGGCACAAATCCACAGCTCAGTGGCAACACATTGTTTGCTTGAACCCGTGAAACCAAATGGACACCCTATAATTATAATTATTCTATCAAAGCTGAAACCAGTAAGCCATTGCCGTGCATTTGCAGGTGACGAAGGAGGAGCTGGCGAGCGCGGAGGAGCTGGCGCCATTCCGGCGGCACGTGACGAGCCTGGCGGCGCTGGACTTCCTGGTGTGCCTGCGGTCGGACGTGTTCGTGATGACGCACGGCGGCAACTTCGCCAAGCTCATCATCGGGGCGCGACGCTACGCGGGGCACCGCCTCAAGTCGGTGAAGCCCGACAAGGGCCTCATGTCCAAGTCCCTGGGCGACCCCGACATGGGCTGGGCCTTCTTCGCGGAGGACGTCGTCGCCACGCACCGCACGCGGACGGGCCTCCCCGAGCCCACCTTCCCCAGCTACGATCTCTGGGAGAACCCGCTCACGCCCTGCATGTGCAGGGCCTGAGAGGTTGGCCCTCCTGCTGTGCTGAGTCCTCCGTCTTCTCGAGCCTTCTTCCCCTAGGTAGTAGTCCGTAGCCACTCCCATCAGCATTTCAGCAAGTACTATATGCTTCCATTTGTTAAGCACCTACGATTTTCTATGTATTTTGCTGGCCTAATCTGTAGTTTCACATAGTAGATCAGTTCTTGCTGAAAATGTCTTGGACAAAGCAGTGAATGAAGATAATATCAGTAACCTGCTTTCCCAAAACACCTTTGGGATTTACCAAATTAAGATCCTATTTGGTTTCCAAAAATTTATAAGATTCTTCGATTTTTATAGAGTATTAAATATAAATTTAAAAAATTAACTAATTACGTAATTTATATGTAGTTTATGAATCTGATTATTTTATAATTAGACAGTAATTACTAAATAATGAAACTACTACTGAACAAAAATTAAAATTTTGGGGAACTAAACGAGGAGCCAAGAAATGACTCTGAGATTTGGCTGCCGACATGATGTGGGATACCGTGAACTCGCTAGTCGTGACGTTTCTTTCCACGCGGCAGCTCGGGAGAGCCATGCGCCTCTCCGCTCGCCACGTTCTCCTGCAACTCGAAGCACTCAAAAGCTATTAAGAACTGGATTGGTTCTCGATCGAATCCAACAAGAACAGAAGAGAGACGAGAGTAGCAGAGCAGCTAGAAAGGAAGGAGTGGTCAGGTCAGCAATGGCGCAGCTTAGAGCACC
>Ga0182004_10002503_pt1 | contig 14327 bp, 21 predicted proteins | sample Sormic07211540_1_FD_120479 | JGI IMG/M metagenome (GOLD analysis project Ga0182004, IMG submission 120479) | Endophyte microbial communities from Sorghum bicolor roots, Mead, Nebraska, USA - 072115-40_1 MetaG | ecosystem: Host-associated > Plants > Roots > Unclassified | place: USA: Nebraska...
ATAAATAAATAATACATATTTTAATAGGTTTACACAGGCGGCTCTCTTAGGGAACCGCCTGTGTAAATGAACATTTACACAGGCGGTTCCCTAAGAGAGCCGCTTGTGTAAAAGATTTCTACTAGCGGCTCTCAAGCGGCCGCCTGTGGAAATGGATGATTTCTACTGACCTCCAGCGCAGGCGGATCCGAAAAACGCCTGCGCCTGTATAGTGTGCCAATGTACTAGTGTATTGCAAGTTCAGGTATTGCTTCCTATGATACTATTACTTGTATGCATCATTTGAAGTTCAGGTATTTTGTTTGTATGCATCACTTCAAGTTAATTGAATACCCTAAAACAAAATTATAAACATATGATACTTTTGCTGAAAAAAAAACCTTCATGCATTGCTGAAGGTACGTCCATGAATCTCCCGTGGAGATCGCCGCCGTCCTCTCCATCATAATTATTTTTTTATTAATAAGTCGTTAGTATCTTGGTGTATTTGGACTATGCACAATCGTGTCATCTTCGATGATGTTGTACCTTCTTTAGGGCAGTGAAAGCGTAGTCTTAGGGAGGAGCTTTTTCTTTCTCTTCTTTTGTGTAAGCCCACGAAGAAATCTATTCTTCGGGACTGGTTTGCTCAGTTTTAGCTTTGTTTTTTCTTTTGTGCAGAAAAAATCTATAAAATGAATCCAGTAGGGGCTTCCCCTCCTGTTTATTCAAAAAAACCATAGGTGCTGCTACCTGAGCGATCAGCAACGACATGTATAGTGATGTCTGGACTTTAAAATGTGCTGATTTACTCTATCGATTTTTATCAATTTTATATCTTGCCAATTTGGGAACATTAAACTGCTTTTTTCTAATAAAATATAACATTGAACTCCTTGCTATTCTGACGTTATGAAACTGAGAATGGCGCTCCGGCTGCTTGCACAGCAAGAGTGGTGTCAATGAGCTCCCACAAACTGACCGTAGTAAAGCCATTCACTCTTTTATATCTACAACATGTTACAGGCCTTAAATCTTGAGGTTGAAAGCCATTCATCGTTAGTAATAGCTTAAGCTGAAGTCTGAACACCTCACACCAAACAAAAACTGACTGCAGTAAAGAAGCTAATTGTGCTTGTGCATACACAGAACAACTCCAACTAACCTATGTGCTTTGATGGAACCAATGTAGATGCTGACGTGCTGTAATGTTTTTTCTGTCTCAGTCAAACTCATCCTGAACAACTACCTGCCTACTTTATCTTGGAGCAACTTCCTGCTGTTATATCTTGAGCAATTGAGTAGCCATTAGTCAATGCTTCGTCTTTATCTGAAGGAGTTGTAAAACAACTATATGCATAATTGTTGGTGGCTTTAGTAGTCTTGCTATTTTCTGGTTTAGTGATGATTACTGTAGTCAATTTTTTGTTTGGTGGCTTGGTGCAGATATCAAATCATGATGTTTGTGTCTACATTAGTGATAGTGCTTGCACATCTAAATTTGATCCTAGCTGATGATATTTTAGTAAGCCCCTCTGTGACTGCATATGGAAAACAGTGGCAAGGTGATCTTCCTAAGGGCGTGTTTGGCCACGCGCTGGCTCCTGTTCCACGGCAGCTCTGGCAGCATATGCCCACCAAACAATGCGAGAGGAGCGTTTCTACACCACGAACAGAGGAGCCAGAGCCCTTTTTTTGTGCTGTGGAGCTATGATTTGCTGCTCAGCCGCTCTGGTTCCGGCGACAGAGACCCATTTATGTTGGGTGCTAGGTTGTTTGTTGTTACTTTTTTTTATGTGGTCGACCTGGTCATGTAAATTATCGTGCTTTTTGATCAATGTTGCTTTTGACTTGAATGTTCTATCTCCCTTGCCTTTTTCATGTGATGCCCTTTGGCCTATATTAAGCAATGTTTAGGTGTAAGCTGAACTTGTTGCTGGTGCTTCTCTTATGGTCAAGTAGTCGTTTTGTTGGTTCAGAAGAGAATCCATGGATAGGGAAACAATTTTAATTGGATTCATACATACGTTATCATGGTATTTTTTTATTGCAATGCATGGGCATTTATCTAGACTTGTGCGGTCATGAGTTACTTGTGATCTCTTTTGTGGGAGTGGTTTCCCGACTAGTTACTGTTGCTCAAATTATCGAGGCATTATTTGTTTCTGTTACAACGAATAAAAAGGTCTATACGATAGAGTTGATGAACTAGCGATGCTACAATCTATGTGACTGTTAATTTTATGAACTTTGTTTTTTATTAAATGTCATCTTAACGTCGGTATTTAATTTTACAGTACTACTATCTTCTCGTATGATTTATATGTTTTTAGTACAAAAATTTAGTTATCCCGTAGCAACGCTCAGATATACTACCTAGTATTTCATCATAAGCAACATGACAGAACCTGCACTAGGCCTATGTCACCACAACCCGAGCCTCTTTTTTATATGAAGGAACCTTGATCTCCTTGAAATATTCCCAACATTGGGCTAACAGTAACAAAGAATAAATAAATAATTCGAGATTTCAACATTGAGCAGTTAGCCAGTTACAATATGTACCCACTCTGTTTCCAGCCCTACATCATTTGGATAAAAAGGAAACCACAGAACAAAACTGCACGCGCCAAACAGAAGAGCAAGTCTCTTTTCTTTCAGCTGATCTGCTGTAAACTGCCCATGCCAAACAGTAGCCATGCATTCAGCAAAAGAGTGCCTGTAGATATTGGAGAAACCGACATCATTATCCATGTTTCTAACCTTCGATGTTGTTCTCAGTGTCCAGACTTCAGAGCCGATACCATCCGGCCACTCCCAAGCAGTCAGTGTTCAGAAATCACCAGACCAACAAAAGATAATTTGATGTACACACTTCCAAATCCCGCATATTTGCTGTGCTAGCCAAGTCACAACACTACCAGTGTCAAGCAATCATCCCAGATCCCCAGTTGACCAATCCTAATATTTCCATCCTCTGGAAAAGGAACACAGCAAACAGACAGGAAAGCTGCGACTGTGATGCACCAGCACCTAAAAACCCCAGGAAGGCAGGTTCCTCTCATCTGGTGCTCCACATGCAACAGATGCAAAAGTTGCTTCTCACCACATGACCAATCCATATGCAGTGGCTTCTTTACCAGTAATAATCGTCTGAATTGCTGTACCAACGTGAACGTGATGCTCTGCTTGACTGCCACTGCCGTGGATTAAAGCCTCTGTTGCTGTAGTTCTGTTCAGGTGACCTATGCATGCTCCTTGAACTAGATACTCTCCTCCTAGCATTTCTTAGATCCTCTTCAAAGTTGTACTCTTCACGCTGCAAAATCCAAACAGGACAGAGTTCAAAACAAAATTCATTTATCTTGGAAGCAGTGAAAACAAAGCAAACAGTATTAAGACTCATATTGAGACTATAATAAGTTTGAAATAATTGTCATCAATACATGATAAGTAACAAAGGTAAAGTCTCAAATAACCATGGATGATAAATCTTTTGTAGACAGGAAAACCTAGTGATAGTGGAGCTGTAAAGCACAATTTGTGGTAATTAAGGTCATGGAGTCCTTAAAATCAAATGAACCGTTCCTCCTGCTATGTATTCTACACTTCTTTTGCTATCGCTAGTCTATGTGCCCAGTAGCAATCAGAGATCCCGCAAGGGTCGACTGATTTATCCTTTACTCTTATTATTTACAGCAGATGTTTACACAACAATTGTGACTTGATAAAATGGACTTAAGTTATTTTCCCAAACTCTCAATATTCTCCAACCGTGTATATAATTAATTCAAGACTATGCAAATCTTACTGGTAGTCAGTTATCATTACCTTGCCCGGGTCAGAAAGAACATTATATGCCTCCCCGATTGTTTTGAACAGATGATCCGCATCTGCGTAGACTTCCTTGACAATATCCCTCCAAAATCCATCTTCAGCATTCTCGTTCCTTACCAATAATTGAGCAGCCTGCTGGTCAAACCATTGTTAAAAGCAAGGTTTAATGTATAGAATCAATAAATAATAATTATCAAAAGCAGTAAGGACCTTGTCTGGGTGATGTCTCAATGCAGCTTTCCGGTATGCCTTCTTAATATCTTCTGAAGAGCATGATGGCTCCACTCCCCTGATACAGAAAAGGATAATAAGTAATTAAGTTTATCTCCACATAATACCAGAAAAATAGAATCTGCCTCATGTCAGGATAATTCATCAGAAGTTAAGAGTGGAATATAGATTGAAATAATATTTTTTACTATATTATGACCTGACTATCTCACAATACAATAATTCTCTCAAACATTTCTGAGATACTAAATGAAGTTCTAAGCATCTAGTGCAATTACCACTGCGTCTCCAAAAAAAATACAATTAATAATGTTTCCCCATCACTAAGCAACTTTATTAGTAGAAAACTATTATGCTAGCACCACTCACACAATTGCTTTAGACTTGCCAAAATGGGTGATTAAAGCAATTCACAAGAGGCCAAGAGGGTTTCTGTGGAAAGGTCAGGCAGTGGTAATTGTCTGGTTTCTTGGAAGAAAGTCCAATGTCCATTGCAGTATGGTGGCCCGAGCATTCATAACCTTGAGTATAGGGTTTAGGGTTTAGGGTTTAAATCACCTAATATTTTTCTGCCAGTTTCATTACATTTATTGTGAAACCAATGTTATTGCAACACACATATGGAAGAGTGTAGTTCCTTAAAGAGCTACTAAGTGCATTTTGCACTAGTATCCATATAATAAGCAATGCTATTTTTATTGTCTGGGTCAGTAAAATTTATAACGAAAGGTCAAAATTAAATGCAGGGATAAGCAGTAACTGCTTTCAAGGAATACAAACATTCTGGTTAACCAGGCACAAACTGGGGCAAGATAATCATACTGAAGGAACAAAAAGGTAAAACCAATTTGGAAAACTTACAAGATTAAATACAAATTCAGGGGGATATCGTTTTTTGCTTCATCCTCTATGGATGAAAGCCTCGCATGTGCTTGCTTGAGATCTTTGTGCTTGTTGAAAGCTTTTGGTGACACTCCAGACACATTGACTTTCTTTTCAAGAAGAGAGATTAGCTTCCTTACATCATTAGCAGCTTGGTCATAATCCCTTATCATCTCGTATAAGGTGGCTCGTCTTGAAATTGCCTGAAATAGGTACATCACATAAGGTCTGAAAATAACCATGTAGAGCTTAAAAGTTAAAACAGTTTGCATGTCTCTCAGCGTTGGGAAATGGATCATTTCAAAATGAAATGCTTATTATATAAAATAAAGAGCAGCAGCAGTATACCTTGGGATAATTTGTATCAAGAACCATGGCAAGTGAACAATCTGCTATTGCATCAGTAACTTGACCGAGTGCTTGATACGCAGCTGCGCGATTGCAAAAACAGACAGCTGAAAATGGGCGTGATTCACTATTGCATGCCAAAGCTGCTGAATACTGTTTGACAGCATCTGAATATCTACCAGCTTGAAATGATTCATTTCCAGCAGCCTAATGGTTAGAAGGTAACAACAGATAAGTGATGCTAGTTCTGTCATCCGTATAAATAAAAATCAAAAGGGGAATTGATATTTTGATGCTGCGAAGATTAAACCATTAGGGTTTGCTAAAACCATGCATCATGGATTTGCTGGCCACATGTCAGCGAAAAAGGAGGTGTAAATCCTGAATGCAACTAGATGGAGTGGCAAATCTCAATTTTCAAGGTCATCTAATTTCAGGCTTATTCTGTGACTTTGTACTAAACATTAAGAACAGATGGATATTTAGCTATATCAATTTTTCTGTTTTTATTAAGCAGAGTGCAGCACCAGTACATCCTATGCTCAAAAGAAGAAGAGCAGCATGAAAGCTCAGCATGTTCCAATTTTCAGAGCCAAACTAAACAGTCAAGGTAACTTGGGACATTATAGTACATTTAAAGAGAACATTTGGTAATTATTTCTTTCCTTGAATTTGTGGGAGAGCTGCACATCATCACATTAAAAAGAGTACACAAACACGCTCATCACTGGCTCATATCATCACTAGAAACTTATGCAACATGTCTCACAAAGAGATGCCATATGCTAGGGTATTTTTAGATCTACCACATGCTTAATCTCCATGAGAAGATAAATGTTGGAATACACATGGACATCAAAAGGAGAGCAAATGGAAGCATATAATTACATAAAATGGGGTATTAGATATGATAAAAACACATCACCAAATTTTTGTCACTGCTACTCAGTAAGAGGACCAAAGATGTACAAGAGAGATTTAAAGCATACCTTAAGGGAAAGTAGTTCTCTTACAGTCGCTGATAATGATGAGAATTTTTCTTGATATGTGCTCACTTCACTGTGAGGTGCACCATTCAGAAGTCATACATCACAATTGACTAGACCAGCATTAACTACCAAAACAAAGGAAATTCGAAAAACATGACAAATTTACCTTTCTTTGACAGGTGTGACTTGCTCATGTTTCTTTAACAATTCAAGAGCCTCATCAAGCTTGCCTGAAAGAAAATAAGACTTGCAAATGAGGTAGGGCCGCCAATACCTTCCAGAGAACTGTGTCTGTTCAGAGACTCTGGAATTCTTTGGTTCTCCGTTGTCTTTGAATAAAACTGAATTTCTTTCAGTCGGATTTACAGACTCCTGACATAGTTGAATCACTTCTTCAAATCTTCGTAGCTGTACAGTGCAGCGATGACATTAGTAGCAAGAAATAACTATATGACAAAAAAAGACATTGCCTAACATTTGTTAGTATAGACACTCTTGTAATTCATTGAAGTATAGGCGCTCTTAATAATTCATGGAATGAGCCAAAAGAGAAAGAAATACAAACCATCAGCAATGCATCTGCTTTCATCTCCTTGAGGCTGTCTGAATGTGGACATATGTGCAATGCATTGGAGATCAATTCTAAGGCTTTTGTTGCTTCAGGAGATGTTCTTTTCTCAAGAAGTTCCTTGCACTGGGATACCCAATCGGTCACTCTCTGCAGAAGTAATAAAAGCACATGAGTGGTAGAATTATATTTGTGAAGAAAAATCGACCTTAAATGGAATAGAGAGACTAAGGAAATAATAATAATGAAACAGAACACATATCTAAATATAACCAAGAATAGATTATATGAAGTGTTAAAGCACAAACTAATAGCTAGGTGCAATCATGGAAGCCAGTGGAACAAAATCAGGAAACAATTCTAATTTGGGCCCATGCTCCATGGAAAACTTTGCATCTGTACCACCCTTTTAGGAATAAAATGTCGGTGAAAATTCAAATAATGCATCTCACTTCTATGTTGATCAACTTAGCTATGGCCATGATCTTCCTCACTGGATCATCAAGTGTATTGATAAAATAAGAAGGGGTTTTTTTATGGAGAGGAAGAAAAGCGGCCAAAGGTGGTCACTGTCTGGTGGCGTGGCCTAAAGTTTGCCTCCCCAAAGAGCTTGGTGGTCTGGAAATTTCTAATCTCCGAAATCTTAGTAGGGCTCTTGGGATGAGATGGCTATGGTCAGAAAAAAAAAGATCCTAACCGTCCTTGGCATATGTTTCACATCCCGGTCCACAATTGTGTCCAAGCTTTTTTAGGCCTGGTTTCCCTTATAAACTAGGCCAATTCTATTCTTCATAATTGAAAGGCAGAGCTCCTGCCATTACTATAAATAAATAAATTTAAAAAAAAACTCTCTTCTCTGTTGCTGTCATCTCGGTAGTGGGCAATGGTGCAATGATTTTGTTCTGGACAGACAGATGGATTTATGGCCAAAGTATTGCGAATCTGGCTCCTCATGTCTTGGCTTTGGTTCCCAGCAGAAAAAAAAAAAGATGAGAACTGTGTCAGAGGTTCTTAAGATCATTCATGGGTTCGAGACATACAGGGTGCCATGTCGGCTGCTTTCCTTTCAGATTATCTAGCGCTTTGGGACCTCATCTCTGAGGTTGTGCTGCAGCCAGAAGTAGAAGACTCACATGTGTGGAGATTCTCAAGTGATGGGCACTATTCAGCAAAATCTGCTTATGAAAATCTATTTCGAGGAATGGTGGTTTGCAATCCCTACGAGCAGATTTGGAAATCTTGGGCCCCAGGTAAATGTCGGTTTTTCATATGGTTAGTTGTTCGAGATAGATGCTGGACAGCCGACCATCTTGCAAGAAGAGACCTCCCACACCCAGGCTGTTGCCCACTTTGCGATCAAGACGAAGAATACATCAATCACCTGGTATCAACCTGCGCCTTTGCTCGTAAATTCTGGTTCTTCCTCCTGCGAAGAGTGGGCTTACAAGTGCTTACCCCCCCAGTCTGATGACACCTCCTTTGATGATAGTTGGGACAGAAGTTCAAATGTGTTGGAGTATGTGTGTATTAGGCCCATGAGGCCCATGTATGACAGCCTATACAGCTACCCTTCTAGGGTTAGCCCATGTATGTGAATCATAATTTCTAGCATGGTATCAAGCTAGGGTTTCTCTTTCTCCCTCCCCTCCTCCCCAGCCGGCAGCCACCGGCGGCCAGCCCGCCGCCGCCGCTGCAGCCATGGCTGGCCCTCCTCCTCCCTCTCCCACCTACTTCCACTGCTCCCCCCCCCCCTTCCCAACTACACGTGGGCGCAGCTTGCCCGTCCACCTCCTCCCGCTGCCGCCTCGGGCGCGCCCAGCGCCGCTTCTCTCCTCCTGGCGGCGGGCGTGGGAGCGGACGCGGGCGCTGCGGCCAGCGCGGGTGCCGCTGCGGGCACGGGCGCCGCGGCCGCTGGCGACCCAGGCGCGGCCAACGCGAGTGCCGGCGATGCGGACGCCGCCGCGGCTGCAGCCCTAGCCATGCCGCAGGCCGACGCCATGCCACGCGTACCTGGCGCAGGCACGGGTGCCACTCTCTTCCCCGCCCCGTCTCCTCTGCCGCCCACTTCCCACCTTCACGCAGCGGGTCCCGACTCCGCCCTCGCCACCACCCTCGTCGCTGCCCGGGCTGCTGCCGTGGAAGGCCAGGCCCGTGCGCGTGCGACCGCCCCCGCTTGGGAGCGCGAGCGCGATGCGGCCGATACACTGGCTCGCCAGATCGCCGAGGCGGAGCAACTCCTCGTCCTCCCTGCCTCACATGACGTCGGGGCCACTTCCTCTCCCTCGACGGGTCACCGCGTGTCCCACACCGCGGTCATCTGGCACGATCTGACCGATCCACTCGTGGCGCAGCTCCACTACCAGGCCGGGGGTGTCCAGAACATCCAGCTCCTCGTCTCGGTCGTCCTCGAGCCTGAGTCGCCCTCCTACGCCTGTTGGCAGGACCCAGTCCTCCTCACTCTCCGCCGCTATGCCCTCGACGACCATGTCCTCATCGACGCCTCGGTCGAGGACCCAGTTTCTAGGCAATGCCGAAGCCTGGGCTCTGTGTCTCGATGCGAGCTTCCGTACCTTCGTCCAGGGCGACCTCTCCGTTGGCCAGTTCTGCCGCCATATGAAGGGCATGGCGGACACCCTCGGCAACCTTGGCTTGCCCGTGGAGGACCGCATCCTGGTCCTCAACGTCGTCCGTGGACTCAGTGAGCCCACCCCCGGACATGGACCACCCGCAGTGGCCCTTCCCCACCTTCCTGCAAGTCCGTGACGACCTTGTCATGGAGGAGCTCACTCAGGGCATTCAGCCAGGGTCCACCTCCACGCTGGGGTCTCTCTCCGCGCCGAAGACTGCCCTTGCCGCTACTCCTCCGCTACATCCGTCAGCTCCGCCGCCGTCGTCTCTTCTTGGTCCTCCTCTCCCTGGGCCGAGAGGCGGTGGGGGGTCGTGGCGACCGTCGTCGCCGCAGAGGGGACGTGGTGCGGGTCCTGGCCGTGGGAGCAATCCGGCGCCGGCGCCTCCACGGGGTGCACCCTAGCCCTCTTTCCACAACCCGTGGTCGGGGCGCATCTCTATGTGGCCTTTCTAGGCTCTCGGCGGTGTGCCTCACCCGCCGGCGGCCATGCTTGTTGGTGCTCCTCCAGGGTTTCCGTGGGTTACACCTCTCGACGCCTCCTTCAGAACTATGGCCCTGACACGGCCTGTCGATCCAAACTAGATCGCCGACTCGAGTGCCACTTACCACACTACTCCTGACCCTGGTATACTCTCCTCCGTTCACCCTCCTTCCTCTCACCTTTCGTCCATCATGGTCGCAAATGGTTCATGTCTTCCTATCACGTCCATGGGTGCCGCTGGCGCTTATGGTTCTCTTCATCTTCTTGATGTTCTTGTTGCACCTTCTATGGTTCACAACCTTATTTGTATTCGTCGATCCACAGCTGACAATTCCTGTTCTATTGAATTTGACTCTTCTGGTCTTACTGTTAAGGATTTGGCTTCTCGGCGTCCTCTTTAACGATGTGACAGGACAAGGCCCCTTTACACCCTTCGGTTTCCGGCGTCTACTTCGCCTTCTTCGCCATCCATTTTGTCAGCTATTTTCGCCACCACTCCTTCCTCCACCACTTGGCACCGTCGCCTCGGCCATCCAAGACGTGATGCTCTGATGCAACTTAGTCATAGTTTTGTTGTACTTGGGCTCACAATGAGCACTTGTGTCATGTGTGCCAACTGGGCCGTCATGTTCTTCCTTTTCATACTTCTTCACATGCTACCCATGTTTTTGATCTTGTACACTACGATCTATGGACATCTCCTGTCATCAGCATTTCTGGCTATAAATACTATCTTGTGGTGGTTGATGATTTCTCTCATTATTCGTGGACGTTTCCCTTGTGTGCGAAGCCTGATGCGTTCCCCACACTTCTCCACTTTTTCGCCTGAGTGTCTACTCAGTTCGGCCTCACCATCAAGGTCGTCCAGTGTGACAATGGTTGTGAGTTCAATAACACCACCTCCCATGCTTTCTTCCTCTCTCACGGTGTCCAGTCGCGCATGTCTTGCCCGTATACTTCCTCCCAGAATGGCAAGGCTGAGCGCATGACTCGCACCACGAACGACACCATGCGCACCCTTCTACTTCAGGCATCGCTTCCTACTCGCTGCTTCAGTCACCACCGAAGGCCTCTTCTCCGTCGGCGACACCAACACCACTGTCGTGGCCCCCAGCTGCCCGTGTCGTGCCACCGGTGTACCACCCACCGCTCCTTCACCGACACCCGCGTCATGTTCACCCTATGGTGACGCGACACGCGCCTGGTACCCTACAGCCCTAGGCTCCTGCGGCGACGCCCGGCAACTCACGGGTCTCTCCTATACCCTCTTCCATTCGCGATGCCTTGTCAGACCCTCACTGGCGCCGCCCGATGGAAGAGGAGTACGCAGCGCTCCTCGCCAACCGGACATGGGATCTGGTGCCCCATCCGCCTGGCTCCAACATCGTCACCGACAAGTGGATCTGGACACAAGCGGCGGGCTGATGGTACCCTTGATAGGTACAAGGCTCGCTGGGTTCTCCGGGGTTTCACTCGATGCCTTGGAGTCAACTATAATGAGACATTCAACCCAGTGGTGAAGCCAGCCACCGTCCGCACGGTGCTCTCACTGGCTCTCACTCGCTCATGGCCCGTACATCAGCTGGACGTCAAGAATGCTTTTCTGCACGGTACTCACTGAGACAGTCTACTACAGCCAGCCGGCGGGGTTTGTTAACTCTTCTTGTCCTGACATGGTCTGTCGGCTCAACAAGTCTCTCTACGGCCTCAAGCAGGCCCCTCGGGCGTGGTACTCTCAGTTTGTTGCTTTCCTGTTGACACTGGGATTTGTGGAGGCCAAGTCAGACACGTCACTGTTTATCTATCTCCACAGAGCTGAGACTGCCTACCTGCTACTCTATGTTGATGATATTGTCCTCACCGCCTCCAGTCAATCACTACTCTATCGCATCATCACCTCTCTTCAGCAGGAGTTTGCTATGAAGGATCTTGGTGTGCTCCACCACTTCCTTGGGATCACTGTTGAGCCTCGTCCCACTGGGCTACTTCTTCACCAGCGGCGTACACTCTTGATATCCTAGAGCGCGCTGGGATGACTACCTGCAAGCCCTGCTCCACTCCGGTTGACACAAAGGGTAAGCTATTAGAGGCCGAGGGCACCCAGTGACAGACCCCACTGCATACCAGAGTCTTGCCGGTGCACTTCAGTACCTCACTTGCACCAGGCCAAACATCACCTATGCAGTTCCGCAGATATGTCTCCACATGCATGATCCCCGAGAGCCCCACCTCACTGCTCTCAAGCGCCTCCTCCGCTACCTCCACGGCACTGTCAACTACGGCCTGCTCCTCCACTGGTCTTTCTCCACCGAGCTTGTCGTCTACACTGAGCCGACTGGGCCGGGTGTCTAGACACTCGACGCTCCACCTCCGACTATGCTCTTTTTGGGCGGAAACCTGGTGCCGTGGTCGTCCAAGTGCCAGCCGGTGGTCTCCCGCTCCAGTGCTGAGGCGGAGTACCGTGTTGTCGCTAACGACGTGGTTGAGGCCTCCTGGCTCCGACATCTCCTTGCCAAGCTCCACACCGAAGCACGCTGGTCTACTGCGACAACGTCAGTGTGGTGTACCTCTCCACCAACCCTGTGCAGCACCAGCGGACCAAACATGTGGAGATCGATCTACACTTTGTCCGTGATCGAGTCGCCATCGGCAATGTTCAGGTCCTCCACGTCCCGACCACCTCCCAGTTTGCCGACATCTTCACCAAGGGCCTCCCGTCCTCGACCTTCGCCGAGTTTCGCTCCAGCCTCAACATCATCGATGGCTAGTTGCGTCTGTGGGGGGGCTTGTGTGTGTGCTTCTTTTTGTGTCCAGTCTGTAACTCCGCTGCTCCAGTGGTTCAGAATGCGGGGGGTGTTGGAGTATTTGTGTATTAGGCCCATGAGACCCATGTATGACAGGCTATACAGCTACCCTTCTAGGGTTAGCCCATGTATGTGAATCATAATTTCTAGCAAAATGCAGTGGCTGCTCCCTTAAGAAAGGACCTCAACTCCATCATTATTTTAGGAGCATGGACTTTGTGGAATATTCGTAATCAGTGTGTTTGATGTCGAATCTCCAAAACCTAGCTAGAGCTCTGTCGCTCGCTGGTGAGGAACTTCTCTATTGGACCTTGGCAGGGGCACGAGGTATCAATAACCTCCTTGCCCAAGGGCTGAATGAGAGTTAATTTTTGGTCGAGGTCGCCTTCTTTGTATGTCAACGGCTAGTCTGTTTATTTTGGACATAGTGGTGTGATTGGTTGTGCCTTGTATGGGTTCCTATCCCTATAATGATACGCAGCTCTCCTGCGTGTTCAAGAAAAAAAAGAAAGAAAATTCAAATAATGCTAGCACAAACTAAATTTGAAATGTGGAACTTGAAAGATACTTTTAAAGAAGAATCTGTGTGCATTCCGTGCCTGAATAAACCAATCCGCTTGATTGCACCTAAATATTGGTTTATACTAGATATACATACCTCCAAACCAAGAGAAATAAATCTAGGAAAGGTACAGGATAACTCCATAAGTTGTCTAGTGGGAAAAAATGGGCAGCTTTGCTGAGCCCATAGATCACAGCAAAAGTTTCTAGTTTGAAAATAAAATGCATAGAAATTATGAGGAATCCAATTAGGATGTTTCTAAAAACATCCAGGTCAAAGCGAATGCAAAGTATAATGGGAAATCAAAGTGCCACTGCACTAACTTGATCACACAAACAAGTATTTGCATCATGTTTACCAATAATTTACAACAAATCCAGGGTCATGAATGCAACCATGCATACAAAGATAATTTGATTACACTGAAGAATTCAATATCAATCATGCCTCTAAGTCAGCACACAGCATCTTAAAACAAATGAATAATAACAAAACCCAAATGATTTTGTTAGACACTATTGAGAATTCAAGGCTACATGATAACATATGCCTTAGTCTGTAGAATGGTATTCTTGGATTTTGTGGATTGTGGAGTGAACTTCGTTGCTAAAGCGTAATGCAAAATATTTAATTTTTCCAACTGCAATGAGTATTGTCGAGCCTGTTACAGAGTAATAGCTGCCCTTTCTAGTATGCCCATACAAGGCAACTACAGGTACAAAGATAGTGAACAAGCCTGCTACCTGACAGGTTAGCCTGGATCTTTGTGGGAGTCAATTTAAACATGCATGGGTTAAAAAACACCCCTCATCAGTTGTGGTCAGAGCAACTCCAACAGTTTGCTAAAATTCACTTGGCAAATCTATAGTTTTGCCAAGTCTCAAAACCAAATGCCAAGTGAAAAAAGAGACCTTCTCCAACAGTTTGCTATTTGGGCTTGGCAAAAGAACTTGACATCCTAAGATTTTTGCCAAAATCACAAAATTGAGCCTCCAACAAGTTGGCAAAACTAGTTGG
>Ga0182004_10002504_pt1 | contig 14327 bp, 12 predicted proteins | sample Sormic07211540_1_FD_120479 | JGI IMG/M metagenome (GOLD analysis project Ga0182004, IMG submission 120479) | Endophyte microbial communities from Sorghum bicolor roots, Mead, Nebraska, USA - 072115-40_1 MetaG | ecosystem: Host-associated > Plants > Roots > Unclassified | place: USA: Nebraska...
GACGGCCAAGCATCCGTCTCCACTTCAGCAACCTCGACGACCAACCCAGCCGGAGACGCGTCCTCAGTGGCAAAGCAACCATCCGACGGCCAAGCATCCGTCCCCACCTCAGCAACCTCAACGGCCCACCTGCCGGAGATGCATCCTTGGTGGCAAAGCAAAGCACCTCGGCGGCAAAGCATCACTCTTTTTCATCTGCTCGAGAAGGTTCATTGTCTTCCCTATATCATCTTTTATATTATCCTGAGCAATTCTAGCACAGAGAGATCTCACAGCCACCATGATTGTTCCTGTCCAAACACCATCCATTGCATTTTTTAGTGCTAGAGATATAGAAAATTAATTGAGCACATCACCTCACATGAACATGAAAGATCCTGCCGAGTTGTGGTAGTTGTTATCATTCACTCTACTTCGACCTTTTCTAATGCCAAACTCAATTTCCCATGAATATGAGTTGTAAAAATCTTTTCCTTCTTTAACTGAACTAGGTAATTGCCCGTGCTTTGCCACGGGAGCAATAACAAACTTCGTAAAATGTTTGGTGTTGTTCAGAGATTGTCGCGATGCCAAAATTAGTATCCGAAGAAAACTTTGTATCACTTAGAATATGCAAATCCATATTGCCCAACTCCCCTATTAAGATCTGGTCCAAAGCTAAGCTTTAATGTGATTTCTCCAATCTTAACTCTTCTTTTTCTTTATCAAAGTGTGCCACTTCCATGCAGCAAACATCAATCCAACTAATCATCATAAGTATCCCTTCATAATTTTATTTGTTATATTGTGAAACTTGTTAGTTAGCAATCAATGGACATCTAGTTTTGAAAATATAAACTATCAGTTGCATACACTTGGTCATTACTGAAAGAACAATTAAATATAGATAAAAAAAGATAACTAATTGCACAGTTTACCTGTAAATCACGAGACGAATCTTTTAAGCCTAGTTACTCCATGATTGGACAATGTTTGTCAAATAATAACGAAAATGCTATAGTGTCAAAATCTAAAAAGTTTTTGGATCTAAACAAGGCCTAAAAAGGACAACTTGAATCCTTTACCCATGACATTTATAGCACAAGCGTAGAATGAAGTTTTCTTCCCCTAATCTTTATCATTCCAGATTCCACCGAGAGTCAACCTCACGTTAATTCATCATGCTAGGGTGAGTTGTCTTAATGGCACCACAAAACTTGTTGTGCAGCTGCACTCTATTCTTAATCCCTGAGACAAACTAACTTGAGTTAGGTTTCTTCAGAAAGTCAGCGAAGTTCAGAAATTCCTCCTAAGTGTTACAGGAAAAGAAAGTGGAAAACGTCATTGATAAGTCAAATATTTTGAATGCAAACATCAATATCTGCTATCGGATAGTTTGTGCTTGTGCCTCCTTGTGGTCTTGATCAAATGTAAAAATCTGTAAATAATTTCTAGCAAGCTCATAAGCAAATGTGATAGTGATTGATATAATAACTAATTATCCAAAATTCACTATAAGCTCAATCTTCAGTTGCAAATGCAGGTCATGTAATTTCAAAATGACGATGAAATACCAAGTGCTTATTCTGTATATAAAAAAGGCAACTTGAGACATAGCCATAGCCACATCAACAACACAACTAAACATAACTTGTTTCAACTGAACTTTGATAAATGAAACCAAGACATAATAACAGTGCATGCCTTTTTCAAAAACAATAGCATTGTATGCCTGTAATACCCTGAAACCTAATGGTGAATTCATGTTTAATAGTAGCCAGAAAGATTCACTTTGCTGCATTTGAACATGAACTCTTGAAATGCATTACCTCAGCCATAGTCAAGTCATTGCTCATTTTTTTTTATTTTCATCATTGCTCAAATTGTTTAAAATTATATTATAAAATCACATTGCAAAGTGCCAAAAGTGATCTATTATTTTTATTACCTACAACCTGGTAGATCTTGCAGTCCTAAAATAAAATGGTACCCAGCCTTGTATATTTTAGAAGCCATGAGATTTGCTTATCATGAATTACATCACCAACTTCTATAAAAAAATACATCACCAACTTAGCATGAACTATGACTCATAAGAATATCACCAATTCCGGAAGCGGTGGCCTAATTTCAGAGTACCCACCATAATGACATCCAGATTTATGAAGAAAGTTCCATGAACCTTCCCATATTAAATTTAGGCACTCGTAGCATTGCTATATAAGCGACATTACATATATCAGACAAGCTAAGTCAGGGCTGCTTTAGCATGACAAATAATATCTTCAATGTGTTACTTAGCATACAGAACTTGGCCAAGCAAATAGCCATTGTTTCTTTATGTATGTCAGGCTAAGTCTCATGCCGTACGTGTATTACCTTTTCCAGTTCGTCTATCTAGTTGCAGTATTACCATTCCTGATAAATTCATTGTACAACTTATTTCAAAGCAAATGCTAGCCTTTGCTAGCTCAAGACAAATGCATCACACAGATTGGCATTTTGTTGAATAGATTGTGAGCGTGGAGATTTCCAAAGATGCAATGGACTTACCTTCACGTAGATCCGTCCTGCTTGCCTACATTTGTATCTCATGATTCTTCACGGTACAAGGCGGGGTGGCTGGTAAGTAAAAGAGCATAGGCACACTGGATTGGATTTGGCCTTCAAAATCTCAATAGTAAAAAACAATAAACTCTAGTCAAAGAATGAAAAAAAAGACCCCAAAAAAGACTCGCCAACCCTCACGATGGCCTCGTCGTCAAGCTTCACGTCCAGGAGTGAGGAGCCTCACGATGTGCACCGTGGCCACCAGAGCCGCCGTGCCGTACTCGTACGCATAGGAACATGGATGGCGAGCGAGAATCGGCAGGGCCAACGACCACGTTGAAGCCATCCCTCGCCCAGACGGATGCCACACCGAATCTGGGCACAGGCACCATACATTGATGCGCCATTATCAATGGTGGCTAGCATTGGGTGAGGAAGCGATGGGAAAGGCCAACACCAGGCTAACCACGCCATGGCCGCCCACTTCCAACTTTGCCTGATCTGCCTTGCCTGCTCTGCGTGCCAACGAGATCTAGCAGCAGTAGGGGCTAGACCAGGGCGAGGTCGGGTCGGGTAGCAGAGATCGAGAGGAGCGGGCAATGGAGATCAAGGGGGCGACCGGCCGGGCGAGGGCGAGATGGGAACGGCCGTACGGGAGTAGATTGCTGATTTGGCGACGTGAGCGAGGAAGCGTGCGGAGGAAAGACCATGGGTCCACATGTCGGCGCCAAAAATATCGCAGGCGAGGCGTAGCGCTCGGCTTGGCAAGCGAGCTAGGGGAGCGTGGGCCACATGTCGGCGCAAAATTTCACCGGAGGCGCGAGTGGTAGACGGGTCCAAGTGACATTTTTATAGTAGGAGAGATTAAACTCCATCCCAACAACAGGTATGAAAACAGGCTCTCCTGCCCCGCTGGTTGCAGTCCGAATAGCCTCTGATATAGCACTTTCCTCCATGGGCGCAATCCTTGATTCTGGGCCATGCTTCCCTCTCTTCCTGCAAATCAGCATGCTCACGACCACCCCCAAGAAAGGGCAATTGAAAAAATACAGAACGATCGATTCAATGCAAGTGTCAAGCTGCCACGTCAAACAAAAAACATCATCTAAACATACATCCAACACTGAGGATCACTACGCAAGGTTTCGTAGATCCTGAATAGATGCTCTGAACTCTGCAACGCTGTTGGAAATCTGCGTTGAAAGGCTTATATCATGCCGAACTGCTTTGTGGGCCTGGGAAAATTGAAATTTCGAAAGGGGCACCCACATCCAGCCACACTGAAAATTCGCAGCACCATGTCAGCATCGCTCTTTTCGTTAATAGCTTCTTATCCGGATAAGTGCAGACACGCGTCAGCAATCCGTTATGGCATCATTAAATTAAATCCCCTTCTGTTGAAACGTATGGGTACATCACACCTGAGACATCAAAACATTCGCGGTCGTTCTCCGGCTACGAGGCGCTCCAGTTCTAAAAACTATTATGAATAGTAACCACTGACTCTTTGTTTGCCATGTTATATGCACATATAGAGTCTGAGCTTCATGTTATCTGTCGCTTGAATTCAAAAGTAGGTGCTGGTTGTGCTTTTGACGTCCATTATGGCCCCTTGCTCTCTTGGCGTCCAAGGAAAACTTAGTTTTCTCACAATAACTTTTTGGCAAGGCCGAGGGATTTGTATTCTCCTGACACAGTTCCTATACTGTTCTTTGTTGAGTGCTCCAACGATGAAGATGCCACTGATGAATTGTCCTGTTGGCCAGTCATGGGACATCCTGGTATGCTTCTTTCTTTCCATTTGAATATTTGTGTATATGTTCATCAAGACATATGTTATTAACCTGTTACATATGACAATCTCTTCCTCTTGTGTGAGCCAGCGGTGTTTGAAGGAACGAAAAGGGGTAGAATAAGGCATCTGAATGGATAGAACTCCTGTCACTTCACATAGTTATCATAGCGATAATCCACCTCACCATAAAAATACTACTGCTCTACTGCACTTACATTCAGGCACTAACACACACCATGGTCCAAATATCAATGGCAGTGCATCATTCTCTCAAGTTGCTAGTGGTCATCACCCATACAAAAACTCATCCAAATTGCCACAATCCTTTATTTTATTGTCACATGAAGCATGTGGCATACATATCTGAGAACAGCAATAGCATATAAATATATTGGCCTTTTAGTGCTTCGTCTACGAAGGAAACATTCAGAGCATGCTCAGAATTAGTAGGTTTGAACACATTTTATTACATGCCCAATTACCAGTGTTTTTTTGAACGTAAATGCCGGTTACCAGTGTTCTTTGTGTAGATGTGGTTGTATGCATTTTTGCTATACGCTGCAGTTAGTGATTTACCTTTTTTTTTTCTTATGTACGTATGCAATCTATGAAGTGACGGTAGCCTTTCCTTTTCACAGATGATTGAACTGATAACTGTTTTTCTTCTTTTTTTGGCAAAAGGTCGCTGCTATTACTGTGAGAACGAAGGGGCAAAGATTATCCATCCAGATCTAGAGAAGTACACTGGGCGTGACACTGCCTTTGAGAGCATGGCTTGCAAAAGTAACGTGAGTAAAGGTTCTATCGGTGACAACGACTTCATAATTGATTATGTTGACATATGCGAGGAGGATTGCATCTATTTCGATGCCAGTAGGGATGCCAAGTGTGCAAAGTTCTTGAATGCCCGTGCCATAGCTATGCAGCGTCCCAGATTTGTTTAGTAATAATCCTCAGCTAGTCAGCTTCATGTACCTCTGAATTTCTTCATCGGTGCTATACATGCTGATAGAGGCGTTTTCATATTTTGGCAGCTGGATAGTGTCAACATGTTATTCTGGGGTTTGCCATCGCGGTATTGAATGGCAGTGATTGCCATGTTTGTTTTGTACTTTTGTGGGTTAACTTCTGAGTATTATGTTTAATTATTATCCGAGGATTTCAGCACCTGTGGGCTGTGGGCTGTAGCCTCGGATACACGGATTTGGATGAAACTGCCAAGATCATGATTTTAGGGAAACAAAATATAACTAGTTTCATATTTTTTTTCTGAGATGAAACACATTTTCTATGAATTTTCTTAGGTTAAATCAGAATTTTAATATTTTTTAAATGTGTCTTTAATTCAGAAAGAAAATATTTAGATAGCTTTTTGAAAAATATTTCTGTAATTTCTTGATAAAGTCTATGACTCCCGTAATCTATGCGAAAGTTCAATTTAACTCTCTTGTGACTGATGTAGCACCATATAAGGTGGCTGATGTGGTGTCACATTAGCTAGAACTGATCAAAGAGGTAATCGAACAATAAGAGTTAGAGAAGTCTAAAAATCTGTTTTTTTTTCATTAAAGGAGGGAGTTATGATGGACTTTTTTCCTTGCATCAACGTTGGCTGCAGTGCGGCTAACAAGACTGATCGGTGGTTATATGAGTGTAAAAAGCATCATGGGTACAAAAGCTGATGAAAAAGGCAGAGAGAAAAACAGTGAAGCCGCATGGAGAAACAATCACTCATGCATACCGTGTCGTACTCAATAACATGACGAAAAATCGAGATAAATGTCATTTGAATAACTGCAATATAGTGATAAATCCAAATGAAAGATAAGAATGAGCAATGAGCCCATGAGGGTCATTATTACAGAGGGACACAACAAATACATTGCTAGTTTGCAATAATCTGAAAGGGCCTTCACTTTCACTGATTTTCTTTAATATTTGTTATCATCTTTGTGTATGAGAAACAAAAATGCTGTATGATGGACATGGCATGGCCCATGTTCTATCTTTGTTGCGAACCCAGGATGTGGTAGTTTTTTAAGACTTCAAGACTTGAGAACTACAGTGCATGGCATCAACGTTGGCTGCAGTGTGGTTCAGTGTCCATTGCATAAGCTCACATTCTTCTGGCAAGACAACTGCAGAAGCGTCCAAGGTGAAAGGATATACAAACCAGAAATTCAGACTAGGACACCGTATAATCAAGGCACACGCATGACATTACATAACGTAATAATAACTAGTTTTAAGCCTGAGGATATTCAAACAGCTATTCATGCATATCCTGTTAAACACCCAACGACAGGACACGAAAACACTCGAATGTATTATTGTAGAAGATACTGGAAGCAATTCCAAATAAATGAATGAGCAATAAGCTGAACAAATTCAGAACCATCTCGGTTACGACAGAGTTATTATAAAGACAACAAAATGCTTTGCGAGTTTGCAAAAGCCTGAAACAAGCCTGCTACACCCCAGGGTACAACCCAGAGTCCAAAAAATGTGACCATGGTCCTCAATTCGCTGGCACTGAACACAGTTCAGTATTGAGGAACAGAACCACAGTTCTACATGTAAGAACACTGGTCATTTCTAATACCAGAGTACTACTACTAAGTAAATCTGTCAAGGGCATTCATTGCATCAATATCCTCCACATCAGTAGCTAAGCTATAGTTTTTTGTCACTGGACTGATACAGAAACAAGCCTCTTTTGGTCCACCATGGAGTAAGTTCAGACCTTGGACTCCTGCGGCTGTGATTCCTGTTACTGAGACCTGGAAGGTCGAGACAGAGCAACTGGCTATCCACTTCAATCAGCTGCTTTCCTATTTCACGCATTGCAGAGTTGGGTGATGCCACAACCTTTTCATGATCATGAACTTTGTGAAACCCCTTGTGGATCGCCAATCCTTTGCTGGATGTGAAGACCTTGCCGCAGAGCTTGCACTCGTGGGTTGCTGTCGCCTTCAACACATGCGAAAGACTGCTGAACTTCAGCTTCACATCAGAGATGTCGCTCTCTGGCACCAACTCAGCATTCCCAGTTTGGCAGTGACCAGAGTATTCCAGCTCCATCTCACTCTTCTGCACAGGGCAGGCCAAGTTGCCATCCATCTCATAATCCTCACCGCAATGCTCATAAGCTGAGTCCATGCCAGAATGCCCTGAGATCATCATGAGAACACGTGCAGCATTCACCTCCTCCATCCCATACGTCAAGGTCACTGGGGTAGACACAGGAACATTGTGATCACAGCAACCATCGCTCTCTCTTGGCACCTCCTCTGCCACCACCTTCCTCTCGCGTCGAGTGTGTGCTCTCATGTGCATCCCCAGTGCACTGCGGGAAGCGAAAACCTTGAAGCACAATTGGCATTCTGTCTTGGGGACCGGTGTCAGGTACTCGTCGTCGCTGGAATCACGCAGCAACCAGGTACTGTGTCGTCTCTCCCGGAGGCCATACCCGCCGGCACCATCCCTGATGTTGGGAAGGCTAGGCGTGGTCCTGGACAGCTTCTTTTGCTTGCGTTTGCGGCTGTGAAGATTCATGTGGCCTCCGAGCGAAGAGTATGATGGGAAGCTTTTCCTGCATAGCTTGCACCAGTGCTTCCTTCCTCTCGGCGGCATCCCTGGACTGTACAGAGCAACAATCAATGAAATGATGAACACGATACGGATGAAAGGAGGAAATGAGACCCATAAATAGAAACGCTACACGCAAACGGGTAAATCTTGATTCTTGAAACCACTCCCCACAATAAAGCGGTTATTTTTGTTGCGGAAATTGTTTTTTGGAAACCCTCTACGGCATGAATGAGCTTGTGAAATGGCTTGAAATTTACCAAAAACTTGAGCTTTCTTCTCCCTTGAGAAAAAAGAATACGAGATTCCTTTTATATTACATATAAAAAAAGAAGAAAAAAAGAGGATATTCGATTGGATTGGATTGGATTGGTAGGAGGAGACAAGCAATAGCTACTAGCTACTGGACGGAAACCCCAACGCCGCAATAACTAGAGCATATCGGAAGAACCAAAATCAGTTGACAGTCGACAAACCAAGCAAATTTACTCGTCATCGGAGAAAACGGGCTGGGTTTGTTTTGTTCAACCGCATTCTAGACCTACGCAAGCTCGCAAATTTACAACTAATCGGAAAATTCAAGAACTCTGAATTGGTGTGGTGCGGAGGCTCGAAACCAAACCTCCAATCTTCTACCTTCGGATCTCACGGCGACCTGGAGGATTCGACGCTCCGATTCCTGCGGCGGCCCGGCGGCCTCCTACCGTTGCCGTTGCAGCTCGCGGCGGCGGCGGTGCCGTGGTGTGGTGGTGGTTTTCTGGGCGTGTTACAGCTTTTGGAAGGGGAGAGCCGGAGAGGCAGCAGGCTTTTGGAACAAGAGTGGGAGGAACCGGGGGGCGTTTCTCTAGTGCGCCGCGCGACTGGGGAAAGCCGTTCGCGTTCGATCGGACGGCCGTGAAGGCGCTAGGGAGATCGTGGGTAGCCGGCGGATACCGCCAAAATTTTCTGACACGACGTACGGCCTCTCTACTATTTTCGTTTTTATTTAATAAATATTGTTCAATCACGAAGTAACTAGGCTCAAAAAATTCATCTCATAAATTACAGGTAAACTGTATAATTAGTTTTTATTTTTGTCTATATTTAATGCTCCATACATGCGACCAAAGATTCGATATGACGGGGAATCTTGAAAATTTTTGCGAACTAAACGAGGCCGGTCTTGTTTAGTTCCGAAAAGATTTTGAATTTTGGTACTGTAGTATTTTCGTTTATTTATAGCAAATATTATCCAATAATAAACTAACTAGACTTAAAAGATTCGTCTCGTAAATTACAGTTAAATTGTATAATTAGTTTTTATTTTTTAATGTTTAGTGCTTTATACATATGCCACAAAATTTGATATGACGAGAAATCTTAAAAAAAATTTAAATTTCGTGGTGAACTAAACAAGGCCTACAATTTCGACTGTCAGGTGCCACGCCATTCGATTTTTCCCGAAAGAAAACCCTATTCCATTTGATCTGTTAAAAGACCACATGAAAATTAATCTTTATATAATAAATCACACTAACTTTGTAATTAAAGAAAACATAGACGCACGAGAGAACCAATTCCCAATTCACAGCCTCTTTCACCTGCCGCTATCACAACAAGCTCATGGACAAATGCTGCAGTTATAGCTATTTTTGGATGGAGCACAGCTGAATGATTCGCTTGACAAATGGGTCTACATTTGGAATTCAATTAATTTTTCAGTAAAGAAGGCTTACACATAGTTAAGTGGTCATCTGGTGTTGCACCTAGCTTATAAATGGCTCTGGAGTTGCTCTTGTCAAAGCAAGCTCAAAGTTTTCTTCTGGTCATTAATGAAGGATAAGTTAAGCACTAGGGAACTGCTCAGTAGAAAAACCATGATGCTCCAAGACTACAATTTGTGTCCTATGTAATGGACCAGTTGAAGAATCTCTCACTCACCTTTTCTTAGATTGCCCTTTCGCCTGTCAGTCTTGGGCATGGATTGACATTCAAGTAGACTACAATGCCGATCCTTTCTAGAATGTCTAGAACTTCAAAGATCAATTGAGAGTACCAATTTTCTTGATGTGCTGGGTAATCTCGAAGACAAGGAATGACATGATCTTCCGTGAGCTGAATCCAAGTTTTCAAGCAGCCAAAGAACATTTCAGGTCTAAGCTTCAGTTTTTGCTTCTGAGGACCAAAAAAGATCCTTACCAAGGTTTAATCAATGGATTTCAAATCTAAGCTAGCTAGGGCCCTCTCAGTTTTAGCTTTTATTTTCTTCTCCTCTTTCTTTATCCCTTAAGCCTTAGTTAGCAGACGCTTTCTTCTTGTACATTCGTGACTTCTGTCTTTTTCAATAAAAATTTTTTATAGGGGTGTAAACCCCTCCAGTTTCGTTAAAAGAATAGAGAACCGACAAATGGTTGGCGCCATGGCAAGCATAGTATATATATGGGGCCTTAATGGCCACGAAAAAAATGAAGGCTAACATCGACCTATGAAATTTTGTTTGAAAGACACTCACACACATGCACATACACTTGGATGTGTACTGAAATATTAGGCAGGCAAATTTTAAAATTAACCAAATTATCATGGGTGCCTTGATGTCGATCATCGACCTACACTCAAAACTCAAAAATGTGATTTTTCTTAAAGCATCTTTTGAGAAGTGTATTTACAAGTGCCTTATGCAATATGAAGTACTCCTATTTTCCATTGCTCCTAAACTCAATAAATGAAGTCCATATTTTGACTCACTTCAATGCCGCAAGATCCTTCACTGATCATTTCCGAAGTTAACTTTCATGATAGGAAAGTAGGAAACATGATCAACGCTTTGCCAATGTTTCACACTGAAACGCATATATAAATAGAGCTACGAACAAAGCAAAACTTATATATATATTATTATAGTATACTCCATGCATGTATATATGTAAAAAGGATTTCTATTAATCGATCTTACATGCTCTGAAAAAAAAGACATACTGTATCGAGCTAATAACTTGTAAAAGGCTGTGAATTCAGAACACAATGAAATTTACCGGGGAAACCTAATTAATGACGAATAGCAAGATGGATGCACGGGGAAGCTGGAAGCTACGATATATGAGGAGTCCTCCTGCAGATGGATCGATCGATCGATGGATCACGCGACGGCTGGCATGTCCTTGAGCCAATCGTCGAGCGGCTTGCCGATGGCGTAGACGACGAAGCCGATCTCCCGGAGCTTGGCGGGGTCGACGACGTTCCGGCCGTCGAAGATGAACGCCGGCTTGTGCATGGCGTCGAACATGCGCTTGTAGTCGAGCGTCCTGAACTCGTCCCACTCGGTGAGGATGCAGACGGCGTGCGCGTCGCGCGCCGCCTCGTAGGCGTCCGGCGCGACGGCGACCTGCTTGGCCAGGTCGGTGGCGCTGAGCGGCTGCAGGTGGCGCGGGTGGTCCCAGTCGAACTTGTTCATGGCGAGGTCCCGCGACACCTGCTCCCCGGTCACCTGCGGGTCGTAGATGCTGATGACGGCCTTGTCCCCGAGCAGGCCGTTGCAGACGTCGATGGCCGGCGTCTCGCGGGTGTCCCCCGTGTCCTTCTTGAATGCGAACCCGAGCACGGCGATCTTCTTGCCGGCGACGGTGTTGAACATGGAGGAGACGACGCATTTCACGAAGCGGCTCTTCTGGTGGTCGTTGATCCGGATCACCTCCCTCCAGTAGGCGGCCACCTCGGGGAGGCCGTAGCACTCGCAGATGTAGACGAGGTTCAGGATGTCCTTCTGGAAGCAGGACCCGCCGAAGCCGACGCTGGCGGAGAGGAACCGCGGGCCGATGCGCGCGTCCCTCCCCACGGAGTGCGCCACCTCGGTGATGTCGGCGCCGGTGGCCTCGCAGAGCGCGGAGATGGCGTTCACGGAGGAGATGCGCTGCGCCAGGAACGCGTTGGCGGCGAGCTTGGACAGCTCGGCGGACCACAGGTTGGTGGTGATGATGCGGTCGCCGGGCACCCACTGCGCGTACACGTCCCGGAGCTTGGCGACGGCGGCGCGGCCCTCGGGGGTCTCGCGGCCGCCGATGAGCACGCGGTCGGGCGCGAACAGGTCCTGCACCGCCGTGCCTTCCGCCAGGAACTCCGGGTTGGACAGGATCTGGTACCGCACGCCCCGGCTGTTGTGCACCAGGATCTTCTCGATGGCCTCGGCGGTCTTGACGGGCACCGTGGACTTCTCCACCACGATCTTGTCGGAGCGGGAGACGTCGGCGATCATGCGCGCCGCGCTCTCCCAGTAGGTGAGGTCGGCGGCCTTGCCGGCGCCCAGGCCGCACGTCTTGGTCGGGGTGTTGACGGAGACGAAGACGATGTCGGCGTCGCCCACGTGGCGGTGCACCTCGGTGCTGAAGAAGAGGTTGCGGCCGCGGCACTGCTTCACGACGTCGTCCAGCCCAGGCTCGTAGATCGGGAGGCGCTCGCTGTTCCACCCGGCGATGCGCGGCTCCGAGATGTCCACCACCACCACCTCGATGGCGGGGCACTTGAGCGCGATCACCGCCATCGTCGGCCCGCCCACGTACCCGGCGCCGATGCAGCAGATCTTCACCATGGTCACTCGATCGGCACCTGCTACACCCCATGCATCAACAAACACCAAACATCATCATTATTATTATTATTATTACTTATTATTAGGAGTGTAAGTTAGTGCATTACAGTCTACTAGTACTAGCAAGAACACGGTAATCTTCATCAGAGTAAAAGAGAGAGTTTTAAGAGATGGATGGATCGATCGAGGTGCAAACCTTTGACTCGTTGGTGCTACGAGGAACAGCAAAAGGAATGGAGCATGTGAAATGGCGTGAGGAAGAAGAGGAGAAAGGAGAAGGGATGTGCTGACAAGTGAACGGCTACGAGCGAATGTAGTGCAGTGAGCGCCCCACTTTTACCGCTCCAGCTCTATGACTGTGACCAGATTGCTTCACACACCTCCCCTGCTTTTCATCAGCATTCTGCATACGTCCTCCATGTTACGTACAGTCAAGAAAATCTTCTTGTGTTTTATTAAAGAAAAGAAAAGTTAATGTCTATGGATCGGGACATTAATTTATTTGAACTTTTGTTCAAGGGTACATCATCACCTCGCCTACAGTTGTAAATGAAAAGAACTATAGGTAACGATGTAATGGTGAGCAATCTGGTGGATATTTCACATCCATTATATTGGGATTTGGGACTTCACATGCATACACAAAACATGTGGATATTTCACAACAATAAAAGGCTATTCGCTGACCTTAAAAGCCATTGCTGAAAAAATACTGTTCGCTGAAAAGTACGGCTATAAGACAAATGAACAGGCTTAATACAGAATGGTGCATTAATTAACATGGAAAACTAGGGTAATTAACATTGAGTACTGTATATCTCTCCGCTGTTCTCAGATTTGTGGGCCGTGAAATCTCTCCCCTGCCCTCTTCTCATCCTTTGCCTATCTTTATTAAACTAGTAGAGTCATGGCACCAAATCTCACAATTCCCAGCCCATTTGAATACCTTAGCATTCGTTTTTCTGTCTTGGCCTCTTGGGGAGCACAATGATGATGGGGCTGTTTGGTTTGCTCCTCCCAGGGGCTGCCTGGTCCAGGCAGCATTCCTAGGCATCCGAACTTCCGAAATCGGATGCTTGGGGGCTCTAATGGATGGATGTCTGAGGCTCTAATGGACGGATGCTTGGGGCTCTAATGGATGTCTGGCCGGGCCTAGGTAAGGATGAAAACACCGTTCCAAACCATCTGGTTTTTTCACATTTAACTCGCTCGTTTCTGTATTTTTGGAAAAAAATTGATAAATAGTACGGAATGTAACAAGAGAGGTATTTTTTTACTCTATTTTTAAAATTCAATATTTGGTCGAACTTTTCATGGATTTTACCGAATTCAAGCCAGACCCATCAAACATAATAGCTTGTTCCGAAGGCCCAACAACCCAGTCCATAAATCTCATCCCTCTCACACTTGTGACTCTATCTCTCTCTCATAGGGGCGCACGGTGCAGCTGCCATCGCCTAGCAAACAAGGTGGTCATCGCAAAATGGGAAAAGTACTACCTCCATGCATAAAAAATATAATTATGAGATGAGATCCGTGCCGGTCAATTTAACTCAAACTTGACCAAGTTTACAGTAAATAGTATTAGCATTTATTTGTTTAAATAATTTTTTAATAAAATATATTCCGTAACTAATGGTACTTATTTTATATCATGAATGTTAATATTTTTATATAAATTTAATTAAATTTAAATGGCTTGACTTCTCAAAAACTGAAAATTGAATTCTTTTGCGAACAGAGGGAGCAAGAGAGAGATGCTTGAATTTGAGGCAACCTGGTGCCAATTGCATTAAACGCTCCCTCCGTTCAAGCAATGTTTTAAAACACATTATACACACACACACACAC
>Ga0182004_10002505_pt1 | contig 14320 bp, 12 predicted proteins | sample Sormic07211540_1_FD_120479 | JGI IMG/M metagenome (GOLD analysis project Ga0182004, IMG submission 120479) | Endophyte microbial communities from Sorghum bicolor roots, Mead, Nebraska, USA - 072115-40_1 MetaG | ecosystem: Host-associated > Plants > Roots > Unclassified | place: USA: Nebraska...
AGAGAGAGAGATGCGGCCTGGAGAGAGGGAGCAGGCCCACAGGCCTGCCGCCTATTGGTCTCGGCCCGTCCCGGCCGTTCCAAACGGGAGACGGCCCACGAACGCGTTCGGGCCAAGAGCCCACACGAGCACCCAGGCCCCAGCACCCTTCTCGGCTTCTCGCGTCGTCTTCTTCCCCCTTCCCGTCCCAATTCCAACTGGAACTGGCCGCAGCCGATCCCGCGCCCGCCCACCACGCACCGCCGCGGCGTCGTTCGCCGGCCGCCTTCGCTGCGGTTCTACAGACGCTCCGTCCTATTCCCGCGCCGCGTCTCCTCTGGGTCACTTATTAATCTCGGTAAGGCACGACTTCTCCCCCAGTTTCAGTTCCGCCGTCCGTTTTCCTGGCGATGCCGTGCTTTCCACCCTGCGACCGCGATTGACGGCTTCCTTCGTGTTCCTCGTCCTCAGACGCCCGTATGTTCCGGCCGCCGAATGGCTTTGGGGCGCCGCCCCCCTTTCCTCCTCAGCCTCAGCCATGGCAGTGGCAGCAACCGCCTCCGCCCCCGCCCTCGCCTTCGCCTGCGGTTACCTTTTGGCAGCGCGACAATGTGCGGGACCACGTGAGGAAGCTGAAACAGACCATCGAGTTATCAACTGCACTGTGAGTTCCCCATTTGCTAAAACCCTCGAAAGCTACTGATCACCATGTGATTTGCTTATTTACCCCCATTTCTTAAGAAAGGATTTGATTTTTCAGGATAAAAGAGCTCGAGGAAATTCCAGCGGCCAGAAATTCCGGTGATGCCACCACGCAGGAATCTGCTTTGTCCTCGGCGGAATTGCCATCAGGGTCTGGTGATTCTTCGGAGGACAAGCCGCTCCGATTCGTTGAGCTAGCTAGGTCCATGGGGATTAGTCAGGACACTCATGAGTCAATGGCAACAGATGCAGCCAATTACCTTTGTCATCAGCTTCAGCAGCTTCTTGGGCCTATCTCTTCTGCGACTAGCCAAGGTGGCCCTTGGGAGGAGAGATCGGCGATGGTTAGGTTGACTCAGAAGCTGCAGAAATATAAGAGAAATAAGCGGTGGAGGCAGAGGAGAAGGAAGCATGTCGCAGAGCTTTTTCAGAAGGTGCCTCTCATCATTGTCTCCTTTTTTGTAGTTTATTATACATTTCTGAATGCGTTCCTTTCAACCAGCCAAAAATCAAACGATGTGAAATGTGATGACATCTCTTGTCTTGTTTCACAGGAGCGTGCAGATTATGATAGAATCGACCAGGAAGCTGATGAATGGAGGGCTAAGCAAATTGCCAAGGACATTGCAAAGCGGAAGGTGCTTTCTCGTATTTGTGAAATTTGTTTCACAATTAAAGATGTAATGACATCATTGTTGCTTCACAACTAATGTATTCACTTTTGTACCTGTAAACCAGGTGGAAAGCATGCAGCAGATTGCTAGAAAGAAAGCAAATGAGGAAAGAAAGCATCTAGAATCTGAGGTACTATGGAATAAAATTTCATGCCTAGGCTGTCCTGTGAAAGTTCTCTTCTCTAGAGTGTTTCAGAACTGTCTTTTACTAGCGGTGTACAAGCGCATACTGCATACTACTGAACATTGATACAAACCAATAATTTTTTGTTTGTATAAGTTTAGTTGCAATTGCAACATTTTAAATTGTGCCTTCCTGTTCTTGTGACCTTTATCTAGTTTTCTTATAACTCTCGAAACCCTCAGATCTCTATACTTGTCTTAGTGCAAGCAATCTTAAGGGATATCATTCACCTATTTTCTTGGTTTTTTTTGAGAGAGCTATTTTGCAATCAGTTCATGAAGAATTGAGTAGTCATTCAAATTTATTTATACTTTAATCTACTAATTATTCTGTGGACGTTTTTTGAGTTAATAGTATCATCATAATATTCTTTATCCTGAATAAGCTAATGTCCCAATTGGCAATTCAAATCGGGTACTTCCAGCTGGAGCTTGCCCTAATGGTCGAGAAACTTCAGGAGCTTCGGTCTATAAGAGTTCAAAAAATGAAGAAACAAGGTAAGATATTCTTATTTTCCTATTTCTTTATTTACATTCTCTGTTTTACAAAATATGTTCGGTACATGAATGAGTTGTATTATCTAGAAAATAATTAATAATTGGATCATTTTGTATTTAATTAATAAATATATTACTACTTAATCATTCATTCTCTCTCATCCTTGAAAGCATGGGCAGTGGTGGGAAAAATTATAGTGACTACTGACTACACTTTATTTTCCTAGTTGACTTACATTGTGAAACAACAATTCCCACGATGGACTTTTACTAAAGTGAAAGAGATGGGGTTTTCTGACCTTAAATACTATGTTATTCATATTCTGGCATTTTGTATGCTGAAGGCTGAACCGCTGAAGCACATATGTGGCCTGTAACAATCCTTTTTCTTTTTAAGAGAAGATGATGTCATATCCATTTTAGCAATACAATATCTGCTCTTACCTGTGTATGATCCCACTAGCACAAACTTTTTGGAATGACAGAGTGCTCGTGTCTCTGCATGACTGCAAACTTTTCTTTTTGCGTTGGTGGTGTTGATTTTCCCTTTTTTTTTGTTTTGTTCAGTGTAAATACAAGAGATGGATATATGAGTTTCTTTTTATGTTCTATGTTTTAGGTCATTTTCTTCCCGAAGAGGATGATAAATACCTCGAGCGTGTTAAGGCTGCAGTCGAGGAAGAGGAGCGCCAAGCTGCATCTGCTGCTCGAACTAATGCTGTTAAGGATGCTATTCTGACTGCTGAGGAATCAAGGAAGCCTCCACAGAATGCAAATTCTCAAGAAGGTGGTTCTGAACAACCTAGTGGACCATCTGAGGACAAGGACCTGGGAGATGGCGGGATAAGTGAGAGAAATGACCAGGCAAGCCAGAAAACTGAACATGAAGATGAAGGCCATAGATTTGAGGGAAAAGGGCTTGAACATCATGACCCTGTAAGCAGTCTGCCTTTTGAGTTCTACCATTATTATCATGGAAGTAGCTATGACATGGGGACACTCATTGAGGTAATTATGCTAACTTCAGAACTTTGTGCAAGTATTTTATTATTTATTATGAATCGTATATAAGACAGTGTAAATCAGAGAAATACAAACTAGGCTTCGTAACCTAACAAATAACCAGACAATTTTCACTTCATGGCATGGGCAATTACTCAATATACCTACTCAGTCAACTTGTCTTTATATTGTCTCTGTTATAGGTCCGTAGAATGTGGGATTCTTTCATCAGACCTGGAGGAAGGTAAGACTTCTACTTGTTCGTACAATTTCTTCCAAGTTAGCTTAGATGCATTAAGCAAGCATTTCTGTAAGTATTTTCAAGTTTCTTTGCAGTTATGGTTTGTGAGCTTGTTTAGTTAACCGTAACAAGATGAGGAGTTTATTGTGAAATAGCATCTATTGACCATTATTATGGTCTAGACTCTAGATTAGGAATCACACTTGAAAAAGGTGCATCTTTGTTAGTCAATGCATCCTGTTTGGAATGGAGTTATTCCAATTTGGAGGAATCAGAATGAACTCCAAAGGAGTTTTGCCTATTCCTGTGAAAGAACTATGTTTTGTTCCAAACAGGCATAGTATATTATTCTTCATCTTGAGTAAAAACGCAGATCTAACCTGTCTTCTAGGTGTTCAATTGCATCGATGCTGATGCATTGTTGTGTTTTCAACTTTCAAGTCACTAAGTCAGTTACACTTATGATAGCTTTTATCTTATTGCTGCTGGAAAAAAAAAATATAATTTAGCATGACCATTCATCATTTTTGCTTAAATATATTCTATTCCTATATAATAGCATAAACTAATGTACTAGGGTGACAAAATGGATCAGTGCTGTGCCAGCTGTGGTGTGTTAAGCGAATCTCATATAATATTTTCCCTGATAGTAAATATTGCACCTGCCTGCAGCCGTATACCTGGGCACTGGGTTCAACCACCCCCTCCAGCTGATGAGGTTTGGGCATCTTATTTGGTGCAACCCAAGTAAATCACCATGGGTTTGAGAAATGGCCATTTCTGCTTCAAGACCACCGGAATCTTTATTGTTTCTGCAAGGTAAGCTAGGTACTTAAGTTAGAACTTCAAGTGTTATTACAATCTTCTAGAAATTCCGAGATGTATTGGTTCTTCCTGCCATTAATTGTCGCTAATTAACAACAGTGCCTACCTTCTCATAAAATAGGAGGTACCTGTATTTTGCCTCTTGGTATCTCATGCCAACTAATGATATAGAGAATTTGTAGAGGGTGCAAGTGGTTGCAGTTATCTGGGTTAAATTACTACTCAGTTGCTTGTTTTATAAACATTTTATCAAATCCTTAATTATTATCTTCTAGTTATGCATGGATTATCTGAGACTAGAAGCTTTTAGCTACAAAAAAAGCATAATGTGTTTGTGGAAAAAAGTTTACTCATCTATACCCTTTACAAGGATACGGCATTCAATTTGAAAGCTCCATAATATCATGACTTATGAGTTGAGGAAAAGAGAGAAAACACTAGCAAGGTACCTTTTTTATGGGGTTGTGGAGGCTTTTTTCTATGCGAAGATTGCAGCAAAAGGTTCATTTCTGATTAAGTTGAGTTGTCCATTATTACATGCTGTCTTCCAGAATGTAACTCTGAATCTTAGCCTTAGGCCTTAGCATATACTCATTGTTGACATATAACGCCCCACTCTAATGATATGCCATGCTACCAACTTGATTGAGGTAGAAACTTAAATCATGGAAGAAAATAAAAGTAGTAAACTTAACTCAGATAAATAACTTACCATCCAAGCTATAACATTGCACTACTCTGTGTGTCAAAAACTCAAGGCAGCTCAAGGTACACATTGAATAAAAGTGTTACCAGGTCGTCTAGTCAATTCTAGGCTCCATGAGACCAACCAAGCGACTAGTCACGGTTAATCGTCGACCTGGCTCTGGACATCCCCTAGTCGTTATATCAGGACTAATATACCAAATATATGCTAATATACTATATGTTCTAGAGTACAAATCAAGCATGAAGATAACTCTAGGATGGTGGCTGCATGTAGGGTTTCAAATTGGGCTGAAAAACAATGAGCCCAAGTGGCCTTAGCCATCTTAGATGCAGCCCATGCCCTTTCCTGCCCAACAATTCCATTCTGTTTCTGGTCGTCCACCCCCTAGTCATCTGACTTCAGTCGTCGACTAATTGGACAGCCAGAAAAACTAATCTGCCTAATCGAGTCGTAGCCCCTAGTTGAGTCCAGGATACCGACTAGGATGACTAATCACGATCAATCAGATGAATTGATAACACTTCCATCGGTGTTTTCATTGGTTTAACTTCAAGGAGTGTTATATTTTATTTTATGTTAATTTTTATAAGTTAACATGGATCTTTCTGTTAGCTGCAAAATATTTTATCACGAATCAAAACACTTAAAGATAATTGTATACTAAATTATGTTCAGCTTCATTATAAACTGAGAATTCTTGTATATACCTTGTCCAGGATCCAAGGACAAAACAATGGCATCTTGTTAAGGCAACTAAATAGATCCCAAGTTAAATTCAGTGAGTGGTAACAGCAAGTACAGACAAGAAGATACAATAACCTATTGGTCTGGGTATGACTTGGATTTTATGACAAGGTGGCAAGAAAAGCATGCTGAAGGAAACAGCAAAGACTGGACACTGGTGCTCAAGAGTAAAGTTCGTGAATTATAAGGTAAATTTGTAATATAATCCGAAACTTGTAACTGTCATCTCCTTGACCTTGAGCTAGCTCATGGCAGTGAAAGCTGTTTGGTGGATTTGTTTTCCTCTTAATGAAATATATGCTTTGGCACGTTCTTGGGGGAAAAAAAACATAGAGGCCATTATCTGCATGATTTTTCATATCACCTTTTAGCTTCAATACCTCAGCCACCCTACTATTTTACTGGTCCCTTAATCATTGTTTCCTCAATGAGTGCAAACTGCCATAACACTTTTGTTGGCACCATTGCTTGTTTGATCTCGTATAAGGTACATCCTGACGTGTATATAAAAGATGACCCCCTTGGTCAGTGGTGATTTGACAAGATAGGTTCCCAAAAGGTTGAATTCTGTTTCTAAAAGATTACTTGCGATCTGTGTAGTGCAGTGAACTGATGATAAATTCTAGTAAAGGTGACTGGTTAAGCTAGAGCATCGAATTGTACCTAGCAGCAATGGATGGAATTTTGATGTCTAGGTCTAGTCTACGCTGAATATAGAATGACAGTATTGTGCTTGTGCATCAGTGCATGGCTATTTCTTCATCTTTTGAACCAAAAATGATTGTGTTAGTGCATGGCCATTTTAAGTTACCTATAGACCCCTTTGCCCTGCATTAGCAGCATTTTGGGGAGATGACATACAGCTCACCAATTACTTAGGATTTGGAAGTTTGCTTTTTTCTGTATCCTGTACCATAGGCATACAAGGCTTCAAGAAAAAGCAGTCCAACCAAAAAGACACTGAAATAAGAAACTAAGAGGTTCATGAATTGGATGGCATTAGCAATTTAGCATCAAGTACTAGATTGGTTAGAAAATAAAGGGCATGATAATGATATGCGACTAACTTTCTGGTTATGCTTGCTTGCTCCTCCCATTCTCTATTCCTTTTGAGGTGATTGTCTAGCCCAACACTGAATCCTAAAGCTTGTGGTGACAAAATTGATAGTCTTTATATCAGGGCAGCATATCTCCTTTCTTTTATGGACAATAATGACGTTTTGCTCATTGAGGAATTATTGGGTGCACCAAGTTTCTTGGTACAAGAAGCAGCGCATCCAGTGGACCTCTGACCTGGCTGAAGGCAGTTTTGTTTCTGCATTTAGGCGGGGGGTGTTAAGAGACGGGTCAATGAAGCAACCCACCTATTTTGGCCATGTTGACATTTCGCCAATCCTTTTTTGTTCGTGCACAGTGCCATAACGTTACAAATATTTAGAAAATTAGCAAACTATATGCTACTCTATGTAATTTGCATCTCCCTTTGGCACACACACAAAAAAAAAATAGTTTCGGCACCATATATGTCTACCAAAATTCATTTCTGGAGTGGCACAACTTGAAGGAATTCATTTGAAAATGATGGGAGTTCTTACCGGACCAGTTTCCTGACTAAAGATGGCTCCAGTTGCTGATCGAAAGCGACTTGAGCCATGCTAAGATCAAAGAATATATATGGTTGGGTGAGTCATGAGTGCCGTTTTGTTTCATCCACCTTTGGATTGGGTGTGTTATATATAGACATTTCTCCATGGATTCTAATCTAAAAGGATCAAAGGAAAAACGCTAAAGCACGGCACGCTTTTGGCTTTCAGCCTTTTTATAAGCTCCCTTATCATTTGATTTCCATCCTTTGCAAAATGGCCACGGAACGATGGGATTTGAGCACTTATTCATCCCCATAGTGTGGTTTGGCAGTGAGTGTGACCTCGCAGGCTGGGTGGAGCGTGCGTGCATATGTGTTGGGAGCTGGGAGCGTTCTAAGTTACCTTGCTTATCAGTAATTCAACCTATCATCGTACACAAATAATGCTCCTGTTTCGTGGACGCATTTTCTTCTAATCACAGCTGCTGTACCACAAGGAGACTCTTTTTTTTTTGGTTTTCATTCACTCGCTACGTGTTGCTTTACCCCTGATTACCGATCAAAGACTAGTGTTGCGTTTCACTGATTCATGCCGAAACCGAAGATAGAATGTGTCTCGCCAAAAAGAAGAAGAAGATGATGGAATGTAGCTCACAAGTCACTACGCAACGCAGCTCTTGGAACCAATCCTAGGACGTGTGGGGTAGGGGGTGTTCGCTTTACCGCGAAAATGAGTGGCATCGGCTACGCCACTCTTATCATTCATGATAACTTATGTTGCTATGTGTGATTATTTTTTAAAAATAGAAAGCTGAGAAGACATGGCACTTGCATAACTGGTACTCTATCTATTCTAAATTATAAATTGTTTTGACTTTATTGTTCATCTATTTTATTATGTATCTAGATATATTATTTAATTAGACGCACAACAAAATCGATGTATCAAAAAGTCAAGACAACATATAATTTAAAACGGAGGGAGTATTTATCTCTAGTGGAATTTACATATATAAATCTAGGATGAGGGAATAAACCACACAATACACGACTAGCCAAGAGAATCTACAACTCTAGTTTAAAATAAATTAGAAAAATTGGATAGTACATTTAATTACCAATCTAACCATATCAAATTTATATAGTATAAAAATTAAAACTGTTACCTAAAGATTTTTAAAGTTTGACTTTTGATAAATGTGCGCGTCTTATAAAAGAAAAGAGAATGTAGTGAGTAGAACAGAGGGAGCAGAATTTGTAGACTTCTAGTGATCGACCTTAGAGGGAGCAGAATCGTGTCACCATCCCTTCTTCCGTTGTTTGCGTTTTCTTCTCCTACACGGCTCTCACTTCGTAGCACACTTGCACGCGCACCGCCCAAGCCGGCACCGCCTGCACGCCCACGCTGCCACGCTTGTGCCCGCCGGCTCGAGCTCGCGGCGCCCTCGTCGTTCTCGCACTCTCCACAAATACCTTCGCCCTACTTGCCTTGACTAAAACGCCATAAACAATGAGATCGACCTGTTCCATGCTTCTGGATTCTCGTGGAGCCTAAGGCGGTGTTTGGTTTCATCTGGTAACTTTACCGTCTGTCGTATTAAATATTTGGACAATGCATGGAGTATTAAATTTAGACTATTTACGAAACTAAAAACACAGCTAGTCTGCTAGAGAATAATTTGCGAGACGAATCTTTTAAGCATAATTAGTCTATAATTTGACAATAATTTTCAAATAAAACGAAAATATTACAGTACCTGTTAAATTTTACCAACCCTAACCAAACACCCTCTAAAGCATTAGAGAGAGAGAGATACTATGGCCCTGTTTGATAGAAATACCTTTTTGAGTCTTAGGAAAAATACTATGATTTTGTGAAATACTTTGGTTTAGAGTGTCATGAAGTGTTTGCATTTGGTGCAACAAAATTTGTGGTTTTGAATACCATGGTATTGCTGAAAACTGTAGTCTTTTTTGGATTTTAAAAACTCCAATTTTGACCTATTTTTTCTAGACCACGGTTTTACACATCAATGGTTCTAGATACTATAGTTTTTTAATACTATAACATCCAAATAAGACCTAAATTTTATATTCTATATGCCCGAATTTCTAAATGATTTCAGGTAACAATCTTAAACAACTAACCAGTACAATTACAAATGACAACTCATAAGATATAATTTATATTTTAAGCAATAGCAAAATTACCTATTATCCGAATGCGACCAACAACAAAAGAAAAATCAAACATCTGAAATATAGGGTAACTGAAAGAAAATATATTCTTTTGAAATTACCAAAAAAAAAAGAATACGAATTTGTGTTTCCAGTTTTCCACACTGTGGTCCCAGCATGTCATGGACCCGTACTTCTGTACTTCTGCGTACGGTTACGGACACCCAATTGATGGTCCCTTCCCATGATGACACGTGCGCTCCCCCAATGCCGACCCCACTCGCAGCGACACACAGGACCTCGTCCAGCCACCTTGGTCGTCCAGAGCCCCCGCTTGCCACCGTACCGCCCAAATCCACGATCGCCGCCGCCGCCGACCGTTCCCAGCCCTATCCGCTACCTCCCTACCGGTGAACGCCCTCGCCGTCGCCGTCGCCGCCGGCCACCGCCATCGATCGCCGCCCTGCCGTTCGTTCGCCCCTTCTGAACGCATGTTTCAGGTACGATCCGCCCGCCCATCGCCTTTGCTCCCTCTCAGATCATCTTCCTCCGCATCGGACCGGATCGGGGGCAGCCGCGCCGTGGCCTTCATTGCGTCGGTCGAGACGAAACCCCACCGGCCACCGCGGGATCGGAATATCGGGTGCCGAAAGAAACCTGGCAGGTTCTCGGGATCAGGAGGTCGGCCGTTCAGCTTGCCACCTGAAATTGCCTGGCACTGGCAGCAGCCACGCCAAGTGCCGTGGTTCAGTCAGCCAGAACCCTAACATCGTCGTGTGCTGCGATTGCTATCCGTTCGCTTTCAGTTCAGAAAGCTGGTGCAGGGCCCTGCTCACATATTTCAGTTAAGGAAATAGGACCTTTTGGGGAGATGCTGAACGCAACAGTTTCAGTTGGTTCATCAGCTGTCTTGTTTTCTCTTTGGTTCTTGGCTGCTTGTGGTCCTTGCCGGTGGCGAAGCTAGAGCGACTTTGAGAGGGAAGCGCTCGCCTTGTGGGAGTATCATCTGCTTGTGTCGTAGAGGGTGTATATATGGTGAAAATTTCAGTTATGACCACTGTTTAGATTTCTTTTTAAGATGGTGCATTTGCACCTCCTAATCACTATACCTGGGTCCTGGCAGCAAAGCATGCTATGCCACAACACAACTCTGAAAGCCTGAAACACCATTGTTTGTCCATTAATAAAACAAATCCTAGCGACTGGTCCTCACCTTGTCATCTCACTATATGGGCTAGTAGTAGTAGTATATATGGGTCCAGAAGATGCCAGAACCAACATTCATTTCATTAAAAAAAAAAGAACTAGAATTCGGATGCAATTTGATGAGTTGTGCAGCCTTGTGAAGAAGACTGATTGAAAAGTTGAATGAAAACCGACTACAAGTTTTCAGAACTTGGGAGAACGATAAGGCAAGCAATAAGTTCCTGATATGACGCTCGTCCTATCAACTAGCCCAGTCATTGCACAAACTCAAAGGCATTGCAGAATGCAGTATCTCTCTGCCTGCCTGCCTGTCTGTTCTCTTCCCCCGGCCCAGCAGCTGCTGGCAGAACTAGATGCCAGGTCTCCTCAGGTTGCCTGCAGCCCAGGAAATGTTCCATGCCATCTGTGCCAAACAATCGCCATACTTGCAGACCGGAAGCTGCGAGCCACAAGTCTGGAGATTTGCCGGGGAAGGCCCTGCACGGCTGCACCGGCGCCACACATATGGACGGTTCCTGATGCGTTGGCATTCATTCTGCTGCCACCGTCTAGCTACCTCTCTCTGCAGTCTGCACCATGCTTCCCTCCAACACCTATATATACGCGTGTGTGTGCTTTCACAAGACCACAACACAAGTTACAAGTAGCACTAACAATGGCGCGCTGCTCTACGTGTGCTCGTAAGAACGTCACTCTACTCATCGAGAGACCAGAGATCCTTCCATGATGAACGAGCTAGCAGACTTCTTGTGTTTGAATCCGCTGACAGTTTCACTGTACGTATCTGCGTTGCAGGTTTCTCGAGGTTCATGGAGACGGACGAGTTCGCGGTGCCGCCACGTCCCGCGCTCGTGCACCCAGACGCCGTCGGCGTTCGCATCCCGTCGAGCGTCTTCTCCCCCGATCAGGAGCCGCCGCCGGTGTTCAGGGTGAGTCCTCGTGTCACTCGCCATGCACCTTTGTTTCGAAGCCGCTGCTACATGAACAGCTTTGCGTGCCGGTGGGGACGTGGGGTGTGCGTGTAGGAGGGAGAAAGCCGACACGGCGGTGACATGGCCGCGTCCCCGGGGTACTCGCCGTTCCTGCCGTCCGCGCCCCACATAGGGCGCCCGGTTTCCATCAGCCTGCCGGCGTCGCCGACCGGCGGGTTCGACATCTCCAGCAGGATGGAGGCGGAGCTTCAGCGGGAGCCGGACGCCGCCGCCGCCGCCGTCACGGACGCGCCGCCGCGGATGATGCTGCCGCCGCGGGCCCCTGAGGGCGTGGCTCTCGCGCAGCCAACCAAGATGGTGTTCAGGTCCCAGCCGATCCCCGCTGCGCCGGCGGAGGTTGACGGCGCCGCCATGGGCCACGACGACTTCGGCCGGAGCGCGTCGGCGCCGTACGCGGCGGCGACGGCGCCGCCGGCCAAGGTGCGCAGGGACAGCAGGGACACCAGCTACGACTCGTTCAAGACGTGGTCGGGCAAGCTGGAGAAGCAGATCACCACGCACCTGCTGGGCAGCAGCAGGCTGCCGCCGGCGCAGCAGCAACCGCAGCAGGGGGAGGAGACGGCGGAGGAAGACGACGCGGCGGCGAACGAGCGCCGCAACTCCTCCGTGCCCAGAGTGCAGCGCTTCTTCGCGGCGCTGGAAGGCCCCGAGCTCGACAAGCTGAGGGTACAGTACAGCTGCCGATGACATCCTCCTCCAATTCCATCCCTAGTTGACCGTGCTGCTGTTGTGTTGTGTGGCAGTCCTCGGAGGAGCTGATCCTGCCGTCCGACAAGACGTGGCCGTTCCTGCTGCGGTTCCCGGTGTCGGCGTTCGGCATGTGCATGGGCATGAGCAGCCAGGCCATCCTGTGGAAGCGGATCGCCATCTCGGCGTCGACGCGGTTCCTGCACATCACCGTGAAGATCAACCTGGTGCTGTGGTGCGTCTCCGTGGCGCTGATGCTCGCCGTCTCCGCGCTCTACGCCAGCAAGGTGGTGTTCTACTTCGAGGCGGTGCGGCGCGAGTACTACCACCCGATCCGCGTCAACTTCTTCTTCGCGCCGTGGATCGCGTGCCTGTTCCTGGCGATCGGCGTGCCGGACCTGGTGGCGGCCACGCTCCCGCACTGGCTCTGGTACGTGCTCATGGCGCCCATCGTGTGCCTGGAGCTCAAGATCTACGGCCAGTGGATCTCCGGCGGGCAGCGGCGCCTGTCCCGGGTGGCCAACCCGTCCAACCACCTCTCCATCGTCGGCAACTTCGTCGGCGCGCTGCTGGGCGGCATCATGGGGCTCAAGGAGGGCCCCATGTTCTTCTTCTCCGTCGGGCTGGCGCACTACATCGTGCTGTTCGTGACGCTCTACCAGCGGCTGCCGACGAGCGAGACGCTGCCCCGGGACCTGCACCCGGTCTTCTTCCTCTTCGTGGCGGCGCCCAGCGTGGCGTGCCTGGCGTGGGCGCGGATCACCGGCGCCTTCGGCTACGGCTCCCGCGTCGCCTACTTCATCGCCATGTTCCTCTACGCGTCGCTGGCCGTGCGCATCAACCTGTTCAGAGGGTTCAGCTTCTCCCTGGCGTGGTGGGCGTACACGTTCCCGATGACCAGCGCCGCCATCGCGTCCATCAGATACTCGTCCGAGGTCAAGAACGCCTTCACGCAGTGCATGTGCATCGGCCTGTCGGCGGCCGCCACGCTCGCCGTCGCGGCGCTCTTCCTCACCACGCTGCTGCACGCGGTGGTGTACCGAGACCTCTTCCCCAACGACATCTCCATCGCCATCACGGAGCGACGCCGCAGCAAGCCCCTAGTCGGGGAGAAGATGCTGCTCCGCCTGCGCAGCGCCGTCGGCACCAAGAAGCTGCAGCAGGCGCTCTCCACCGCCCAGTCCGACGCCGCCGACCTCGAGGCCGCGCGCGCCGCCACGACCACGTCCTACACCTAGCTAGACCGGCCGCCGGATAATCAACCGGGCAGCTAGCTGTGATGAGCATTGATAGCTCCGGCCAGTATTGGCTGCCGTACGTGTGGAGCAGGCAGTAGGCACTAGGCAGTGCGCTCTCGATCGGCACTCAATCGGCAACAAGAAGCGTACGTGGCTGCATGTGGATCGGATGATATCATTTATACTGTGTATGATTTTGATCCAAGGTCCATTTACACGGTGACCATGCATGTACGTAGCTAGATAGACGAGAGTCGCTGCTTGTACCGTTTCTTTTCCCGAAAAATCAACCAGCATGAACTACAGCGATAGTATCTCCTAGAGTCTTTATAAACCTCACTTTCTAAATCATCGTTTACATAATCTCTTACATTACATATATAAGAATCATATTGTCCTTATCTTAGTTGTCTATCATTTATGTAACATTGATTGTACTGGTCCACCACCATGCACTGACGAACTGTATGTAGTGTGTGATGGTAGTCATTGTGCGGCGAGGTTAATCAATAGAGGATGACGGCATGTAGAGATGAATCAATTTGCATGATATAGATAGAATACATGAGACACCAAACTTTATAATCTCGATATATATCGGTCTTCTAACGTATGAAACAAACCAAAATGAACAAGGAACACTACTGATGATGCAATTTAATGGGCCTCTCTCCCATCCTGCCCCAGTCAGTAACGCGACATCCACCATATGTTACCTCTGGGCTGGCTTAAATGGGCCTAGACGAAGCGGACAGCCATTCTATCAGCCCAACCTGTTCCCTTGCCTTAATTGGAGTCTTTACCTTTATGTAGTGAACTAGTAGAAGAAAATATATAATAAATCGCCAGGATTTGGAACATTTGAACTCTTCTTCAA
>Ga0182004_10002506_pt1 | contig 14318 bp, 10 predicted proteins | sample Sormic07211540_1_FD_120479 | JGI IMG/M metagenome (GOLD analysis project Ga0182004, IMG submission 120479) | Endophyte microbial communities from Sorghum bicolor roots, Mead, Nebraska, USA - 072115-40_1 MetaG | ecosystem: Host-associated > Plants > Roots > Unclassified | place: USA: Nebraska...
GTTCCAAATTATAAGTCATTCTAAGAATCTTGGAGAGTCAAAGCATTTTCAAGTTTGACAAAAAATATAGAGAGAAATATAAAAATTTATGTCATAAAATAGGTACACTATGAAAATATAACTAACAAAGAATCTAATGATACTTAGTTGGTACCAAAAATATTATTATTTTGCTATATAAATTTGATCAAATTTAAAAAACTTTGATTCTTCAAGATTCTTGGAATGACTTATAATTTAGGACGGAGGGAGTATATAACATCAATTGCTATGCACTAATAAACGTAGTGCTAAAGAACCTGTGAAACAACGTGGATTCATCTATACAAGTTTTCTGCCTTAAGCACGCATGTAGTTTGATTAACTGTTGTTACTTGTTAGCCATAATAATCTATAAAGAATTACGTATGTATACATAAACGAAAGGAATACTTGTGTAGCTATAGTGCATGGCTTCTGGGCGTATTTAGGACTGCTTCGCTCCATATTTTTTTAGCACTGCTCCATGTTTTCTAGACAAACAATTTTAGTTCCATACACTCTGTTCAAGAAAAAATAGTGGAGTTATGAGAGCACAAAAAAAGGTGTTTCACAAACTTTAGGTTTTTATAGAGATGCTCTACGGTGGAGTTTATAAAGTAGAGTTTGTGGAGCTCAAATACGCCTCTAATCGAAGACAATTAGCATAATTAACAGTGTGAGTGTAACCCCCACTTCTCATTCAATGCCTCATATACTTTATATTATTATTAAATTCTTCACAACGCTCACGCACTCACGGGAAGATTTATAACCTCCCAATGGAAATCTCTCTCTCTCTCTCTCTCTCTCTCTGCAATCCACACTACTCCTAGCTTGCCTCCATGAAATCAAGAGGGGACGGACAGGGACCAGTTGCTCCCCATACCAAACCAAGATTGCCATGAACCACTGCAAACGAGGCTTCACTCACGCCACCACATCCTGTTCCTGGCGGTGGTGACGACGAGAAAGAGCTTGTTGCTGAGCACCGGCAGCATTGCGGGCGACACAAAAACACCGCAATGCCGACGGCACCAGCGGCGGTGCCGCCGCGCACTTGCATGGACTCCCTCATCGCCTTCCTCCACCACCACCTGCGAGCGCTCCTCGCCGACCCCGCCGCGCTGCACGCCACGCGCCGCCGCTGCCTCGCTCTGCTCACGCCTCCCCTGCGCCACCGTTGCCGTGACAACCTCTCCGGCGGCGGCCAGGAGGAGGAGAACAACGACGAAGACGACGACGAGGCCGTCCTCGCCGCGCTCCACGGCTCCATCGACGCGCTCCTCCCGTCATCGTCATCAGTCGTCGTCGACGGCGACGGCGCGGCGGCGGCCGCCGTCTGCCTTGCGGGCGTCGAGGAGGCGCTGCAGGCGCCCGCGCTGCTGCCGGAGCACGGCCAGACGGCGGGGCTGGACAACCGCCGCGTCGCCGCGTGCGCCTACTTCTGCCTCGCGCTCGTGCGGTGCGCCCAGGGGGACGCGTGGCAGATGGCCATGGACCTCCTGCAGGCCGTCGCCGTGTGCCCCGCCGCGGTGGCCGCCACCACCGCCCGCGACGACGGCGCCACCACCGGGCTCGTGCCGCGCGCGCTCTGGGAGGGGCTGTTCGACGAGGGCGTGCTCGCCAGGGCCGGCGCCGGCGGCGCCGGCGAAGACGACGCGGCGCGCCGCGCGGCCAGGCGTTACAAGGACTGGCTCATGTACTACAAGGTCGTCGCCGCCGACGGCGCGCAAAATGGCGGGTGAGTCAGTCAGTCCAAGAAAACAGGGAACTATAGTTTACCGCGGCAGTTATAACGGCATACGTATACATATCCTTATTACCTGGGAGTGACGCTGCATGACACGCTGATGCGGTCACTGTGGAAATTCAAAAAAAAAGATAACTTTTCACGACAGGCTGATAGGATTATGATGTGCTGGGCTGCTAAAGTTTTTTTCTCTGTTGGTTTTTTTTTTGGCTATATGCATGCCTTTTTCTCCATGATTACTTTGACCTTTTCTTTTAGACCCTTTTCTCCATGCTATTTCCCCCAATGGCTTCTTTTCATGCAAAGAAAAATGAAGGAGAGGTTTTATACATAAATGCCATCGCTGTAATTTGCTGATAAAAGAGAAAATATTGAAACAGCATAAGGAAATCTTAAAGTATGCAAATTCTCAAATTATGAGCAAAATGCTACACTAATTCCTTAATCCAAACCAACACAATAGGTGCCTTTTACTTGAATAATTAATTCTTATTTTCTGAAACAAAAAAAAAATCTTTCACAAAATACATGTGAAGTAAAAGACAGCACTTTCCAGAGTCAATTTAAGCAAAAAACGGAAAGATCAGAGCTCTCTCTTTTCCAAAAGGGGATCTAAAGGCAAAATGCCACACACCTTTTTGCCCAATGCTATCTTCACATTCCCTGGGCTAATATCCCTGGAGCAAAAAGCTGGGGACAAAGATTCTCCACTTCCGGCTTGAGACAAGCATGTACACAAAATCATCCTGGTCCACTGCAAATGCATGCCTGCAGAATGATACCACCATCTAGAGAGATCATCTTCAGTACTGCTGCATTGTCTAATGTCTACAGCTATAAATAGTTTAAATAGCCAATAGGTGAAATCATGCTGTCAGTGTAGTTGCTGCATTGTCAATATACCTGTCTACGCAGTAGTGCTTCTGTAGGTATATAGAAAAGAAAGGCACAGTTGTCTCACTCTCAGAACTCTGAAGATATATACTTCCATGAGCAGGTGTCTTCAGGCAGGAAGATCTGGAAGCCCTTCCATTTCGAGATGGTTGAATTCTTCGGAGGTAAGTATCATATGCTGTATACATGTCTGCAAATGTTGTTGTGTGTGCATACAAGAGTTGATCTGACCTGCATTTGAGAACTGATAGTGAATCTGGCATTGTTGCAGGACAGAACGAACCATTCAGTTGATCGTGAAGGAATTAGCACGGTCTCTGCATCAAAATCTGGTGTTCATGGGTTTGCCGAGCTGAAGGACTTTCTCAGCATTGCAGATCAAGATTTCCAGGAAGATACCAAAGGGAGTTCTGATAGCAGGTGCCTCCATGAGATGCTCCAGGAGTCCCAGTCTGATTCGCCTGTTTCCTTCTACTCACATCTTGATTCTAGTGAAGAAAGTGATAGTGAGGTAAAACATACTCGACTCTAGCATTCAAAGCTTCATTGCAAATTATACTGGTGAAGGGATAAAATACCATTTTCAGTAGATGAACTTCACTTTTCTTGTACCACATTTATCAGCAGTACAGTTTTAGTGTTTTACACCATTCATCCATGTGAATTATCATCACAAAGTCGAAAGTCCGAATGATTAGAGATACATGCCTACAGAGACCAAAGATTTGTGTTAATGGAGAACTAAAAACTGGATATGTTGTTAAAAAAAATTACCGAAATTGTTGCCTGGACTCTGTATATGTGGTGGGCTTCAATCCTTAGATTTAAATGGCCTTTAATTCGTCTGAAGCAGGCAGCTCCATATGACAAAGGCAGGTCAGCAAAGATCATGCCCATAGATGCAGATTTCTTGGCAGCTAAACTCCATGAAAGGTACTCCATTTGACATTGTTTGTGGCACTTTTTTCTTTCGCAAAAGTGCCTAGCACGACATTGTCTGTGGTACTGTTTCCTGAGCTGCCTAACCTCAAATTTCATTGTTTTTGGTACCATCTTTGCTTAGATCAAACCACAACAAGAATCTGACGTGGTGCACATCTCCTGAAAATGCAATGATATACGCTCCAGAATCTCCAATGTACAAGGTAGATGACCATGAGATGAAATCAAACTGCTTGCAATCAAACAGATCTCATGGCTCACTGAATAATCTATCAAATTCGGTCCTGGAGCTGAAGAATGCTGACTCATACTCCACATCCAACTATTCTGCCAAGGATGCCATGTTTCCGCAGTGCTCGCCGAGGTACGATCTCAGATGCTTCAGCACCTTCTCAACCAAATTCATCAAGAAAAGTTCCCTGTCCGATCTAGTCTCCAGAGGAAGCATGAGCAGGAAATTCAAGACTTCCACAACCAGTGATGATTGGAGTGATGTCAGCTCGCGCTGGGGAAAGGACAGTCAGGTAGATTTTCTTGAGAGGTTCGAGAAGGCAGTATCAAGACTATTGATTTCAGATGGACTAGAAAGCTGCCTAGATGCTGGCTCTGAGGTCACAACTATATGGCAATTACTGAACAACACTTCTGAGGCAAGACACAATTCATCAGTTAGGCAAGATATCCTTGACCAGCTGCTTGACAGCATTTCCACATCAAAAAAGGACAAAGTGGTCAGGGCATCAGTCTATGTTCTGCTGCTCATGATATCTGAAGATAGAAATATGATGAGAGGCATCAAGAGGAAGGACTTCCATTTATCTAACTTAGCCATTGCATTGAAGAGAGATGTACATGAAGCAGCCATTCTGATATATCTGTTGGATCCTACACCTTTAGAGATAAAAAACTTGGATCTGTTGCCCTCGCTTCTACATGTTGCTTGTAACTCAGGCACCCAAAAATGGCCTGCAATGCTTCCACTGACACCGACATCAGCATCAATAGCTCTCATTGAGATCTTAGTGACAGCATTCGACTATGTAACAAACAATGTCCACTTGGCTTCCCTCAGCTCTCCTCCTATTCTGTCTAAGCTTGTAGATGTTGCAAAGAACCACAACTTGGAGGAAGGTGTAGCCCTGGCAGCTATTCTCATCAGATGTGTACGTCTCAATGGTAACTGCAAGAAGTTCTTATCACAGGCTACTCCAGTGGACCCATTCCTTCACCTTCTGAGACGGAAAGAGCACCGTGCCAAGTGTGCTGCACTTGAATACTTCCATGAGATTCTACAGATTCCCAGGTATGGTGCACATCCTGTAAAGAACTACTCCGTTATATACTCATCTGAATAACTTATTGAATTGTGCAAACTTCCAGGTCCTCAGCAAACTCTCTGCTTGAAGAAATACGACGGCAAGGTGGCATTGCAATTATGCACACACTGATGGTCAGCCTCCATCAAACTGAACCTGAACATCGGGTTTTAGCAGCTAGCCTTCTCCTGCAATTGGATATGATGGTACATACACTGTTTGCTACCCAGATACCCCTAATCAGAATAAGCATTTACTGTATAAACCACAAATAAATTTTGTAAACAGAAAAGCAAAAAAAATTTTTGTTTGACCCACATACCTATATGTTTTTCATGGTTTCACCAATGCTTCAAAAACACAACATAAAGGCATTCATTGTTGTTATTATTATTAACTATTTAATATTATTATTAACATTGCAAGTAACCTCACAATATCTGAAACAGCAGGTTTCATATTCCTTTTGGCAGGAGAGATCAGATGGCAGGAGTGTGTTCCAAGACGAAGCAATGGAAGTCCTGTTGGACTCTCTATCATCTCAAGAAAATAGTAGAGTACAGGCACTATCAGCATGTTTTCTGTCAAACCTTGGAGGGACTTATTCCTGGTCAGGAGAATCGTACACTGCAGCATGGCTCACAAAGAAAGCCGGTCTCACATCAACATCACAAAGAAATACAATCAGGAACATCGACTGGCTTGATTCTTGCCTGCAGGTTAAGTATGAAAACATTCTTTCATTTGGAAAATATAGAAAAAAAACATAGCTTAATGGTAAGGTACATAATAATAACAATGGTGACACATGATGCAGGATACAGAAATAAGCACATGGAGCAATAAATCTGCACGAGCGATTATTAAAATAGGAGTACCGTTTATCAGCGCTTTAGCCAAAGGAATGCAAAGCAAGGTGAAGGGAACCTCACAGGATTGCCTCATATGCAGTGCATGGCTCGGAAGCGAGCTGGCTGCCCTTGGTGAAAATGCCATAAGATATTCTGCTTGTGAGATCTTGTTGCATGACATAGCAAGTCACCTTCATCCAGGAAATGAGCTTGACGAAAGGGTTCTAGCATGCATGTGTCTCTATAATTACACCTCTGGAAAAGGTAAATAGTACATCATCACTATCTTCTATCCAGTTACAATTAAATGGTTTTGGTATTTAGTACAATTCAATAGGTATTTTGCACATCTTAAAGACTTTTGGAACATAAACATCCAATCTAAAGATGAAGGAAAGCTCCAAGCATTATAATTTATACAAGTTACCATTTTTTAATAACAGGAAAGCAAATGTTGATGAGCTTGTCAGAGGGTTCCCGAGAATCTCTTAGGAGGCTTTCATCATTCACATGGATGGCTGAGGAGTTACTTCAAGTTACAGATTATTTTCTTTCCAGCAAACCAGTGAGTATTGTTGGATTTGAGCTCCTTCACTTTCCTAGTTTGTTTCATACTACCCCTGTTCCAGAAAACAAGGCATGCCATCCTAAGTAACAGCAAGAACAGACCATCAAGTAGATCTTCTTATACTGGGAGCTAAGAGCCTAAGATTATATCTAATCAAAAGTTCTTTAAGATTGCTATTATTAATTTCAGAAGCTATGCTGAGATAATTATTATAACAACATTTCTAGCTATTCCTTTGTGAGAAATGTTTCTTAAACATAAGAAATAATTATCTGATATTGTCAGTGCAGCGTGTATCATGTGTACATACACAAATTCTAGAAATTGGACAACCAGGCAATGGCGCAGCAACTGCTATAGCATTCTTCAGAGGGCAGCTTTTTGCTGGTTATTCTAATGGCACCATCAGGGTAATGATATATTCTATATGTCTGAATTAAAATCATAACCATAGTTTCAAATTTCCCATACCTACAAAATTAGCTCAAAATCTCTTGAGTAAAAGAAGTTACTTAGAAGGAACCCTTTTTTAGAAGGAAAATCATATGGCGGCAAGGGGGGCTGGCGCCCTCGTTAGCCAAAGGACAAAAATACCATGTTAAAATGTTTCAAAAATTATGTATGTAGTACACCTAAAGTTAAGTGCAGCCGCAACAATTCAGATTGAAATTGATCTTTGATACTGAGATTAAAAAACACAGAAGTGTCACTGTCAGCACATGATGAACAGTGCCAGATTGATTGCTTGTCTATTTTGTTTCTTGGCATCTAGGATGAATTTCAAACTGAATTGTTGCGTCTATACTTAACTTTATGTGTACTACATACATGATTGTTGTGATGATTTTTGAAACATTACAACATGGTATTTTAGCTAAGGAGGGCGCCAGCCCCCTGCACACCAAATCTGCACTCATTTTAGAAAGACTCAAGGGACTAGGAAAAAGGTAGAAACTCTGTACTGATACAGCAAGTTCATTGCTTCAGTTAATGCAGTAGTCTTTACATAACTAAAAAAAATTCCTAATACTCAGGTGTTCTCTGCAGGCATGGGACATAAAAGGCCAGAGAGCAGTAATCATCAGGGAGGTAAAAGAGCACAAGAAGGCGGTGACTTGTTTTGCACTATCAGAAACTGGGGAGAACCTCCTGAGTGGATCAGCAGACAAATCTATTCGGGTAACCAACTAACTGCAGTGCTAAAACCACAAAAGAAAATTAATTGTGGGTTGTTAAATTAAAATATCATTTGCAGGTATGGGAAATGGCACAGCGCAAGCTAGAGTGTGTGGAGATGATTCAGATAAGAGAGGCTGTACAAAAGCTTGATATTTGTGGTGACAAAGTTCTTGTACTTGCACAGAACAACGTTTTCAAGGTACTTACTGATTTACTATGCACTTGGTGATTGTCTCAACAAATGGAACACATAACAATAATGGTGTTTTTACTTTGCTTCTGTCACAGTTCTCTAGTGCATCAAGAAGCAGCCAAACATTTTACAGGAGCAAGCATGTCAAATCTCTAGCTGTATATCAGGGAAAAGCTTACCTTGGATGCAAAGACTCAAGTATACAGGTTAGTTTTTTTTGTTACAAAAGCACGTAATAGTATCTTCGATCACTATGTCTAAAGAGAATGGCTTGTGTTACAAGTCAGAAACGTTTACAACACATATATGTCTCTAATAAGAACGATTGTCACAGGAACTAGACGTGTCAGTTGAATCCAACATTGAGATAAGGGCACCTAGAAGAAGCTGGATGATTAGCAAACAATCCATTAGCTCCATTGTTGTATACAGAGATTGGATGTACTGTGCCGGTGGTCAGGTCGAAGGATCAGCCTTAAAGGTAAAATGAAATGATCAAACTTGACCTCTTTAAGCTATGAGATGAAAAGAAATGTGAAATTTTTTGAACTGTTTCCAGGATTGGAAGAAACGATGCAAACCTAATATGACCATGCCAATACCAAAGGGAACAAGTGTAGAGGCCATGGAAGTAGTGGAAGATTTCATCTACTTGAACTGCAGTAGAAGCCCTAGTATCATTCAGGTGACATGAATTTCTTTCCTTTTTTCCATCTGAGCTACACTAATTTATGGAAAAAGAAAAAGACAGGATAATTCCAGTGCTTGAGCACAATATACTACCAGAAGATCTGTATCTGATGACAAAATTTTTCAGTCTGAACTCACTGAAAGTTGTTGGCCGGTCCATTGCAATTGCATGCCTGATACCTAATGGAAGTAACATTTAGGACTCACTATCAAGAACCAGGAACCAAAACTCTATGTTTCGAGACGAGCATCTATAGTTTTTTTTATTTAATCAAAGTATATAAGCTGTAGCGTGTGTGTTCTTTTAAACCAATCAAGAAAGAGAGCTGTCGATTATATTAAAAAACGAGATTCAACCTAGGAGGACTAGGTGGTTTTTCATTAATCATTAAGAAGAGAAATAGGCACCCAAATTCAGTCCAAGAGTGGACTTGAACCTGGGTGGTTGGGTGCATGACCACACCTCTCACCCAACCAGTTGAGCTAGGCTCACTTCCTTATATTAAAAAGAAGAAACCTAGATTGGGTAATACAGCGAACAACAAGACCTCAAAGGGTCTAGCAACAACACAACTGAGGCAACTAAAATAGAAGCTATTCCTTGGACCACAAAATACAGGATTCACGAGTCCTGATTCTGCTTCTGAATTTATGATAGATATGGTTGAGAGAGAAGCAGCAGAAAGTAGGAAGGCTATCTGCAGGAAGCAAGATAACGAGCTTGTTCACTGCAAACGACATGATTTTCTGTGGTACAGAAACTGGGTTAATTAAGGTCAGTAACAGCCGAATTAATCTTGAGAACTGACACTTATGCTTCTCTGAGGATAACGTAATGTGAAACAAAAATTTCTTGCAAATGTACCTACAGGCCTGGATACCGTTGTGAAGAGTCGAAGCAAAAAGGAGCAGGTGGAAGGCCCAATCTTGTAAATGCAAAGGAAAGCTACAGTGTACAGGAAACATGAAAAAGAGGAGCATACCATCGTACAAGCCCTCAGGACACAACACAGCAGCACAGTTCGTGCATAAACTCCATGATCAGCAAGTTGTTCAAAATAATGAGTAGTAGGTTCATGATGTAAATACTAACTAGTGTGTGCGTGTCTGTTTTAGTTTTGGGAAGGGGTGAGTTGTGAATGTTAATAAAGGGTAGGGTAACTTAGATCTACATATATATACTTGTGCAATACTATCCTAGAATTGGAATTTTAAGAGAACACTACATACTACCTCGGGTGACAAAAAGAGATGTCATTTTGGACAATGACAAGCCTTCAAAGTTTTGTTCTTTTTGCTTCCATTAATTTATAGTGGAATACGATCATGGAACAATTGTTGAAACAATACTCAGCATATGATTTCCATTCCTAACATCTTAAAAATATGTTGGTAGTACCAGAATTCTGACTTGATATATGTAGATAAAAATAGTTTTGCAGGTCTATTTGGACGGGATAGCAACACGGATAAACTTTGAACAACATGGTATATGCAAAAAAAAAAAAAAAAGAAGAGTGACGGGTATCATTGCCGATTTTAGTGAAACATGTAAGAATCCACATGTCATTGGGGGCAAAATATTCGGACACCTAGGACCGTACCTGCAAGAGACTCAAGGGTACTCCCTCCACCCACAAAAGAATGCAATTCTCGCTTTTCAAGAAGTCAAACAATTTAAAGTTGGACTAAAATTATATAAAAATATACTAAGATTTATGAGACAAAATAAGTATCGTTAAATTGATTATGAAATATATTTTCATAGTATATCTAGTTGGAGACATAAATGTTAATATTATTCACTACAAACTTGGTCAAAGTTAAACTGGTTTGACCTGCCCATAACTCATAGTTGCATTCTTTTGTGGACGGAGTGAGTAACTAATAAGCCATGGGACCTAACTTTGTGCTCTGCTTTGTTTGGACAATGTTAACGAAGTACACTACATTGAAAAGTGTACAGTCTGTTAGAAGTGTTGTGGGGACGTCAGTTTTGAAACATTAGCAGCAGCTCTGCCATATACCACATTAGAAGGGGAGGAGGTCCAAGTTTTTGCAAGGTTTTACGTACCAAAGAGGAGGAGGGCGGGGCGCCATTATGACATGACATGACATTAGCATAAACAAACTGATTGAAGACAAGAAGGTTTACAAACCTGAGGTGAGGCCCCCCGCGCGCTGCCGGAACAACGGTCTTGCCCCCCCCTTTGGCGCATTTGGACGAGCACCTTGCGGGCACAGTTGTTTCCGTTCCCCCGGCCATGCCCGTGCGCCATGCGGGGGTTGTTTCCTTCGTGCTCTGCGGCCGAAACTCCCCATTCCTCGGATGGACGGCAAAGAGACAGGTGGGGAGCACCGGCATGAGCTGGCTGTGCTGTCATGGCCCGCGCCGCCGTGAGTGACCAAGCAAACGTGCGTGTAGGAGGAGGAGGAGGAGGAGCACGCTGCACGCGCGCATATGGGTTGCCTGCCTGTCGTGCAACGCAACGTGTGTCATGCGCAGCTGCCGATTGCTGCCGTGCCGAGTCGGTTTCGTTTCCTGTTTCCGTGTGACTTGACTGGTTGTGGTTGGTGAATGATGATGCCTGCCTGCCGCGTTGTCGTGCATGGCAGATGTGCAGTGCACGGCTTGTCACTTGTGTGCTTTCTTTGTTGCGCGCACGGAAGGTATTATTTGCTGATTTGTTATAAGAGAAAAATATTATTAAATATTTGATAAATTTAACTGATAAATTCAAACAAACAAGTTAATATAGCACCTATAACAATTACATACAGTACAATAGTATTAGTTATATTTCTCAAAAAGTCCATCCTTGCTAGCTAGCGATGACCAGCGATCGACGATGTGGGCAAGACATCGATGTAGAGTAGTGTGTGTGTGTGCGCATACATGGTATGCTATACGGTCAGTCAGCAAGCGAGGCCTAACCTCTTGCGTCTGTCGTCCTTGCCGCCTAACATTTGATGAAGATCGAAGCACGAACGAACTATAACCGTAGCAAGCGAGGCCTAACCTTTGCCATGCATGTCTCCGTCTACTGTAGTGGTACAGCTGAAGCTGATAGCTTCCTGAATTTCCTCCGGCTTGGACGCTTGTGGTGTGGTGTGCAGGATGCCAGGACGACAACCCAACCCAACCCATGTTATGTTAATACTATAATTAATATAAAGTCAAAGACTGTACTATCAGCTACCGAACAGTAGGAGCACAACTCACCAAACTGATGGTGACCACGACGACGACGATACTATTATGTCCTGCCGCACAGAAACTGAAATTCTCGTGTGCCCAGGCCTGGTTTGGCAGATTCAGGTGCGTGCATTGTCTTGCCTGCAACTGCAGAGTGCCGCTCCACGCGCCACCAACTACTTGGGTCTTGTTTTAGTTTAAAAAAAATTTGCAAAATTTTTCATATTTTCCGTCACATCAAATCTTGTGGCACATGTATGAGTTATTACATATAGATAAAAATAATAACTATTTGTACAGTTTGTATGTAATTTGCGAGACAAGTCTTTTGAGTCTAGTTAGTCCATAATTGAATAATAGTATTTGTCAAATACAAACGAAAGTATTACGATGTCTATTTTGTAAAAAAAAAAAAAGAATTAAACAAGGCCCAACATCAATACTTCCCATGCCTTGTCATGTGCCGGCATATGCTTGCTCCTAATTGCTTGTTACTGCCTGTCTGCCTCCTCCTCCATCGAGATCGAATGATGGAAGATGATGTATGGACTGTCGGTGATACCGAGCTGCGACAAAAGTGCCCAACTAACGCCCTGCTAACACTACTACTGGCAGAATTCCATGCATTCGTTATTTTTGCTTAATTTTTACCAAGTTTATAGTAATTAGTATTAACATTTATTTCTCCGACTATATCTAGCATGAAAATATATTTATAATTATTTAGTATTTTTTTAATAAAATTATGATCATTCAAATCGTTTGACTACTAAAAAAAAGTAAAGATTGAGTTTCTTCGGTGGGCGGACGGAGCACGTATTTTCATTAATGGAGTAATAAGTAATTCTTTTTGTTTTTCACAATCGGGATTTTAACCCATTTTTTATTAAGAGAAAAAATCAAAAGAAAAACTAGAACACGGTTTTCCGACTATATCTAGCACGAAAATATATTTATAATTATTTAGTATTTTTTAATAAAATTATGATCATTCAAATCGTTTGACTACTCAAAATAAAGATTGAGTTCTTCTGTGGGCCGACGGAGCACGTATTTTCATTAATGGAGTAATAAGTAATTCTTTTTGTTTTTTCTCAATCGGGGTTTTAACCCATTTTTCATTAAGAGAAAAAATCAAAAGAAAAACTAGAACACGGTCACAAAATACTCACAGGTAATCCTATGATTACCTACATAATCCCAAAGACATAAACAAACAGCAAGAAAACATGGTAATGGAGGACCTCCACCACAAAACACCAACTGACTATGATAGTTATTAAATAAACTTCACGCCACGGTGATATTCTAGTTTCCAGTAGTGTATATTAAAATATAAATATTATATATTGATATGGATTTTCATGATCAACTTGCAAATTACCATCATGTTAGCAATAAACCTTGATTAATAAAAGGACTTATTACCAACAGGTATCCTGAAAATGAGCTAGACATATGAATAACACTACTCCTTCGTCCTGAAATAGAGTGCATTGTGACTTCTAAAATTTGTATTGAAATAATGCATTCTATATAATGACTATGTTTTGATTTGGTAAAGGTTTGTTAAAAAGGAAGCCACGATTTGAGGAGAAACTCTATAATTAGAATAATCTATGGGTAAATGTGTTTTGAGTGTTTCCTTGAGTTGTCTCAAATTTTATAGAGCGCCCTGTATTATAGGACAGATGGAGTAGATCACTTTAAGAACAAAAAATATATTATTTATATATAGCTATAGCTTGGTTTTGATGCCACATACTCCCTCCGTCTCAGTATATAAGACGTAACCATTTTTAGTTTAAAGACTAAAAATATATTTAATTCTCTCTCTCTTTCAATACTAGTACTACTGTATTAATGTTTGTGAGAGAATATACTTTATATTATGAGACATGAACAAAAAAATGGTTACAGGGAGAGTATGTATATAATTACATTTTGGACTACACGTTAACGTGGATTGGTGAAAGTGTTAATAAAGGCAGCCATGAGCATGAGCGGCCCACGTGGTACGGTGAGATGAGATGCCCACGTTGTTTGTTGCCTCCTGCTTTCTCTTTATTAGTTTTCTTGGTGCAAGTGCCTCCTCTTCATAAGAGCTGTAAAGATGGGAGTGGAGAGCGACATGGCATCTGTTCCCCCACAATTCACGCACCAATTGAAATTGAAATTAAAGCTTCATATGTATTAATATGCATGCATTGTATAGGAAAAAAAAGTCATCCATGCAGCCTTGTTCACATGAACTTATCAGCCATACCATTTTAACAAAATAACAATATATTTTTTCAAAATAAATCAGCATATATACGTATTACTGTAGCTAGCGTAGTCCCTTGTCGTCTTTCTTTGCCTAGGTCTTGTTGCTTTATTAGATGGAGCTCAAAATTAAATTAAAGGGCTCTATAGCTGCTAGTTAGCTATTTCATTCTACCCAACTTGTTAATTTTCTATTGACGACTGTACGTGGTTGCGTGCATGATGCTTGATCCCATCGAGACTTCCTTACCAAATTATTATAACTTTTCCCCGCAATTAGTGGCTGCTAAGTCCAAGCTAAGTGTGTGCAGGCGCAGCGTGATTGGCTCGCACGGAAGCCTTATTAGTCGGTCACACAACAACCCTCGGCATGCACCTTGCGTGAGATCACTCAACAAACCAACCAGGGAGTATATATTTCTCTTGCCTGCGTGCAGGCCCAGCAGATTGCTA
>Ga0182004_10002507_pt1 | contig 14317 bp, 12 predicted proteins | sample Sormic07211540_1_FD_120479 | JGI IMG/M metagenome (GOLD analysis project Ga0182004, IMG submission 120479) | Endophyte microbial communities from Sorghum bicolor roots, Mead, Nebraska, USA - 072115-40_1 MetaG | ecosystem: Host-associated > Plants > Roots > Unclassified | place: USA: Nebraska...
AAAGTTAATCTATAGGTTGAAAATATAGTCAATTGTACTGCAAGTTAGCAACTTTAAACTAATATTTGCTTTCTAGAATATAGACTTCTAATTGAAATGCTAGTTTTTTACATGTTTTGAGCTCAAATGTGCAAATACTATATATTATAGCATTATACATTTATATATATATATATATATAAGTATATACACATATTTACATAAAAGTGTACCAAAATAGTTGGGTACCCCTAGATCCGCCACTGGTGATATAGGAAACATATTTTTGAACTTAACAAAAAGCGAATAAACAATATGAAACTTCGATACATAGTGATTATTCGATACATAGTGTTTATATGAACAACACCAAACAACGTCAAACAACAAACTGAGCAGTAACAGTATGTGACTAACAGTATCGAGTGAACAGTTTATAAACAGCGTCGGATGCCCTTGGAGTCGAGCGATTTATTCCTTGTTGAGGGACGTAAGAATTTGTGTATTCCGGTGTTTATTTTCACCGTTAATTAAAAATAGTTGCAACATACAGCGCAAGAGTTTGTATGTCTAGATAGTGTATTACTAGAAATTTTTGCGGCGTTGCCACGTATGGCCAGTGTGTGGACTGTTTGTAGTGTTGATGGACCCTTTTTTTATATGAATTGTTTTAACAAGTATAGTAGGATAAGTATTTATTTCAAGTTATACATGTTTGTTCCTAGCACGCAAATCTTGTATTCCATCGTCGTAGTATTATACTAGTTGGTGCAGACTTTATTTCATACGTAGAGTAATAATAATTGCGTGTAGGTAGATGCACACTTTTATAAGCAACATAGGTAAGACAAAATTCGTCGCTTTGTTATTTTTGCATAGGTGTCATGGTCTGCAGTCCGCTGTTGCACTCGGTATATTTTTGAAAACTTGAATTATTTAAGTAATATATATATTATCTTGGGCATCGAAATGAAACTATATTTTTTTGGCTATATTTATTTTGGAGAAAGAAATGTTAAAATTATATTAAGGGGGGAGGAGCAAGAGTAGCCGAAAGCTCAATGTAATTGCAAAATAAGAAGAATTTGATCTCGAATCATAAAATTTACAATCCATAGACGTGATGGTACATTCTTTAAGAAAGTAGGGGTGATATTAAAATATGACACTTATTATAGAGCTAACACGAAAAGGCATAGAAGAACGATAGTAAGGTATTACTTTTTTCAGAAAAATATGATCTTAGATATATGCGATACTTTTTTTTATGAATGTAAGGTAAGTATTAAAAATAACATATTGTTGTGGGTTCATACGAAGAGATATAGGCAAATGGTATGATTTTTTGTATGAAAATAGGATCTGAGACTGCTATGGGTTGGTTCTATAAAATATGGAGGTTCTTTTTCCGAGGATAATGTGTCATGAGGTTGATCCATGTATTGGTTTTATAGGAAAATAAGATTCTTTTGCGATACAGTAAAAAATAGATTGTGGTTCATTTCATGAGTAAATGAGAGTCTATTTTATTAATTAACGAAGTAAAGGTAGTCTAAGGGTTCATTTCATGTAAATTCGAGATGTTTCCTCAAAAATAACCAAATAAGGACTGCGAGTTGATCTAAGAACAATCTGAGGTTTTTTTTTTTTTGAAAAATACACTAAGGGGTCCTCCACGCTATGGGTTGATTCAAGTGAAGCTCGAGGGGTTTTGTGGAAACATTGCGAACTGCTCTGTGAAAAAGAAACACGATGAAACAGGTGAGCGAGTGAGTCCATGAATGTGTTTTAGCTCGTTTCTATGAGGAAGCTAGGAGATCAAACACGAAAAACATTTTTGGTGGTAATAAAAGAAACAATGTAAACATTAATGGATTACAGTCATGTGGCTAAAAAAAGAAGCTCAAGAGCTGACAGAGGAAATAACAGTCAAGACAGCAGGTTCCTTCTGGTATCCGATCCATCGGAGCACATGAATTTTACTGAAGCTTTCTTGGACTAGTTTGCATCTAGGGCCTTGTTTAGTTCACCCCGAAATCCAAAAAATTTTTAAGATTCCCTGTCACATCGAATCTTGCGGCACATGCATGAAACATTAAATATAGACGAAAACAAAAACTAATCACACAGTTTGACTGTAAATCACGAGACGAATCTTTTGACTCTAGTTAGTTTATGATTGGACAATATTTACCACGAACAAACGAAAGTGCTACAGTTCCGAAAACTTTTCAGTTTTCGCAACTAAACTAGGCCTAGGAAAGAATGATGCGCTTCAAAATTTGGCATTAGGGCCTTGTTTAGTTCACCTCGAAATTCAAAAAGTTTTCAAGATTCCCTGTCACATCTAATCTTGCGGTACATGCATGAAGCATTAAATATAGACGAAAACAAAAACTAATTACACAGTTTAACTGTAAATCACGAGATGAATCTTTTGAGCCTAGTTAATCTATGATTGGATAATATTTGTTAAATAAAAACGAAAATGCTACAGTACCGAAATCCGAAATATTTTCGGAACTAAACAAGGCCTAGATTAGAGAGTAAAGAACTAAAGATGGAAAGGGTTGTTTCATGAGAGACCTTTGAACTATGAGGTTCTTAAAGGTGCACACACAGTGACCTCGAGACTAACCGAGGAAAAAAAAGCGAGGGAATGAAGACTATCAGAGGCTCAGAGCATATTTGTCCAACCAGATGAGCTCTCTCTATATATTCCTGCTTTTTTCGAACTTTTCACGAAAAGATTTCGATGCCGTGCAACGAACGTGGGACACTGGATTTATTATTTTATTTACATACGTTTTGGCAAGATTTTGTCCCAGCCCGGCGATTCACCGCCCTTTCCATCTGAGAGGACGAAATTGGATGTCTCTTTCCATCGGTCTCTTCGTGTCATCACATTATTCACCCCCACTTGTAAAGGTACCTGATATTAACAGGTTAGCATCGATCCCATGTTTCAGTTGCTTCCAAGCTTGGTACTTTGGCAGAGGGTTTTGTTCCCTTATCAAATGAATGAACAACAGAGGCCATGGCATTATTTAAGAAAAATACAGATATCAAAGCCAAGTGCAGAGGCTCCATCCTTGAATCTAAAGAGACTATATAATCTTATAAAAAAAGGTTGAGCTAAAGCAAATGGTGTTTTTGGTCCTTGGAAGTTTAGGTACTACCGATGCCACCCATGACCAAAGTGCCGGTCATTTTCTTGGGCTTGGCTTCCAACATATGTGCTTTTGCAAGACGACCGTACAGGAATCACGAATGTGCAAGTTGCGCACTAACTTTCAACTGAATCACGCCATCTGTCTCACAAGTCGTCCAAAACCACGCTGTTTTTTCGAGATATCGTCCAAAATCACGCTGTTTTTTTCCCCAAGATATCGAACGTCACCCAGCAAACAATGAAACGGTACGTACATATATGCTTGGCATAAAAAGTGGCGCAAGAAAAGCACGCCAGATTGACCATGATTTCGCGTCCTCCGACAGTGCACCTTTCACAGAGCACCTAATGTTCAGAGTGTACTTTTGGACAAAAGGGAACACAGCGTCAGGTCAAGCAGCTCCACTACCGAGCAATGAACCCCACCAGTGCATCATCAGAATTTTTCAGAATGAAAGAGCGCAATGCTCATCTTCAGGTAAGTGATATGCGAGGATCCCACTCCCAGTGATTGCAGTTGGTATTTAGGTCAGCAATTTTTACTTGAGCATCATCTCGCAACAATTTACAGAATTCTCAGAAGCAATGTTAACTGAAATGCACAAAGATCCAACCAGTAGTATAAATCTATCGGATGCGCCAATATAATGCAGGACATAGCGCTGTCGCAACAGATGAACAGAATCAGAATCTGAACATGAAAAGGAACCAGCACAAATAGTCATATCATCATGGGCACATAGAGAGAGAACGATCCCCAAGATCCATTGAACACAACTCTATAATTAACATTGCAAGTTAAAAACTGCACCCTGGCCTTGCAATTAGCTGCCGGAAGGTTCGAAACAAATGTATCGATACCAACTAAAAGAATGGGTTGCAATCATGTCGACAACAAAACTTTGGGGACAGCGGCATCTGTGACACCACAAATTCGGGAATAGTTTTCCTTCCCCACTCGACCAAAACAACAGAAAACAAAGGAATGTCGTCGCAGTTAATGTGGTGCTCACCAGAGCCCAATCATCTTCCACCAGAAGCCACCCGCCCCAAGCCAGATGATGATGTTTACGATGGAGATAACAAACCCATAGCCCCACCATTGAGCCAATGGGACATACCCGGCGCCATAGAAGACAGGAGCAGAGCCAATGCCATAGTGGGTGGTGCCGCCCATGAGATTCGAGAGGAACGAAAGAACCATGGCAGCAAAGAGCGATGGGGTGCCCAGGGCACTCGCCACTGACAGGAACGCGGCGAACATTGCTCCGATGTGTGCAGCACCACTGGCAAAGAAATAGTGAGAGTAGAAGTACAGCAACACCAAAACACCGAATGAGGCTTGCCATGACAAGCCAAGCCCTCCAACAAACTGAAACAAAAGCAATAAGGTCAATAAATGATAAATTAGCAGAAGTACTTAAAAAGAACCTACCAATCTGTCTATATTGTAGATGTCAGAAAAAAAATAACAAAACAACTAGTAATATCAGACGCCAATATAATTTAAACTGCATCATGTTACAATTACCAAACTAATGTCTTTCAGTTTTTTATTTCCTAGTTTGCATAGATACATCCATAAGCATATGAACTCAGCAGTATTAAGTTCAGACATAACCAAGATAACCACTCCTATGTCAAATCTAACAGGGTCAAACACAAGTTACACAAGGTTCTTATAGCATGATGACTACCCAGCCTACCCCTTCACAATTTTGGTGTTCTTTCAGTGAACAGACAAACAGCACAATAAATTGCTACTTGTTTCTGGCTAAGAGTAAACAGATGCATGCCCTTCATAACCTTTCTTTGCCCAAAGTAATTTTTTGTATTTTTGTGGAACAAGGTTAAAATGAACAGTAAAAAAGAAAACACTAAATTTCTAGGTTCAAGATTGCAGGTTCAAGATTGCTGGATCATGTTGTATTGCAGTAAAAAGCATCCATCATGCCCAACAACTCTTAAAAAGGTAATTTAGTTCGTAAAGCATGCTAATCATGAAGATCTAACAACAATTAGAAAACTCCTTATTTGACACTAGAAGTTAACATGGTCCTTCTAAGGCCTTAAAAATTCTCCCTTAATATGTCACCAGGTCTACTTTGACATTCCTTCCATTCCGACAATGATAACCTTCAAATTCATGTCAGATTAGTAGGTCTAAAATGCCACTTTCCTCGGCCACACGAGCCGCACAGCCCTCAGCCTTCTCCCGTCACAAGCTCAAACGCCTTCTATCCTCTGTTCTCTCCCCCGTGCCCCTCCTCCGTCCCAAAACCCCTAGTCAGCAAGTAGGTTCATATCCAGTTGAGGTTGGCAGGGAAGCATGCACAGTGGACCATGTCGACAGTGGCAGCCCGAGTAGCATGGGCGGCACTGGCCCGAGCAGCCAGGGCAGCTGTGCCCAAAGCGTCATTGGGGGTGGCAGCCCGACTGACCAGACAGCCTGCAGCCTGAGCGCAACGCCCAAGCAGCCTGGGCTCCTGATTTACCATGCCTTAGGCTTGGAGTTCATCTGCCCCAATCCTCTCAGTGAAACAAGCACAAATAACTTTGTTTTCTTAGGGCCTGCTAGTTTCCATGGACGGGAGTAGCGCATATACCGCAGCAGCTATGTCGTGGGGAAGCACTGATTCCCTCGCGTCATGGTGTCTCATGTTTCCTGTTGAAAGCCCTACACAATGCTGAAGGGCAGCCAGCAGAAGTGCATCAAACACAGGGCATCTGGTGTGATTCTGAGATTTTTTCTGCCACAGATGCTGGATAACACAAAACAAACAGGGCCTTAATCCTACTCCCCTGTTTCTGTGCTCTGCAGCTTTGGAAGGTCATGTGATGGGCTCTGTTTTCTTGTTCAGACAGAAGGTCGTCTTGGATTTTTAGTTTATGATGGTTTAGCGACATGTCAAGAGTCTAGCACTGAAAGGTGGGATGAAAGGATGACTCTGTGAAATGCCGAAATACAGTATAAACATACTTATTACGAAATATAATTAAAAGTCACGCTATTTAAAACAAGTGAGCTGCTAATAAAAGTGAATGTAAATAAGAAGCTGCACACCAGCTACTGAAAATGTGGCATGGAAGAAACAATGAAAAACTTACTGTGTTTTTAACAGAAAATACAGAAGCGCAGGCACCCACTATTAGAGCTTTTTATATTAACATAAAAAGAAGAAACTGTACAATAAAAGGGGCCACAACTATGAACAAAGCTCCCAGAGGGAGCCTCAAGCCTGAGGACAGCTAGAGAACCAAAGAGCTAAGCAAGAGAATCTGTACAAAGAAGAAAAGCAACTCGTTTATCTTCACACATTCTGAGAGCTTGAAGTCTAGCCTCACAAAAAGAGGACATCCAAAAAGTAAAAGTAAAAAAAGGCTGGTGTCCTCACAAAACTTACTGTTTCATTCATCAAGGAAAAGAAGCATTTTCTCACGAGATGATTACATTAAGCACATTTTTTCTCACCAATAGATAGGATAAAACATGTATGAAAGTAACATGTTGAACGATATTGGGAAAGAAATTGGATGAAAAATTCATGTATGATGTCAACATGTTGAAAGATACTGAGAAAGAGATGCTTCATACTTTCATGATAAGACTGTTTGATCGGTAACTAAAACTATGCATGGTTTTTTGAAATTGCTCGTTGCCTCACATATGTTACACTACAAATTCTGGTGCTGGGACTGGATACTTGGCGCAAAGAGAGCTGAGGGACAAAAAGGTCTTTCTCATCTAATCTTTTAACGTGTTAACAGCCAAAACTGATGGAAGTGTCAAATTAAGGCATAAAAGATAGAACCGGTGTCATATAAGGGAGAAAAAGATTTTCAGGGCCATAGAGGAAGCATGTCGGTAGTCTGAGGTGGATCCATACGTTCTAGTCCCTCTGTGATCAGAAGTATGGATGCTAATTGGGTGGGATCTGTCAATCTGTGACGTTATGTCTTTGAACTCATTGTGTTTGTAATTTCACTGCTTTAAGTAATAAAATTCAGGTTTCTCATTGTGGGGAAAAAATAAAGGAAGCATGTCAACTTCCATTGTCAAATAAGAATTTTTCTCACGAATAAAGGAAAAACCTTAACCTTATGAATGCCAAGAGCCAAGGCTCATGAGAGATTGAGAGATGAGAATGAGAGTTGTGTGAAGAAAGAGAGTGTACCTTCACAACAGTCTCACTGAACCAAGAGATGAACCCGTATTTGTTGAGGTAGCCAGCCATTGCTATAAGTGCTGCAAACCATGTAAGCGTATCCCACGCCACAGACTCTGCCAAACACTCTTTCCATGTGACAACCCCTGTGATTAGGAGGACCCCTAGGCCAAGAATTGCTGCAGACACCGCATCCACACTCAGCATTCCTCCAAAGATCCAAAGACCAACCTGGTGGCATGCAGAGCAAGGGCATAATGTTTAGTGAAGAAAAATGGATCCAATTCCTATTCAAGTTAGATGTGACAGGGCAATGAAAAAAACTGCATTCAGTGACAACGACTGTGAACATTACAAAGCCACAGGTCAGAGTTCAGTCGATTACTAAACCATTGATAACAAGAATCCTAACACTAAAAGACATTAAATGGTGCATCTATTCTATTCATAATAGAACATTATAAACTTCTTATGAAAGATAGCTGATAATAATTTTAACCATCATAAAAAAACACTAATAGCACAAGAAAAGTTCAAAGAATGCTGGTAAAGGCTATAGTAATGGCAAAAAAAGTTAAATGTTGCAAGAAAATGGCAAACATCATTATATACCGTAAGCAGCAGCGTGCCAGCCATGATCTTCTCCTCCGTGCTCATGGGTCCCATCTTAGCGAGGCGCTCCTTGGCCAGGCGTGGCGCATCAGGGCTCGCCTTTACCTCCGGCGGGTAGATCACATAGAGAATGAGCGGCACGAGCACGAGCGACAGCAGCCCCGGCACGATGGCGGCCTTGGCCCAGAGCGTCCATCCGATCCCCTGGCCGATGGTGGCAGCCGTGAGGTTGGCCGAGAGCGGGTTGGCCGCCATGGCGGTGAGGAACATGGCCGAGGAGACGACGGAGGTCTGGAAGCACGTAAGCATGAGCCAGGCCCCGAGCTTCCGCTCGGTGCCGTCGCCGGCGCGCGAGCCGCATGCCTCGCAGAGCGACTTGACGAGCGGGAGAAAGATGCCACCGGCGCGCGCGGAGACGGAGGGGATGGCGGGGGCGAGGAGCGCCTCGGCGAAGACGAGCGAGTAGCCGAGGCCGAGCGAGGAGGAGCCGAAGGCGGCGACGAAGGCGTAGGCGACGCGTGAGCCGAGCCCCGTCTTGATGAACCCGCGCGCGAAGAAGAAGGCGAGCGCGATGAGCCAGGGGATCGGGTCGCCGAAGGCCGAGAAGGCGGCGGCGAAGGTGAGCGTCTTGGTGAGCACGGCAGCGCCGAGGCCGAGCAGCGCCACCGCGCCGAGCGGCAGCGGCTGGGTGATGATGCCGACGATGGTGGAGAGGAAGATGGCGAGGAGCTGCCACGCGTTGCGTGGCACGCCGGCGGGGGCCGGGAGGAACCAGATGAGGACGCCGATCGCGAGGGAGGCGAGGAGCGGCTTGATGGCCGCGCCCTGCAGCGCGGGCTTCTTCGGCGGGGCGGCCGGCGCCGGGGCTGGGGCTGGGGCCGGGGCCGGGGCTGGGACCGGGTCCGGGGCTGGGGCCGCCGCGGCGGAGGCGGAGGCGGAGACGGGGGTGAGGCCGCGGCGGGAGGAGGATGCGGATGCGGATGAGGATGCGGCGGGGGGTGGGGCCAGCGAGGAGGGCTTGGAGGGGAGGGAGTGGGAGAGGGAGATGGGCTTAGAGGAGGAGCGGCGGCGGAGGGGTCCGAAGGAGAGGGACGGGAGGCTGGGGCGGGCGCCAACGCTGCCGAGGTGGTGGCAGGTGAGCGGCGAGGCCGCGGTGGAGGACGCCATGGCGGCGGTCTCTGCTGGAGGCGAGGGGGTGGTGGGACTGGGAAGGGAAGGTGGTGGGTGGTGGGACTGAGACTGAGAAAGGGTGGGGTTTAAGTGGATGGACGGTGGAGATGGCGTTGGGTGCCCGGAGCTTTGGTCGTATCGGAATCAGAGACTGGTCTTCGTGGACCCGGCGCTGGTGCACCGGTGATCAGTGGGGGCGACTGCGTGTAGTGACTCGTGTTCAAGCTGTGGGGGAGATTGTGTTAGTTTCCAATAAGAAAAGAAAGATCTTATGAAAATTTCTTCAAGTTTTCACGTCACATGTAAAACCTTTGTAATTTGTTGTAAGAGAAAAACATTGTTCCGTTACTGAAAAGCGCTGATAAATTCAAGCGAACAGGGCAAGAGACGAGCCTCGTTAGTATTACAAGGAGGAGCAAAGTTTCTAGTACTGTGTTAGTACTTGATCCTTTTCAAAAGTTTCACCTTATCTTAGAGCTTGTTTATATACCAGTATAAAGTTTAGTCTAATACGTTTAAACACATATACTAGATTTTTATCCATATCTCAACTGATAACTAGTTCACTATTATTTTGCAAGAGAGAGAGAGAGCTGAAGTGGATCGGTAGCTATTAGTCGATGTATACGGACAAATATCTGGACTAAACTTTAGTCATCTATTAAATAATTCTACAATAAGTAGACTAACATTTAGCTCTAAGTAATTCAATCATACCCTTATCTATCTTTTTCCCTTCTCTCCTTTGATTCATTGCTACATTAGATTTTTATCCTACGTGATAGTCCATTTAATTATCAATATAAGATTTAAGGGTTTGCTTGGATTCATTAGGACTAACTGTTAGTAGTGTTAACCTAGACACAAGATATTCGCCAACCTTTTGACTAGCATCTACACGGTCTACACCACGACTAGATGTGTCTAGACTTATTCTATGGTTTTGTACTTTAGCAGATGAAATTTCATACAAATATTAAAAAATGCTGATGTAATTGGCTAATTGTACTCTAGGATCTAAAACACAAAAAGCATTGTTATAATAAGTTGATAACATATGAACAACATAGATTTGAAAAATGATAGTTTTTCAATTATTAGTTTGTCACATATTTGATCTAATGGACATAGATGCAAGCCATTTCATAATTTTTAAAAACCTAAGAAGCAAAGAGAATCACATTTTTTATCGTAACATAGTTGTTCTTACTTCTCAATTCTCACTATGATATGATAGATAATTGATATGCCATGATAAATTAACTAAATTTTAAGCTATATCATTATCAGATCAAATAATTAGAAAAATTATAATTTTGTTGGGTCAGAGGGGGTAGTTAGCTAATAGGTCACAACTAATATTAGTTGACTACCTATTAGTTGCTATTTAGGTTCACTAGCTAAAATGTGGATGTATCAGTGGTTTTGTCTATAATGCTTTTCTTTTTCTATTTGCTATTGGTAGGGCACATTCATAGAGATAGATGGAAGGGAAAAAGTGTCTTTTGTAATTTATTAGTTAGGTTTGTGATAGCTAACAGGGGCGGAGCTATACTTAAAGCAGTGGACTGGCCGCACCTACGCAAAAAAAACAAATAATATTAAGACCTAAATTTCACCATATTTGCACTCCTATATTACAAAACCTTGCACCCACGAGGTAAGGGCACCTCTTAAATTTACTCTAGCTCCGTCCTTAACAGCTAATGAGATAGTTGTTAGATAGCTATATAGCTAACAATTAGCTAGATTCCTTTTAGTCAATCCAATTATTTGTTTTAGCAACTAACTACTCTCTTTATTCCAAATTATAAGACATTATAAGAATCTTGAAGAGTCAAAGAATCTCAAGTTTGACTAAAATTATGGAGAAATTATAAAGATTTATGACATCAAATAAGTATCCTATGAAAAATAATTAATGAAAAATTTAATGATACTTAGTCAATATCATAAATATTATTTACCATGTAAATTTGGTTAAACATGAGATTTTTTGACTCTCCAAAATTCTTGAAATGTCTTATAGTTTGAGATGGAAGGAGTATTAGCTAGTTGGATTAAACTAGGACTTAAATTTAAAGACAGATACGACAGATAAGAAGCAGCATAGTACACCAAAGTAACAAAAAGCATAAGAATTAATGGCGGCCAAATGAGTTTGTTACGTACCTATTCTAAATTTTGGAATTGGCCTAAGCTACTTTGTTTCTTTAACCATTTGTGACGATGTTCGCATTGAAGTGGAGTCGAAAACAGCTTCAAATGGAAAATGAAATCACGTTCATATCGTTTTCAAGTCCACCTCCACATGGAAGGAATAACAATATTATATCGGGTTTACGACTTGCACAATGTTGGAGGGCTCCAAACTCCTGGGGATCCAACTGTCGCAATCAGGTTTAATTTATATGTACAGCATGTCCCTTTATTATTAGAGAAACAAAAACAATAGATAAAAGTTTAGAAAACAACAAACAGGGATGCTCTTCATGAAAGGTAACCGGTCCTCCATCGGTTCCACCCAGGGGCGAATTTACAGTCTGTTACTGGGATCTGCAGACTCCGACAGTTTTATTTTTTGTTAATCCTTTGTAGATTAAGACTCTAATTAATCATATTACACTAGCTTTCTATAATGATGACCCTGATAGCTCTATTTGCCATTGGTTTCACCAACAGCTCCACAACTTCTCTACCCAAACGTCAGCGTGAGGTGCACCTCCGTAGGTGAAGTTCAAGATTTTCCGCTATCAAGAGATGCAAAACAGCACCATCTCATATAGACCCCTCTTGCTCTAGTGGCCCTAGCACGACCATGGTCAGATTTGCCCCTAGAGCGCATTGGCATGGGCACAAACGATGTAGGAAGGAGCAGAGGTAGTGCAACGACATGGTAGTACGAGAAGGGGTGGAGGCAAGACAGAGGTGTCACACCAGTGTGGGAGGAGCGGAGGAGGATGTGTTGTTTCTCGATGAAATTGTGTCGGAGCCACATTCCATGCAAGACACGGCGCCCTCGCAAGATGATGTCCACAGCCTGTTCACTGTGGAAGGCGTTGCACCCTCTGGGCACGACTGGTGGACTAACCTTGTGAGTGCTGAATTTGAAGCCTTGCCGCGGCAAGCTCAATGTGCTGATAGTGGCGACGTGCCACCAGGTGCGGTGCTACCCGATGCTGGTGATTTGGCTGGGGTGAGAGTGCTCACCCCTCCTGCATCAGTGCGAGAGGAACTTGAGGCTGAAGTCTGCCTCCCTCTGGCCACGCCGGTCTTGAGAGGAGGACCTCGCCTCCAAAGGTCTAGAACGCCGGTGTATATCAAATCTCTGCGGAGAAGTGGTCGTATTACTGGTAAGCCGAGAGCTGGAAATGCAACGAGATAGGCGCAGCTCGTGCTCCTGAAAAGGCTAGGGATTCAGGTGCAGGAGAATTGTGTTGATGCTAAAATTAAGGATAAATTTAGAGAGGCCTTCCGTGGGAACATCTCAAGCACAAAGAAACAAGCCATGCAAATCCTTCTCAATGGTGAGATCGACTTCTCAGCCTTGGAACTCAACTTGGCTGGGCTAGAGGACGAGCAGGTCTGACTAGTGCCGACCAGCCTGTTTCTCATCGCAACATCTGTTAATCATGTCATCGTCGATTTCAGTTTTTAATTGGAATGTGCGTGGTCTCAACGACTGTGTGCATCGTAGTGTTGTGCATGAATTCCTACTACTTGAGAAGCCTACAATTGTCTGTCCACAGGAAACCAAACTGCCTGTCATCTATAATATCCTTGCTAATGAAATCCTATGTGTTCGACTATACATTCTTGCCTTCTGTTGGTGCTTCAGGTGGCATCTTATTAGAGTGGCGTCAAGAGCGGCTGTCCTTATCTGATGTTAACATAGGCCGACGCATGCTCTCCGCTAGAGTTAGCACAGATAGTCAATTGGGCTGTGCTTGGTGGGTGACGGTGGTCTATGGACCACCTCAAATTGAGGCTAAGAAGATGGACTTCCTGGCCGAGCTTTTGCAGCTCAGGAGCCTGGTTGTAGGTCCCTGGCTAATCTGTGGGGACTTCAATATGATCTATAGAGCACAGGACAAAAACAATGATTGCCTCGACAGGAGAGGGATGAGGAGATCTAGGAACTTTATTAATCAGGCACGGCTTGAAGAGATCAACATGGTTGATAGAAGATTCACCTGGTCCAATGAGCATGGGCAACCGACTCTTGAACTTCTTGACAGGGTCTTCGCTTCTCTAGAGTGGCTCTCTAAGTTTCCCAATCACGTACTATGGCCTCTTTCATCTGATAGCTTGGACCACTGTCCGCTACTGCTACAACTCAATGCTTTTGGGGAGAGCAAAAGGAGGTTCCGCTTTGAATCCTTCTAGGTGCGGTTGACAGGCTTTAGTGACATGGTAGCCAATGCCTGGGCAATGTCACCGGCTCAGTCGAACCCTCTACGCACTATCGACGCCAAGCTAAGGAATGTGGCCAAGGCACTAATGAGTTGGAGTGCTTCCAACATTAGGAGCGTACGCTTACAACTTACCCTTGCACGAGAAGCAAGCAGGAAAGACGGACTCTGGAACGTTGGGAGTTTGAGTTGTGTCGTAAGCTAAAACTGAAGGTGTTGGGGCTCGCCTCGCTGTCGCACACCATCACGTGCCAACACTCCAAGATTCTGTTCCTTGCTGAAAGGGACACCAACTCACGGTTCTACCACCTACAGGCGTGTCCGCAGCCGCCAGAACCAAATTAGGTCGCTAAATGTACTGTGCACAGTACAACACACTGCAGCACACTTTGCACAGTACCTCTATATTTCTAAATATTTGTCGTTTTCGCTTTTTATAAATTTTTTTGATTAAATATTTATAAAAAATATTAATATTTATAATAAAAAATTAGTATTATTAGATAGATATTTAAATCTAATTTTTGAATAAATTTATTTGAAGTTAGAAATATACGTCTAAAGATTTTATGTGACGAGAAATTTTAAAAAAAATTTAAATTTTTTTGGAACTAAACAAGGCCCAACACCCTAGACTACTAATGTGGTCAGCCTGACCCTCTCTCTCCACATATACACACTATGTGAAAGCCCAAGTTTGGTTTTGGTAATTAATGACACCAAGTTGCTAATGCCTTGTGTTTGAGTGATGTGAGTTAGGCATAGCAACACATGTGATGAAGGTGCATGGTGGCATGGAAAGGTGG
>Ga0182004_10002508_pt1 | contig 14315 bp, 18 predicted proteins | sample Sormic07211540_1_FD_120479 | JGI IMG/M metagenome (GOLD analysis project Ga0182004, IMG submission 120479) | Endophyte microbial communities from Sorghum bicolor roots, Mead, Nebraska, USA - 072115-40_1 MetaG | ecosystem: Host-associated > Plants > Roots > Unclassified | place: USA: Nebraska...
GCTTTTCACCTGAAGAACGGAGTGTCTTTCCGCTGTTTGCTATCTAAGGTTATATCTTTTATGCTAAGTTCGTTATATATATAAGCATTGTCTATTGATATTACCCCTATTTGTGGCTATATGAGAGATTTGACTTCCTGGGCTCACATATGGTGTGTATCTGGTTTTGTTCTTAAAACCGGGTGCTACAGTGGCCAATGCGATGGAGTCCAACGTGTTTGTGTGGTAGAGTTGTTGTCTGTCTAGGAAAAGGTAAAATTGTAAGGTTTTCTTGAGTGGGTATGGGTAGGTATGTGTTGTAAGGGCCCTTACACCTTTTTCTTATTATACAATACTCCCTCCGTCTAAGGATAGAAACCACAACTGCCTTCTGTGAGCAGACCAAGAAAAATTTTAATTTCTGATCTCTCCCACGATTGATACTTTGGTTCCTGTAGCATGCATATGGAGACCAGCGCTCAATTAAATGCTAAGTGCATGCTAACCAGTCCCCAACAGAGAGAGAAAGAGAGTAACTTGCATGCGCGTGACTAGGAAGGTGAGAAACCGTGCAGGTGCAGTAAATATTGCATGGCTGCATGCGTGTGACCTAGAGGATTAAAGAGCAGTGCCTTGTATCCTAGGACACTAGAAAAAAACAGTTGCGCCTTCTATCCTGAGACAGAGGGAGTAATACACAGCTCTGCTGAATGTTCGAGAGATGGTGAAGACTACCTTGACAACGAGCAAAGGATACAGAGCTAAAGAAATGTAAGAAGCTGGGGGAGAGAAAAGGTGAACAAATTGACAAGAGCTATCATACATACTTTACTAAAAAAATCAACAAATCCTCCTGAATGAATTAACAGAAATTTGGAGAAAATTATAAGGAACTTTTGTTCCATCATTTCTCAACAACAGTTCTGAGTACTCAGCTGGTTGGGTGTATGTTATTTCCATTTGGTTTGGCTGTGAACTTGTGGGCCGAGGTTTGGGTATGTTGCATTTCCCATTAAAAGAGACAATATAATATCATTTTCCAATATTCTTCTTACATTATAAGACTAGAATCGCCAGAATTGTGATAATTCATTAGTGGCCGCATAGCCTCTAACGGAAAGCAGCGTGGAATCACTAGCCAGGTGTTTAAGGGCGCACTGACTTGAGTCTATTTTGGTATGCCCAAGGCAAGAAGCAAATAGCTAAGGTGCTCTTGCCAAGCAAAGGTAAAACAAAGAGTAAAAATAAGAAACAACACTATCCAGGAAATAAGGTAGAACATACAGGTAAAGATCAAGATCCTCAATATTGATCAAAGCACCATTCAAAGCCATCAATGACTTGCCAGGTGGAACCATCCGCTGATTTGCAATAATTTCATCTTTGATGGAATCGTCAAGCTGTACAAGCATGATATTGTTGTAAGTAACAGCTGAATCCACTTCATACTTTGGATGAATGTATTGGAAATAAAGTATAGAAACAAAGGCATGTTTTAAAGTGAGAAAGATGTAAATGTACCTTCATTCGTGATAGAGAAGAAACTATACTTGGGAAATTTTGATTGATTTCCTGCATTGACTGTAAAGGGTCGGATGCTTGAACGATCCGCTGTGCTGTCTGATGACCCAGATCTGCAGTATGAAGCATACCATAAATGAAAAAGGTGTTTCAATAATACAAAAGTGCACTCACAGCTTTCCATACAAAAAATGATGCATTGCTGTTGGACAAAACAAAATATGACATAAATCTGAGGAACACCTATCAATGTATGGCAAGTAGGCAACAATACCTTTGAGTTCCCAGACTTCAAGTGTATCAGACACTGTCGAGGATAATAGATAATCTCTGAAGGCCATAATCTCAGCATTTAGCTCTGGCTTGCGTTCCTAGAAATCAATAGAACATAGAAATAATATTAACACTTCTTTATTTATGCATCACAGAGCTTGTGTTCCTAGACTCAATAGAGCATAGAAAATCTCTGAATTGAACGAACCAAAATCTTCGAAAATATAAACCCTCTGACTTCTTGACTGAGGTCCTCTGTCTTAGGATCTTCTAGAGGAACACCTGGAAAGGAAAGAAATAAAAGGGCTTAATTGGTGGATGGCTCCATTAGCCAGAGATATTTTTTTTTCTACTTAAATAAATTATTTCACAGAAAGGAGTAGGCTGTAGGGGTTTTTCCCTTTCTTCTTACTGCATTTCCATGCAATATATATTTACTTGTTAATTCCATATTGATTTTTCATTTTCAGAAAGAACTAAGCAGAAACCAATGTGCTGTCTGGTGCAAAGAAAACAGGTAGAGGAATTACTCTTCTTTATAGCAGTGTCATCCATGGCTTTGTATTCCATGTTTTTTAGGGCAAGCTCCACCCCATAACCACTCAAGGTGACTGCATCTACAGTACCAACTGAACCACAAAAGGTGGACGTAGTCCCACATCCAGATGGTAGGACAGGACGCAAAGCATACCTGACTTTTCCCTATGAACAGCACATAAAGTAAAATTAGGCAAGCGAAACATGAAATGGGACCAAAGGAAACACACAGTAGATACTCATAGCAAATAGCCAAATAAAATTTGCATGCAAAATCTAGAAGAGATATTCAAGATTGATTTTGGAGATCAAACAGTATCACTATTAGAAATGGCAAGCTGAAGAAAAAGTGTTGGGACCTCAACAGATTATCATGATTGTTCATAAACCCATATTCCTTCTGATCAATACATGTAGAAAGAGAAAGGATCAAAACAAGATCCACACTGTCATAAGGGTATGGCATGATTAATAAAAGTATAAACAATAAAATCTTCGCATCAATTACTGCTAATGTGACAAATTAATTAAGTTCTCTTGCCATGTGTGAAAGGTGAACTCTAACGAGGCATAGGCTATCAGTGTTTCCACGTTGAAGAAATGGTAGAAACACCTCTATACCATTATATGTTGAAGGATAGTTCACCAACAAATAATGACCATGTACTAGACCAAATGGCTCAATTTTTCTTGTGTTTATTATTTCCTCACGAAGTTGTGATCTCATATGCCCTCAAGTACACCACAAAACAGGCAAGTGTATGTTACCTGCTTTGATGCTTCTGCTAGTTGAACATGCATCTCTTTGAAGCAATTTGTCCCAACAGCCCCATAAAATATAGCAACCGGAGCAGTAATATTTGTGCGAGGATATATATGGTCAAAGTCAAAGAGTTCAGGCTGTTCAGTGGAATCCATAGCTCTGTTCAACAAATCTTCTGAGTTGTCATCTTACAGCTTGAGAGAAGGGAAAGTTTTAAGAAAAGGGGAAGGCACTTACAGCTTGCCCAATCCACCAAGCCATTCATGTAGATCAGCTGAATTGAACAATAGAACATTCCCGGTGTCTACCCAGCAGCAAGTTCCTCCAGAAGAGTTAGGATCCACAGCTCCATCAAAAGTTTTTCCAGTGCCATGACCGGAAATTTGCTCTGGTGAATCATCAATAGGAAATGAAGATAATGACTCCTTTGCAAGTTGCCTGTACAGCACTAATCTTGGCGATGCTGATCGAAGGGTAAGAGAAAACTCAAAAATTGAAGAGAGTGGTTCATTGAGTAGTGTGCGGGCATCCTCAACAATCTTCTGGACACAGCATTTTGCCGTTAAACATTCAGAGCCTTTCTCCAGTTCCTTCCAGTGGTCAATAAAGTCCCAAAATAGATCCTTCCATTCTTTCGAAAGCAATTCACTAACAAACGTAGTAAACAAAAGGCTCATTAGGAGTCGTCTGGAACATAACAAGTAAACTCGATCGACCAACAACAATGCTGAAAATGTCAATTAACAAGTACTACACTACTTTTATGTTTCCTCCAGCCCACAGAGGAAAATCAGAAGCATACAAGAGTCAACTGCCTTCCTTATTTGGTTTATCCAAAAATAAATAAATAAACATATGCCATCGTTAATTATTATAAATGTGAAGATTTTGTAGAGTTTTGGGCCGATCCACTGTTCTCCAGAGCATAAAATAGAATCTGTTGCATACATCAGCGCAAACGGGGTACTCCAATATCTAGGATCTGACCGAGTATCTCAAGTCAATGTCAGATAGGCTGCAAGGCTGGATAGCATAATTTCACTACAGAATACTTATTAAATACGAATGAGTTATGCCTGCCAAAATTTTATATTAAATAAACAATCTTAATTTTGCCAAGTTTTAAATCATCTTTCAAGATTTAAACAAAGCATCTGAATATACCCTGTTACCTATACGAATCGTAGCGGTGATTATTGCTTCTAATACTGTGCTTAAGAAATACTCTCACAACACACATGTAATGTCTACCAGTCTGTAGGATTTAATAGTTTTATAACACTGAAAATAAAATAGATAACATAAACCACCAATGTCACAATGTGGCCTTCGTTAAGCTTTCTAATAAAGCCAGGTGGAAGCCTTTGATATAAAAAATAAACCACCAATGTTGTAATCTAGTATGATTCAGTTCTGAAAGGATCACTGAAGCTGGAAGGTTTTATACTAAACCAGTCTGTTATTGGCACCCGTCAATCACCACCCACAAGTGTCACATACTCCAGAAATCAAGGAGCCGAGCAGCTGTGAATTCCACTGACATCAGCTATTCAACTCACTCAATGCTAATCCCTAGTCACTAATAAACTCCAAAAAAAATGCGAAGTCAAATTGGCTTGCCACTATCAAGCATAGTGGCCCAAACTACCAGTGAACAAAAGCCAAAAGCAAACCCACCTGGCTTCGAGCAGCAGCGGCGTGCCAGCCCACTTGGCCCGGAGCGCAGTCTGCACGTTTTTTTGGCGGCGGATCTCGGCCCCCTCGCCGCCCGCGACGAGGCAACCCACGAGCAGAACCGAGACCAGCGCCGCCGCGGCAGCCGAGCCCCCAGATCGGACCCCTCGCGCCGGCGCCATGAAGGAGAGGCACGCCGACCCGAAGCGCTTGTACCTCTTCGATCCGATTGGTGCTACACGGTGGAGGCGGCTACACCCCGCATCAAGAGGATTTGTGAGGGTTTTCGCTTCGTCGTCGACGAGATGCGGAGCGCGGTCGGGAGGAGACTTCGCCGGAGACCTGTGAGATTTATTCAGGGAGAGAATGGTGAACTGGGAGGCGGGTTTTAAAGAGCGAGGTGTCGCCCGTTGGATTGGCTCTGAACGGCCGGTTATTTTTCCTAGTTCTTTCCGCTTTAGTATTTTTTTTTAAACTTCGCTTTTGTATTTTGGATGGAAGTGGGCCTCTTTTTGGAATTGTAAACAGTGACAATGTTTTTGCATCCCCACAACAATCCTACGAGGTGCAAAGGCTGCTGTACCAAAAGGTTTTGTGACTACAAGAAAAAAACTATATCGGAAATAGATATATATCTAGATTTGTCTTAAGTTGAGTAATGTCATCATACGGCATACCAGCAATCTCCACGCAAAAAAATATACTATCTTGAAATGAAAATGGTTGGAAGCAATTTTCATAATGAAACTATGAATCTCACACTTGGGTTATTAATTTATGTAACTTTTTTAGATATCGACAGTCAAAATTAAAAGAGATTGACTTAGAACAAAGCTAAATGAGCTTAGTCGCTTAGATATCTGATCGGGAGAGCTAAAATCTTTTTTTTTTTCAGTTTTCAAATAGGTTTTAGGTGCCGCTATGAAAGCTCGTGACGCAAAATCTGACAAGAAAACAGAGTAGAGAGTCTGATCGCTAGACATCGAAAAAGGAAACTTTCATAAGGAGTTTGATATGGTTGGTGAAAGCTGGTGGTAGCTAGTTCACCCAAATTAAGGATCTCTCTAGATCGTTCCATCTTTTCACATCAAAATACATAACTAATGGTCATAAACAGTACTCCCTCCATTCTAGGGGTCTGTTTAGAACATGAAAATAAAATCACGTTCCTACACATTTTTTTTTGTGAAATTAAACTAATTCCTATAAAATTCATACGTTTCAAACGTATCCTAATCTTTAATTTGTTTTGATTTTTCTTCATACATAATTTTTCTATAGACTTAGATATATAATATACTTAGATGTATAGTAAAAAATATATATCTCAGAGAGCAAAATGACTCACAATTTGAAACGACAAAATAATCTGAGTGTAGCAGCGAGAGTTCTAAATGAATATTTTTCCCACTAAAAAAATCCATGACCATGGCGTACGTACCTCCATCACAGCCGGCTTGATAAAGATCATCTCCCCCATAGCCGACGTTTATGTCCAGCTATGTCATCTTCCAAAAAAAACGTAAGCTGTTCATCCCAATCTTCAGCAGCCAAATTGATTAGTTTGTGACTGATTGTTGTTCCTTTGGAGTGATGGCTGTCCATCTAGCTAGCTCCAAGCTATTTGTAGTTAAGAGGTGTTTAGATGCAGGTATTAGAGTTTAAAAGGTATCACATCGGATGTTTGGATACTAGAAATAAAACAAATTACAAAAGTCATCAGTAATCCGCAAGACAAATTTTTTAAACTTAATTAATCCATCATTAGCACATGTTATTGTAGCGCCAAATTGTCAAATCATAGCCTAATTAATGTTATCGAATTAATTTCGTAAATTAGTCCCAATATGTGCATTTAGTTTTATAATTAATCTATATTTAATACTTCATACTACTATTATGGAGTTGTACACGTGATAGAAAAATTACGCTGATCCGTTGAGATATGGTATGCTACAAGTGAATATTAAAAATAAAAAATGAATTCGAATTTTCGAATAACGAATTCTTCTAATCCAGTTTATCTAATGTCTTCTTGAGGAGCTAGAGGAAACGCATCTTAGGTACACCAATTAGTAGGTATGAGAGGGTCAATGGTGGATCCTCATGGACAAATGAAGAAATTTTTTTCAAATTAAATTCTTTATTTATCTTTTATTCCAAAAATTCCTCGAAAATCTAATTTCATTTTTCAATGGCATTAGATGATCTAGTTATTAATATTATCAGTCTACTTAACTCACAGATTCAACAACAAATCTCTTGATTCGAAATTAGGGACTCATGTTGTGTCTAATGAATCAATTTTCCCTTTTTTACACTTATGTATCTCACTCTATCTTGTTTTTTAGTATTATCTAACTTAGGTAAGTGCTTTACCAACATATGTAGTGTAGTAAAAAGAATTGAATTTCACCCATTCATGCTTACTATAACTAGTTATTTTGGTTTTCTACTGGCTGATTTAACTATAACCCGAGCTCTATTTATTGGCTTGAACAAGATACGTCTTATTTGAAATGAATTTCAATGTGACAGCAACTAAAATTAAGAAGGTGGAACCAAACACCCCTGCTTCATTCATAGTGATCGATACAAGAATAATAATGATGTGACCAAAGCATGTCAAATTTCACATGCAAACTAACGTCAATGCAAAAAAAAAAACGTGAGAATTCAATCAAATGGTACAGCCATTTATTATCCATCCAGCAAGAATGCTGAAACAAATAATATGTTTACTAAAAAGAAGCAGCCTATAGCAAAGTATACAACTACATGGGAGCTCTGTAATATATCAAGGCTTTGCATCCAACACAACACAGTAGTTGTAGCACCGCCCTTGTTCACATGTTTGCTATTTGCTATTTAGTAGGTACAGTATCCAACATGGACTGTAAAAGAATAGTGACGAAAATTATACCCTTCTCACCCGCCCCCAAAAGAAACAAGAAATCATACACAAAGCAAAACCAGGTGAGCAAAATACAGATGCCTCCTAAACTGTTTCTCAACACCTCGCCCCCATAATCTGTGGTGTGGGAGACTGCATAGCCCCTCCTCACCTGTATCCTCCATATGGCTGCTGACCACCGTATGCTGCACCCATCTGATTGTAGCCAGCACCGGGCATTCCACCAGGACCCATCCCCATAGGACGCATCGGCATCCCCTGGTTCATCCCCATCCCCATATTCATTCCTCCCATCTGTTGTTGGTTCATCCCCATCCCCATTCCCATCGGTTGCTGGTTCATCCCCATCCCCATCCCCATCCCCATTCCCATCGGCTGTTGGTTCATCCCCATCCGCATCTGTTGTTGATTCATTCCCATTCCCATTCCCATCCCCATGCCCATTGGCCGGTTCATTCCCATTCCACCACCATAACCAGCACCGGCACCAGCACCAGGACCCATACCCATGCCCCTGCCAGCACCCATTGGGTTGGGAGGAGGTGCCATTGCACCTGCACCAGCCCGACCAATGCCGGAACCAGCTCCCATGGCTTTGCCCATGGTGACTGTAGACACAACAGGTGCTTGGTTGATTTTCTTTTCCTGCCTTTTCTCCTTGCGATTAATTGAATCAAAGTCAACTCCAATATCAGCATGAGGATTCGCTTTTGCTGTAAAAAAAACAGATACAATGAGGTCAGCCAACACAAAGGTAAGCTGTTGGCATTGCCAGGGGAAAAAAAGAAACCATGACAGGTCACTTACGTCCAGAAATGTCCAGATTGACAAGACCTCGGCTCAAAGTGTCAGACCACAGTTTAGATTTGGGCTCAAACTTCTTCACTGGCTCAGTCTGATTAACTTGCAAAGCAGAAATGATAGTTTCTGAGGGAGCTGATGAACTTGACTGCAATGGGAAGCTGCCACCAGTAGGCACTGAATTTGGCACACTAAGGGGCTGGGATGCCCCACGAGAGATCAAGGCAGGCTGGAGTGCTGGCGTGCTAGTTTGTGGGAGGAAGCTTGGCTGAGATGGTTGTTGATTTGCCGGAGCAGTGAACTGAGAGGTCTGTGAAGGAATGTAGGACGGTGCCCCATTCTGTGTAGGAACCCCAGACAAGCTGTCAATACCAGACCCTGATGCTGGTTGCATAAAGAAATCTGATTGGCCTGATGGCAGACTGGGTGCTACAGATTGAGGCACCTGCGAAGGAGGAAAAGACGGGGCAGCAGTCTGGGGAAATTGAGAATGGTTGGCAGCACCAGGATGAGGCGGCGCTTGTGAATAAGCAAACACAGGGGCAGCCTGAGGTGCCTGAGGAGGAGCAAATGATGTGGGAGCAGCCTGAGAAGGAGCGAATGATGTGGGAGCGGCCTGAGAAGGAGCAAATGCTGTGGGAGCAGCATGCAATGGGCCAGCAACTGGCTGAGGTGGCTGAGAGGGGAAATTTGTAGGAACTGGCTGCTGCAGAACCACAGACGGGTTTGCTGGTGCTAACTCTGAAGGGAAGGAGGCTGTGTTTGCAAAAATATCTTGCTGCTCAGGTGCAGCGTTTGATGCAAAAGTGAGATCACCAAGAGTGTCTCCAAAACCAAAGCTTGCGGCTGAAGCGGGCTGGAAAGGGTTCACATCCGCACCAGGTCCACTGGACTGGAAAGAACCAGCTGGTGCAGCATGTGTCTGAGGTAGTGCTGGACTTTCATCAAGAACTGCCTTGAAAGGTGTAGGATCCCCAAAAGGATTTGAGGCATCAATCTGTTGCAAAGTTAAAAGACAATTAAAGAAATTCTTAGATTAGCTATTATGACTAGATAGATTATAAGAAAACACTAACAGAAAGTTATGCATATACTATGTTTTAAGTGTCGTTACTACTCCTTGTGCTTCAAGTTTTAAGTGTAGTTTTAATAGAAAGCTATACTGTGTTAACAAGGCATTTCCCTTATAGCATTTAGCTTATGGCTTATCTAATACATCAAACTCCACAAAGTTGTGAAACCTCTTGCAATGTTTTAGAGTAGTTGCAAGCCAATTTAAGAACCCAAGCATTGTAAAATAGAATCACGAACCCAACAACAAGAACAAATACATGAATGACAGTAAGTTATGCATATACCTCGCCAAATCCAGTGGAAGCAGGAGGCATGCCCACGAAACTATTTGTCTCAAAACCTGAATTTGCCGGTGCTTCAACATTTGATGTGGTCGTTGGTTGAGGCACAGACACCAAAGCCAATGAACTAATAGGATCTGATCCAAACAAATCCATCTCCAAGCTATCCGCTACTGGTGCAGGGTTTACAGGAGGGGAAGAATCTGAAAAAGGATATAGATCACCAAACATAATATCAGCACATATTTACCAACCAAAGATGTTGATAGTAGCAACATGCCAGGTTAGGTACCATTCCCCTGTGCATTGATCTCGTATATGAAAAAACACCAATTATACCATCCATACTGATCTTTTCATTACTTCCATTTACACAAGCTGTATTTATTGCTGAAACAGAACAAACTATACCTGGCACAGATCCACGTGGATCAAACTCATCAAATCCATTAGGCTCAGCATGAACAGTTGGTGGTGCAGGTACATCTTCAACAGTAGTGTCCTGAACCCCATTCACCTGTCCTGCAGGAACAGTTGTTGCAGGAACTGAAGGAGAGGACACCCTTGGTACAGCAGCAGGAACACTTCCTCCATTTCTGAGATTTGAGAGTTTCAGTAAGGGACCATTGCTCAGCCAGGAAATTAAAGCATCCAAAATAGAATACTGACCTGTCATCCTGAAGATTGTCCTGGCTATCTCTTGTAACATCTTCATAGTTCGGTGGTGGTGAAGCAATTTGCTGGTTAGAAAGCTTTCGCTCTATAGGCCTGTCATCGCAGGTAACAGAACTTAGAAGGATTACTCCAACAAATAAGCTAAGAAGTTAATGTACATGACCACTCTCCATTATTTACCTATCATCCTGAGTAGGCGCATCAGCATTGCTGCCACGGCCACTGCAAGGGAAGAAGGGCGTTAAGATCCACGAAGAGCCCTAAAATCCTAAGGATAGTATATTACTGATTTAAGGAACAAACTATTCCGTACATTAGTTGCTGACAACTATGGACAATAAGTAATAATTTCAAGTGGAAACAGAAAACAGACCGAGATGAATAAGCTTCATCATCCCCATATGAATCCCTTTCCCGGCCATAGCTCCTGCGACCTGCTCCTTCAGAATACTCGTGGTTGCTATGACTTCCTTTGTATTCATCTTCTCTATAATCTCTGCCGTAGCGTTCATTAGAATCTCTGGAATAACGATCTCCTTCCCTATTGGGTGTATCTCCAGGTCCACCATATCTGTCATCGTCCCTGTATCCATAGTCTCTTTCCCTCCCATTTCCATTTCTGTTGTCATATCTACTGCCATAGCTCCCTTCATAGCGGTCATTATCATAACCACCACCATATCCACCTGGGCTCCTGCCACTGGGGGCAAATGCACTCCTGTACCTAAAGAATAAAGATGATCAGATATCAACAACAGGAAACTTAAGTGCCTGCAACAGTATGCACTAGTCAATATGAAGCAAGCATGGCATAAATCTATACTTACTTGTCCCTGGTAGCGAGTGCTTTCTGTCTAACTTCCTGTATCCTTTCTTTATCATTAACTAAACTGACAAGGCTCTGGGATTTCCTTCGCACATTGCTACCTTGATCTCTCCCAGAAGAATCAATGTACTGGAAGTCAGCTAGTGCCTGGAATTTCAAGCATAGTGTTAGCGCACCAAACAAGGAAGATACAAGAATGAAGAATCCCTAATGCCAGAACCAAACTTGAAGATGTTATTAAAGATATAATGCAGAAAAAGATGGCGGTTAGCATTACTGATATCTGATAAGCATGTTCTCTTATGTCATCAATAACTCGTTCAGTACCATGCGCCACCAGGTAATCCAAGACAATCAATCCCTACAGCATGGGACAGGAGAGAAAAAATCAGTGTCAGCTGTTCAAAGTATTAGTGTAATATTAATACATGTTTTCACATATTTCCCAAAAAAGAAAACAATGTTTTAATATTCATGGCACCAGGACAATTTCTTACCTTGTAAACATGACGCCAATTTTTACCAGTGTCACTGACCCTCTTCCACACAATGTTCATGATCATCTGGTACTCGTGACTGCAAACAGACATGCAAACCACATTAGCACCAGCAAAACAGGTTTCTGTTCAACAAGAAGCCAATCAGAAAACAGGGGGGGAAATAGCATACTGGTTGTGCGTTGCTTGAGCAATGTCTGCCAGGAGAGATCCATGTGGGCCCCACGGTTCGTTGCTTGTGGCATCAAGGATCTGTACATAACAAGAACGAAGATACCACGTCAAAACAATTCCTTTTTGTAACAACTGGCAAGGGAAAGTAATAATAAGAGAGAAAAAACAAACGCCCCAAAAGAACAAGCTTGCGGATGAAAGGGCGGCAGGGCGCACAGATCCCTAACCTTTTGTTCTATTCCAGGCACCTTGAGGACCTTCTTGTTCACCTCTCTTTTTCTGCAAAGGACAGTGAAAACAAATTCCTATGTCAATTCATGCAGCCAGAGAGGTAGCAAACAAACGCGGCTCGAAATCACGCGCGGTAAACGACAGGAATACAGCAGGCAAATCACGTACAGGTCCCGGACCGTCTGATCGAACACTTTCTTCATAGCTCCCTTTTTGAAATCTAGCTCGTTATTATACGCCCAGCTCTATGTCCTCCTCGGTTGGACACCTGCAACAGTCAATTCATCAGCCACGTAAGATCCAGCAGCGATCGAGATCCCATCGCAAGCATTCCTGCTTGCACTTCCATTTAAGCCTCGGGTCCAAGCTCAGAGCACGAATCCGGGCACTCTGAAACCACGCTCAAACCCAGCAATTCGAACGACAATACCAAACCCGGCAGCACCGAATTCGAAACAGCTCCAGCAGCCAAAAAAGGGGTGGAGGAGCTAGATCTACGCGGGCCGCTACGGCGGCAACTTCGCGGCGGCGGCCGTGCCGCGCGACCCAGATCTAGCAGCCACCGACACCGCCGCGTCCCCAGAGGAGATCCGGCGCCCGGGCCATTCCCGTCCCAACCGACAAGGAAGCGTGCCCGCGGGTGAGGAGACGCGGCGGCGACGGACACAGCGCGAAGGCAGGCAGAAGCGCACCTGAGGAGGCGGGCGGGGCGGCGGAGCAGATCGGCCCGGCCCGGCGCGCCGCGGCGACGCGCGGGGGGGATGGGGGGCGGGGGGCGGGAGTCCACGGGGATTCCACTCGGCGGGAGGGGAGGCGAGGCGAGGAATGGGGGAGGGTGGCGGTGGTCGCGCCCGCTTCCCTTGGCTTTCCTGCCCTTTTCTTCCTCCTCCTCCACCTCCCTCCCTCTCTGTGGCTTCCTGAGCTGTCGCCCGCTCGCCGCGACGCGGTGCGAATGGGTTTGTTGTGCCGTGCGCTGGGTTGGCGAGCAAGGAGGGGAAAGACGAGGAGGCGGAGGGGAAGTGCTCGACGAATATTTTTTTTGTGTGTGCGTGTTTTATTTTTCTTTTTCGCGCTTTGGTTTGGTGCGCGAACGAATAATGATTGAATCGGACGGTTAGCGGGAAAACAGAATAATTAATCGACGGTGATTACCTAACGACGGTGAAATGTTTCTTTTTTTTTTACATCCTCGCGTTGATTAAAATTTGTGTGGGTTTGTTAAAAACGAGCTGGAGCTGGAAAAGGGAGAACGTGAATGCACAGGTAGTCAGGTACCGTCACCGATGACTCCATTTTTGAAAAATTCAAATGGGGAGGTTTTAGTTCGACCTGGTTATTATTACGCGATTACTAGCTGGCTGGGTGGCTGGTAGGTGGACCAGGCTGGAAGGACGGGAGGCCCTCCTTTTACGACGGCGTCAATCGTCAAACCCTCGTTTTTCTTCTAGTAAACTCGCGATCACAACTCACAAGACCAGTGCACCTTTTTCTTTTATTTGTCCTTCTTGCGGAGTAATAAGAACTGCAGAATTTTGAACTCGGAATTTCTTGCGAAGAAATCAGTGCCCATGCATACACCACGCCACGTGTGCTGCGAACCTGCTAGGCTCGCACTAGCTCGTTCGCCTAATCCCATGTGAGGTGTGAGCTCCCCGATTTCATTCTTCTGGCAAGTTCAAAAAAAAATATCATTCTTCTGGCTTTTTTATCGTAATGGGCATTAGCGCATCTGATTACCCGCACAGATGCAATGCGGAAAGCAATATCCTTTGCTCCCCCGATTAAGAAATGGGAACTGGAGCAGACATGGGTGCCGGTGCCAGATGACAACCGACAGGCGACCATCTTCTCCTCACGGCCCATGCCTGGCTACCAGCATCAGCCACGGCTAGAATGCTGGTACACGTAGTAGTACACCTCATTAAGCTAAGTGACCACCACAGATCTGTTTGGTGACACTGACAGACACCCTAGAGGCCACCCAAAAATGCGCCAAAAACCGGGGATTGGAAGATGAAATCTGGCTGCCGATCTGGGGTTTGGACCTCGCGTGATTATAAAAAAAAAAAAAAACAAACCCCCCCCCCCCACACAC